>Ga0164296_1004435_pt1 | contig 12772 bp, 10 predicted proteins | sample GEODES057metaG_FD_113533 | JGI IMG/M metagenome (GOLD analysis project Ga0164296, IMG submission 113533) | Dystrophic lake water microbial communities from Trout Bog Lake, Wisconsin, USA - GEODES057 metaG | ecosystem: Environmental > Aquatic > Freshwater > Lake | place: USA: Trout Bog Lake...
GTAGCGCGCGAAATATTTGCGACGCACAAGTTTCTATGGAAATTGATCCACATTCGGCGCAACAGAAAACCGCGGCCCTGCTGAAGCAAATCTGGCAGAAAAACCGGCCGCTGCTGGCGGAACGGCTGACGCTGCTGCAAGATACGCAGGAATTGCTGGCCGCCGGACCGCTGACCGAGGAGCAACGCAGTGAAGCGGCCTCTGTGGCGCACAAACTTGCCGGAACGCTGGGAATGTTTGGTCTGCCGGAAGCGACCGATGCCGCGCGCGAGTTGGAGGTGCTTCTAGATACACACCATCCAAATGTTGAATCGTTTAACAAATCATTAAGAAAACTAAAAGCCGTTGTTGAAACAAAAGACCACAGCGCATAGCCGCATCAAAATATTTTCTTTCCCCACTTCAATTACAAAAACTTTCACGACTTTCTTTCGGCAATTGTGTTTATCATTGCAGCTATCATCTCCCACCAAAGGCACGTGATGCAGCAGAAGATTCTCATAGTCGACGATGAGTCGCTGGTTGCGGACACGCTCTGCATTATTTTCCGCAAGAGCGGATATGAGTGCCGCGTTTCCTACTCCGGCGAGCAGGCCATTGCGGCGGTGCAAAGTTTTGTGCCGGACCTGCTCATCTGCGACGTTTGCATGCCGGACATGGACGGACTGGATGTGGCCGAGGCCATCAGTCGCATCACACCGGAGTGCCGCGTGCTGATGTTTACCGGACAATATATGAACCTGCGGCGTGTGCAGGCGCACTTTGCTGAAATCACCACACATTCGGCCATCGTGACCAAGCCTATCCAGCCGGAAGATTTATTGCGTCAGGCGCGCATCCTGCTGACGCAAACGGAACAGAAAATCGCTGTGCTGTAGCGTGTGAACTTTTTCTTATGCATCCATCTACAATCTTGTTGAGATGAATTCCATTGCACGTCTGTTGATTGCGCTCGGTTCCCTGCTGCTGCTGGTGGGAATTGTGTTGCTTGCGCTGGGCAAGCTGGGCCTACCGCTGGGCCGGTTGCCGGGAGACATTGCGTGGCGCGGCCGCAACAGCCAGGTGTATTTCCCCATCACTACTTGCATCCTGATTAGCGTGTTGCTCTCGCTGCTGCTGTATGTGTTTGGAAAATTTCGGCAGTAGCGGCAAAGCAAATCCCGCTGCATTCGCAGTGCTAGACTCATCTCTGTTACAGCGACATTATGGCTACACGACGATCCAATCCGGCACTACTGGCTGCCCGCGGGCAACGCAAAACAAAAGCTGCGTCAAAAAGTGCTGTGGCTGAAACTTCTCCGGGCTGGTTGTTTGCGCCACCGGTTGCTGAAGCGGAAGTCGAGGCGGAGTCACCTCTTTCGCGACGCATCTTTACTGTGCGGTCGCTGATTGCGCAGGCGCGCACGCTGGTTGAACATCGCTTTGCCGATGTGTGGGTGGAGGGGGAAATTTCCAATCTGCGACCGGCTGCCTCCGGCCATCTTTATTTCACGTTGAAGGATGCAGAGGCGCAACTGAAAGTGGTCCTCTTCCGCCGACAGGCAACGCTGCTGCGATTTGAACCGCAGGACGGCATGGCCGTGCTGGCGCGGGGAAAGTTTTCCATTTACGAAAATCGCGGCGAACTGCAGTTGGTGGCCGACACGCTGGAGCCATTGGGCGCGGGCGCACTGCAAATTGCTTTTGAACAATTGAAAACGCGGCTGGCGGCTGAAGGTCTCTTCGACGCTGAACGTAAACGCGAGTTGCCGCCGTATCCCGCAACGCTGGGCATCATAACGTCGCCCACCGGCGCGGTGATTCAGGACATGCTGAATATTCTTGGCCGCCGACATTCGCGACTGAACGTGCTGCTGTATCCCGCAGTGGTTCAAGGTGAGTCTGCGGCAGCCGAAGTGATTCGCGGCATTGAATGGTTCAACCAGCAGCTGGCCGAAGGCAAGCCGACTGCCGATATTTTGGTGCTGGCGCGCGGCGGCGGATCCATCGAAGACCTTGCCGGCTTCAATGACGAGTTGCTGGCACGTGCGATTGTTGCTTCGAGAATTCCCATCGTCAGCGCCATCGGGCATGAAACGGATTTCACCATTGCCGACTTTGCCGCTGATTTGCGCGCGCCGACGCCATCGGCTGCAGCGGAACTTGTTACCGCGGCGCAGCATCGCATTGAAGAGCATCTCGCCGAACTGACACATCGCGTACGACGCGGTTGCCGCTACCAGTTGATGCGCGCCCGTGAACACTACAATCGCCTCTCTGCAGATGCGGTGCTGGCGCGCGTGGAAGACGGCCTGGGCCGACGCATGCAGCGCATCGACGACCAACGCTACCGTCTGCAGACCGCGATGGAACGAATGCTGCGAACACATTTCCGCACGGCAACACATTTGCGTGACCGCATCCTGCGGCAGGATGTTTCGCAGCAGCTCGCACAATTTCACGCACGTTTGAACCGCACAGCAACGCGGTTGGTACAGGCGCAGCAAACGCATCTACAGCGGCGACGCACACGTTTGTTGGCCGCAGATGCGAGGCTGCAGTCGCTCTCGCCGCTGGCGGTTCTTGGTCGCGGCTATGCGCTGGTTTACAGCGCCGACGGCCGTCTGCTCTCCGACGCAACTGCCGCAACACCTGGCGACATCATCACCACGCGGCTGGCAAAAGGTTCGCTGAGCGCGACAGTGGATGCCGTTAGCGACGATAATAAAAAGTGATGAGAAAACTTTTCGGCACCGATGGCATCCGCGCAGTAGCCGGCGAACCGCCGCTGGATCCAACAACGATTTTTGCCATTGGCAAAGCGCTGGCACACTCGCTGCCCACGGCTCCAAAAATCATTATCGGCATGGACACGCGCGAATCCAGCAACTGGATTGCGGCTGTGTTGACGGCCGGCCTGCATGCCGGCGGTGCGGTGGTTGAGAATGCAGGCGTCATCACCACGCCGGCGATTGCGTATCTAACGCGCCGCCACAAATTTTCCGCGGGCATCGTGCTTTCGGCCTCACACAATCCCTGGCATGACAACGGCATAAAAGTTTTCGGCGGCAATGGATACAAATTGCCGGACGCAACTGAACTTGCGATTGAAGAAGAAATTTTTCGCCAGCACTCGCTGGTGACGCAGACGCATGATGCCGTGCCGAATGTTGCCAAGCTGGCACCGCCGCCGGTGAATCCGCAATATCTTGCCGACTACATCGCGCATCTGCGTGCCGCAGTGCCGGGTCTCGCGCTCGGCAACATGCGCATTGTGTTGGACTGCGCCAATGGCGCCGCCAGCGCGGTTGCGCCGGCACTCTTCAGAAATTTTTCTGATTCGGTGATTGTGCGGCATGCTTCACCCGACGGAAAAAACATCAATGAGAATTGCGGCGCCTTGCATGCCACAGTGGTGGCGCAGGAAGTTTTGGATGAAGGCGCTGCGATTGGCGTAACGTTTGACGGCGATGCTGACCGCGCGCTTTTTGCCGACCACAACGGCCGCGTCGTCAACGGCGATGGCATCATGCTGCTGGCTGCGCGGCATCTGCTGCAACAGGGCAAGCTGGCACACTCCACTGTGGTCGCCACTACGATGTCGAACATGGGTCTGGAAGCAGCGCTGAAACGCAGCGGAATAAAAATGCTGCGCGCGCCGGTGGGCGACAAGTATGTGCTGGAAGAGATGCGCAAGTCCGGCGCCACGCTGGGCGGCGAACAGTCTGGCCACATTTTATTTCTCGACCGCAGCACCACGGGCGATGGACTGCTGACCGCGCTGCTGGTGCTCGAGATTGTGCACAACTCCGGCAAGACGCTGGCTGAGTTGCTGAGCGACCTGAAGGTCTACCCGCAGGTGATTGTGAACATCAAGGTGCGGGAGAAAAAGCCGCTGCAGAATTTTCCGGCCATCGCGGAAAAGATTCTCGCTGCAGAAAAAGAACTGGCCGACACGGGCCGCGTAGTCATCCGCTACAGTGGCACAGAGCCGCTGGCGCGCGTGATGATTGAAGCGGAAAGCGATGAGGCAATGCATCGGCACGCAAACGCCATTGCGGATGCGATTCGCAAAGAGCTGGGAATTTAATTTCTATTTCGCGTCGCGCCAATTGGGACCGACCCCAACATCGGCCACCAGCGGGACGCTCAACTCAATCACGTTTTCCATTTCCTGCCGCACCAGCTTGCGGACTGCCTCGACCTCGTCTTTCGGCGCGTCAAAGAGCAGTTCGTCGTGCACTTGCAGCGTCATCTGCGTCTTCAACCGGCTTTCGCGCAACGCAGAGTCAATGCGAATCATCGCCAACTTAATCAGGTCGGCTGCGGTTCCCTGCAACGGAGTATTGATGGCAGTGCGTTCGGCAAAGCCGCGTTGGTTGCCGTTGCTCGAGAGGATGTCCGGGATTGGCCGCACGCGCCCGAAGAGCGTTCGCACATTCTGCGTCTTGCGAACCTGCTCCAGCGTTTCGTCAATAAATTTCCGCACGCCGCTGTAGCGTTCAAAATATTTTTCGATATACGCGCGAGCTTCACGCTGCTCAATGCCCAACTGCGCGGCCAGGCCGAAGGGCGAGATGCCATAGACGATGCCGAAATTGACGGCCTTGGCGCGATTGCGCGTTTCCTTGTCCATCGTCTTCGCATCCACGCCGAAAACTTCTGCCGCAGTGAGCGTGTGGATATCTTCACCTTCGCGATAGGCGCGCAGCAGCAGCGGGTCCTGTGAGAAATGAGCCATCAGCCGCAGCTCAATCTGCGAGTAGTCGGCGGAGAGAATGACGCAGCCGGTCGATGCAACAAATGCGGCACGAATCTCACGACCCAGCACAGTACGCACGGGAATGTTCTGCAGGTTCGGATTTACTGACGAAAGCCGACCCGTTGACGTGCCCACTTGGTTGAAAGTGGTGTGCACGCGCTGAGTCTTCGCATCAATCATCAGCGGCAACGCATCCAGATAGGTTGACTTCAGTTTTGCGAGCTGCCGATACTCCAGCACCAGCCGCGGAACGATGTGTTGCTCGGCCAGTTCTTCCAGAACATCCTGCGCGGTTGAAATAACTTTCCCCTTGCCCTGCTTGGTCGGCTTGGGCAGTCCCATCTTATTGAAGAGCACCTCGCCGAGTTGCTTGGGCGAATTGATGTTGAAGCGGTCGCCGCTCTCCGTTTGCCCGCTCTCTATATAGATGCGCTCGGTGAGCGCGTTGATTTCCACCGCAAGCCGCGTGGACATTTCGCGCAGCACATCGGCATCCACGCGTACGCCGACACGTTCCATGCGTTCGAGTACCGGCGCCAGCGGCAGATCAATTTCCTGATACACGCGCAGCGTCTGGTTCTTTTCCACTTCACGCCGCAATTTTTTTGCCAGCCGATGCACGGCCAGTGCGGCCTCCGGCAATTGCGTCTCTTCCTGCGCCGCCAGTGTGCCTTCGCCAAAACGTGCGCACACGTCGGCGAGTTTGTGGCTGCCATGCGTCGGGTTGATGAGATAGGAATAGAGCATCACGTCATGCTCCACGCCGCGCAGTTGTATGTCGGCATCCGCCAGTACGCGCAATGCGGACTTGCAATCGTGCACAGCCTTAGAGATGTTGGAATCTTCCAGAGAATTTTTCACATCGGTATGCGCGGCTAGTTCCACACGCAAGCCGCTGTTGTCTTCGGCGGCGATGCCTAGATCGAGGCCCACGCGCACGGCTTCCTGCGGTGGCTCATCGCTTAGCATCAAACTTCCCTGCCGCGAAGTTGTGCGTTCGACGTTTTCTTCATTTTCGTCGGCATCGTCCTCTTTGCCGTTCACGGCTGCACTGCCGACTACAACTGCCAATCCATTTTTTGCGGCTGCGTGAAGACACGCGGCAATCTGTTTCGGCGTAGGCGATGTCAGCAATTCCACCGGGCCGCGTTCGGCGGTCTCTGCCGCAGTCATCTCCGCAGCACCACCGAGTTCCTTCAGCATCGAGGTGAATTCCAATTCGCTGAAAAGTTTTCTGCAGGCATCCACATCCACCGGCTGCGTGTGCATGGCATCCAGGTCCAAATCCACCGGCACTGCGGTGTGGATGGTGACCAGCTCTTTGCTGAGCAGGATGGTGTCACGATTGTTTTCCAGCGACTCGCGATAGGTCTTGCGTTTCACCTCCGCAGCGTGATCCAGCGCACCTTCCACCGTGCCGTACTGCTGGATCAATTCGACGGAGCCTTTGTCGCCGATGCCCGGCGCGCCCGGAACATTGTCCACCGCATCGCCGCGCAGCGCCATCACGTCCACCACTTGCTCGGGCTTCACGCCCAGCACCTGCTCCACTCCGGCGCGATCCAGAACAAGATTGTCTTTCGCAGGGTTCAGCACGACAACATCATCATTGACCAACTGCATCATGTCTTTGTCTGCGGTGACGATGTAAACCTTGCGCCCATCGGCCACGGCCTTGCGCGCAAGTGTGCCGATGACGTCGTCCGCCTCGAAGCCCTCGTACGCAACGATGGGAATTTTAAAAGCTTCCAACGCGCGACGAATATACGGCAACTGCTGCACCAAATCTTCCGGCATGGAGGGACGATTGGCTTTGTAGCCTTCGTAATCGACCACATCAAATTTTTGTGTACGAATATTGAAGCGGCGAATGGTCTTCATCGCCTTGGCCTGCTCATCGCGGAATACCGGGCCGCTGAGGTCAAAAACTGCGGCAAAATATTCCGGAGAAAAATCGCGGCGTAGTTTGTTGATCATGTTCACAAAAACATATGTGGCTGCCGTGGGAATTCCAGTGCGCGTGGACATGGGACGCGAACGCTGCATGGCGTGGTAGGCGCGAAAGATGAATCCCATCGAATCCAACAGGTAGACCGGCGGTTTGGCTTCAGCGCCCTTCGATTTTTCTTTTTTCTCTTTGCTCATAAGGATTGTCCGCGTGAATTTCTGTCGACTCATTATTCTCTATATCGAGCACGAGTCTACCAGTCGGCGGCATCGGTCCGCCTAGGTAATCAACATGCAATCGCCGTAGCTGAAAAAGCGGTAACGCTCGCGCACGGCGTGTTCGTAGGCGCGGAGAACGGCCTCGCGTCCGGCGAAGGCGGCGACCAGCATCAGCAGAGTGGACTGCGGAAGATGGAAATTGGTCAGCAGGCCCTGCACAATGCGGAAGTTGTAACCCGGCGAAATAAAAATACTGGTCTCGCCGGAGTGCGGTTGCAGTTCGGCGGCGAGTGCGGCGCAGTGTTCCAGCACACGCACGGTAGTGGTTCCGGCGGCAATTACGCGGCGGCCTTCGCGCAGAGCGGCGTTCACTGCATCGGCGGTTGCAGCTGGCAATGTGTATCGTTCACTGTGCAGATGAATCTCTTCCACGCGCTCCACGCGCACGGGTTGGAATGTTCCCAGTCCCACATGCAGAGTAACCCGCTCAATCTGTACGCCGCGCGCGGATATCTCCTCCAACACTTGCTGTGTGAAGTGCAGTCCGGCCGTGGGCGCTGCGGCGGAACCGCGTTCGCGCGCGTAGACCGTCTGGTAGCGTTCGCGGTCTTCGGCGGCGTCGTTTGCGTCGCGATGAATATATGGCGGCAACGGCATCTGGCCGAGTCGCTCGAGTGCACCGTAAAAATCCGCAGTTGCGGCGAACCGTAAAGTACGTTCGCCAAATTCGCCTTCAGCAATTACTTCAGCTTCGAGCAGCGGCGGCGCATCTCCTTCGGAAAATTCCAAACGCTCGCCGATGGGAAGTTTTTTTGCCGGCCGCACCAGCGCATTCCAATCGCTGGCAGATTTCTGCTCGACCAGCAACACTTCCACGCGGCCAGTGGGGGCCATGCCTTTCTGCGAATGCAGACCCGCGCGACGCGCAAACAATCGCGCAGGAATCACGCGGCTGTCATTCAGCACCAGCACATCGCCGGCACGAAGTTGCTGCGGCAGCTCGCGAAAGATGCCGTCGCGAAAATTGCCGGTCGCGCGGTCGAGCAACAGCATGCGCGAACCATCGCGCTGCGGCAGCGGCCCCTGCGCGATTAATTCTTCCGGCAATATGTAGTTGAAATCGGAAACCAGCACGAATTGATTTTATCGTCTGGCTTGCTGCGCCCAGTGGTTTTCTGCCATGGCAACGGTGCGCTCCAGCGCGGCCTGCACCAGCGGCATGTCCCGCTCAATGTCAGTGACCGGAACCGGCTTGGCCCAGGTGATGATGACGCGAGAGAAGGGTTTCGGAATCAACATGCGGTCCCATGTACGCAACTGCCAGGCGCGTTCCGGCAACACAAAAAATGTAACCACGTCGCTTTGCGTGCGTTTTGCCAGCACGGCAACCCCCGGCTTAGCAACGTAGAGTGGGCCGCGCGGGCCGTCGCTGGTGAAGGCCGCGATGCGCCCTTCGTTCCATCCTGCCTGCATCCCCTGCAAGCCTTCAGAACCGCCGCGTGAGGTTGAGCCGCGATTCACTTTGAAGCCCCACAATTGCGCGGAGCGGGTCATGAGTTCGCCGTCGAAGCTGTGGCTGATGAGCACCGCGACGCCGAGATTGCGAAAGTGATACGCGGCGGAAAGCAGCGAGCGATGCCAGAAGCAGAAGACGCCGGCGTCATGATTACGCTGACCCTCCACAACGCCGGGAGTCACACCCGGTTCGCAGAGGTGTTGGTAGCGCAGCGTGCAGCCGATGAGGTACACCATCATGGTGGCCAGCAACGGCAAAACGTGCAGTGCGAATCGCTGCTTCAGGGTGTATTGGTCGTTCATGTGTGCAGTGTGGAGAACTATAGTCCCGAACGATGCAGGCCACAAGATGAATTATTTTTGACCGGCCCAGTGCTGCTCGGCCATTTCCACGCAGCGATTCAACGCTGCTTGCACTTCCGACATCGCTGCTTCGGCGTCGGAGACAGGCGCGGTTTTTGCCCAGGTGATGACAACTCGCGAAAACGGTTTCGGAACCAGCATGCGGTCCCACGAAGGCAGTTCCCAGGCGCGTTGCGGCAGGAGATAGAAGGCAGTCACATGATCGCCGGTGCGTTCTGCCAGCGCCGCCACGCCGGGTTTGGCCACGTAGCGCGGACCGCGTGGACCGTCGGACGTAAATGCCGCGATGCGACCTTCGCGCCACGCAGCTTCCATCGCAATCAAACCGCCAACTCCGCCGCGCGAACTGGAGCCACGCGCTGGTTTGAAGCCGAGCAACTCGGTGGTGCGTGTGGTGAGTTCGCCGTCGAAGCTGCGGCTGATGAGCGTGGTGATGCCGAGATTGCGAAAGTAATACGCAGCAATTAAAAGTGAACGGTGCCAGAAGCAATACGCGCCAGGCCCATTCTTCTTTTGTCCGGCCACGACGCCCGGCTCCATGCCCTCTTCACAGATATGTTCAAAGCGCAGCGTGCTGCCGATGAGGTACAAAGCAGCTGTCGCCAGCAACGGCAGAATGTAAATCGCGATGCGCTTCGGAACTGAGTATTCAGACTTCACGCGTGTTCTCTAGCTATAGCGGATCCACCGCAGAATTTCTGGCAGGTTGGGCCGTTTGCCGTACATCAGGATGCCGACGCGATAGATGCGCGACGACAACCAAATCACTACATAGATGGCGAGCAGCATCAGGCCAAGAGCGATGGACAACTCCAACAGGCTGGGCATATGCATGGCCACGCGCAACAACATGATGAGCGGTGCCGTTGGCGGAAACAGGCTGAGCGCCACGCTGTACCACGCATCCGGGTGCAGGATGACGGGATAGACGAAGGCCATGCATGCGGCCATCGGCATCACGACGAACATATTCATCTGCTGCATTTCCTGCTCGCTGTTCACCATGCTGGCGAGCATGGCGGCCACGGAACTGTAATAGATGAAGCCGAGCAGATAGCAGAGAGCGAAGGCAACGAAGGTTGCCGCCGGCATTTGCAACACGGCTTCACGAACTTTGCCCAAGCCGCCGGCAGAGGTGGTCACGCCGAGCGCCGTTACGATTCCCGTGGTCCCCAACCAGATGCCAATCTGTGTGAGGCCGACGCTGCCGACGCCAAGAATTTTTCCGGCCAGCAAATCGTCGGGCTGGATGATGGAAAGCATCACTTCAAAGACGCGCGAAGTTTTTTCTTCCACAATCGAGCGGCCCACATTCACGCCATGTAGTAGCACCGTCATGTAGAGCAGCATCATCAAACCTGCCGCGCCGAAAATGGTAGCCAGGCTGTTGCTCTTGGCGGTCTCGCGCGTGGATTGCAGTTCGATGTCCGCAGGTTTCATCAGGCCGTTCAAATCCTCCGCCGGCACGCCGAAACTTTTCAGCCGCTCCTGCACATAGGCGTTGCGCACGGCGCTTTCCAGCCGCATACCCATTTGCAAATCCGTGGCCGTGCTGGAGTAGTACGTTCCGCCCGGAGCATGCGTTAAATCGCCGGCATTGCTTTTCAGAATCAGAAACCCGTCAAGCTTTTTCGCATCCACTGCCGCAGTCAACTGCTGCTGTGTTTGCGGTTCAGGCGTCACTACATCCACGTTGAATGCCGCGCCGGCAGTTCCGGTGCCGATTTCCTTCTGCACCAGCGAGGCAAGATTCGCATCGCTACTGACGATGGCGATGTGGTGCGTGCCCATGTCCTTCTTGGTCAGCAACGCTGCAATCAGCATGAAGCCGGCGAAGAAGATGGGGATCATCACAGTGGAAAGCACGAAGGCCTTGGTCTGTACGCGCTCCAGGTACTCGCGTTTTGCAATCAGCAGCATATTACGCATTGGCTTTGCCTCCCGCGGCCTCGATGAAAATCTCTTCCAGCGTCGGCTCCATTAATTCAAATTTTCTGATGGTTGCCTTCGCCGCAGCCGCAGACAACAACGCTTGCGCATCCGCACCGTGCTTCAACTTAATTTCCACGCGGTCTTTGAATTTCTTTGACTCCAACACGGCCTCATGCCGCAGGAAGGAATCATCGCCTTCAAACTGAATCTGTACGCGGTCCACCGGGTAGCGCGACTTCACTTCGCGCATTTCACCACTCAGCACCACGTTGCCGTTGTGGATGAGCGTAATTGCGTCGCACATTTTTTCCACCTGGTCCATGCGGTGCGTGGAGAACAAAACTGCGCGGCCTTCCTTGTGCAGGTCCATCAGCGTGTCCTGCAGCAGGGCGGCGTTCACCGGGTCAAGACCGCTGAAGGGCTCGTCCATAATGATGAGTTCCGGCTCATGCAATAACGTGGCAATGAACTGGATCTTCTGCTGCATGCCTTTGGAAAGTTCCTCGGTCTTCTTGTGCATGACCTCGTCAATCTGCAGGCGCTTGCACCAGGCAATGGCTCGATTCTTGGCGTCAGCGGCATGCAGGCCGCGCAGCTGGCCCAGAAATTTCAGCTGCTCCAGCACTTCCATCTTCTTGTAGAGGCCGCGTTCTTCCGGCAGGTAGCCGATGCGCTGCAGCAGCTTCTGCGAAAACGGTTCGCCGAACATGGACACCGTGCCGGAGTCCGGCGCCGTGATGCCCACCATCATGCGAATGCTTGATGTCTTGCCGGAGCCGTTGGGTCCAAGCAGGCCGAACATCATGCCCGGCTCGATTTTCAGGCTCAGGCTATTGACCGCAACCTTCTTGTCATACACTTTGCGAATGTTTTCCAGCTGCACTACCGCCATGCAAACACCCCTATCTATAGCGTCAGTATAGCAACCCACGCCGATGGAAACTTCGCGCGTCGCGGCGTGTCTCCTGTTAGCATCGCTCATGTGTTGACGCTCGATACGGAAGTGCAATTCGTCAAAGGCATAGGTCCGCGCCTCGCGGAAAAACTCGCCGAGCGCCGCATCACCACTGTCGAAGACCTGCTCTACCATCTTCCGTTTCGCTATGAAGACCGGCTGCATCCGCGTTCGCTGGATTCACTGCAGTCGGGCGAGATGGCCAGCATCATCGGCGAAGTGCGCGGGGCCGTGCTGCTACGCACACGACGCATGCCGATATTTGAGCTGACCGTTGGCCAGGGAACCGACAGCGTGAAATGCATGTGGTTCCACGGCAGCTACCTGAACGGAAAATTTCAGCCCGGCCAAACTGTTTCCCTCTACGGCAAGGTGGAGGCGTCGCGTTCGCGCCCTGGCAACTTCAAAATGGTGCAACCGCAATTTGAAATTCTGGAAGAAGACGGCAGCGGAAAATTTCTGCAGATTGAAACCGGCCGCATCGTTCCCGTGTATGAATCCCTCGGCGGAACAACGCCGTGGGGAGCGAAGCTGACTTCTCGCTGGCTGCGCCGTGTGCTGTGGAATATTTTTGAGGAGCTCGGCAACGCGCCGCTGGCGGAAACACTTCCCGCCGCGCTGTGCAAACGCTGGGAATTTCCCACGCGGCTCGACGCGTTGCGCCATGCGCATTTTCCTCCGGCCGGTACGGCCATGCCCGCGTTGATGTCTTCCTCCACGCCCGCGCATCGCCGACTCATTTTTGAAGAACTTTTTTATCTCGAGTTGGGACTCGAATTGAAACGCCGACGGTTGCGGGAAAAATCCGGGATCGCTTTCACTACGAATGACAAAGTCCGCGCCGCGCTGAAACAGATCCTGCCGTTTCATCCCACCACCGCGCAAAAACGATCGCTGGGAGAAATTGTCGGCGACATGCGCCAGCCCATGCCGATGCGCCGCCTGCTGCAGGGAGATGTCGGCGCGGGAAAAACGATCGTCGCGTTGGAAGCCGCACTCATCGCCATTGAGAACGGCTATCAAGCCGCACTGATGGCGCCCACAGAAATTCTGGCCACGCAGCATTACCTCAGTGCGCGCCGTTTGCTGGCCAATGCGAA
>Ga0164296_1004436_pt1 | contig 12772 bp, 8 predicted proteins | sample GEODES057metaG_FD_113533 | JGI IMG/M metagenome (GOLD analysis project Ga0164296, IMG submission 113533) | Dystrophic lake water microbial communities from Trout Bog Lake, Wisconsin, USA - GEODES057 metaG | ecosystem: Environmental > Aquatic > Freshwater > Lake | place: USA: Trout Bog Lake...
CACATCATCTCTGACATCACACCAGAGCACTTAAGCGACAAAGAGCTGCACAAGCTCGCTAAACTCAATCCCGCCAAATTGCCTTTGGTTCGCGGTAAACAGCGCATGGGCTGCCCTTTTACGGGTTCTGGTAAATTTATAGCGATTGGTTTGAACTACGCGGACCATGCTGCAGAGGCGGGTATGCCTTTGCCCAAAGAGCCAATTATTTTCACAAAACCAACCAGTTGTATCCAAGGACCTGATGATGATGTGATGTTGCCAAAGGGCTCTGTTAAGAGTGACTGGGAGGTGGAGCTGGGTGTTGTCATCGGCACCAAGGCCTCTTACGTATCCCTTAAAAGCGCCCTAGACCACGTTGCGGGTTATTGCACCATCAATGATGTGAGCGAGCGCGAGTACCAAATTGAGCGCGGCGGTACTTGGGATAAGGGAAAGGGGTGCGACACGTTTGGTCCGATCGGTCCATGGCTTGTGACGAGGGATGAGGTCCCTAATCCACAAAAGCTCAGCATGTGGATGGAATTAAACGGTAAGCGCATGCAAAACGGCAACACCAAGACCATGATCTTCAATGTGGCTAAGCTGATCAGCTATACAAGTCAGTTTATGACTTTGTACCCCGGTGACATCATTACAACGGGTACACCTCCTGGTGTGGGTATGGGTGTGAAAGTCAACGGCAAGCCAGCCCCTGTCTTCTTAAAGGCAGGCGATGTGATGACTTTGGGTGTTGAAGGTCTGGGAGTACAGACTCAAAAAGTTATTGCCTATAAGAAACAAAAATAAGTGACGTAAAAAAAGCAAAGTAAAGTCAGCGCTTTTAAAAACTAAAAACCACAACCCCCAGTCAAAGCCACAAGGCTTTAAGGGTTGTGGTTTTTTTATGGACGGCTTATTTTTTAGTTTGAAATATTCAATAGCTGCAATACAGACACTCAGCCCAGTTCAACTGAGCTTAACGCCAATACTGTCGAGTACGCTTGCTACTTTAAACTCCTCTTCGTCAAAGAGTTTGTCTCCTCCCGGGTTGGCAATGCCAGTGGTTGTGATGCTTTGAAAATCATGGAGCTTGGTGTCCATGAGGTGTGAGGGGGCGACGTTTTGCAGGGAGCGAAATATATTTTGAACACGCCCCGGGGTTTTACGCTCCCACTCTTTGAGCATTTCACCGACCACTTTGCGCTGCAAATTTTCTTGACTCCCGCACAGCGTGCAAGGAATGATCGGGAATGCTTTGTGTTCGGCCCAGTCGATTAGATCTTGTTCGGGGACGTTGGCAAGGGGGCGAATCACAATGTGACGGCCATCATCGCTCACCAACTTTGGAGGCATGGTTTTCAGCTTTGCGCCAAAAAACATGTTCAAGAAGAAGGTTTGTAATATATCGTCTCGGTGGTGACCCAGCGCTATTTTGGTCGCCCCAAGTTCATCAGCGACTCTGTACAAAATACCTCTGCGCAAACGGCTGCAAAGGCTGCACATCGTCTTGCCCTGCGGAATTTTGTCTTTAACGATGGAGTACGTGTCTTGGTTCTCGATGTGATAGGGCACGCCAAGCTTGCTTAAGTAGCGCGGCAGTACATCGGCTGGAAATCCGGGCTGCTTTTGGTCTAAATTGACAGCAACGATATCAAAGTGAATGGGCGCTCGTTCTCGAAGTTTGAGCAAAATATCCAACATCGCATAACTGTCCTTGCCACCCGAGACACACACCATCACCTTATCGCCTTCGCCAATCATGTTGTAATCAACGATGGCTTGACCCATTAAGCGACACAGACGCTTTTCTAATTTATGGGTCTCCCGCTCTTTGATGAAACGGGTGGAGTGGGGAGTCGCAGGAGCGAGAGACGACTGAGCCAGGGTGCTTGAGTAAGAGCTAGAGCCAGAATTAGAATCAGAACTAGAACCCAAGCCCCCTGAGCTGAGCGCTTGGGCCGAGTCCTCGCCCTCGCCAGCGCCAGCGCTGTCTGCCTCCAGTGCTGTGTCTATCCAAGATTGCATATCTAATTTAGCCAATTGAGCTCACCATTGTCCTGTTTCTACACGAATCGCGACTTCGCAGTCGCTAAAAATCTCAAGTTTCGCAATCTTCACCCTTACCCCAATAACCCCGTTGAGCTGCATCAGTCTGAGTGCTAATTTGCCAATCAAACTCTCCAACAAGTTCACGTGTTCTGCGGTGCATTCGGCAATAATAATTTGTCGAACTTTGCGGTAATCCAATACATGCAATATCTCATCATCACTGGGTAAGAGGGGCTGGGTCCCCAGATTTAACTCAGCGTCCACTTGTATGGGCTGGGGCTTGATTTTCTCATGATCTAAGATGCCTAAGTTTGCATCAAAACGAAGACCCGTGAGGGTGAGTATTTGGGTGCCTTTGCTTAACATGTGGGTTTTCTTTTTTATTTTGAGCGAAAAACCTCTACCCCAACGGCTGAGCAGTCAGGGTAGACGTCTGGCTTGTAGGAGCTCACCCGCGCGGCCTTCACCCCCTTATGGGCTAAAAGTGCTGTGAGCACATCATCGACCAATGTCTCTTGTAGGTTGATGTGGCCCCGAGAGACTCTTTGCAGCACCACCTCACGGATAAAGTCGTAGTCAACAACCTCTTGAATCGTGTCGCTTGTAGGCGTGCTGAGGGCAAGCGGCACATACAACTCCACATCCAGCACAAGGCGTTGGGTGGTGTTGAGCTCAAACGGGTGGATACCAATGTGTACCTGAACCTCAAAGCCCCTGAGGAATAGTTTGCGGCACTCATTGATGAGGATCCATTCCTGGCTTTGATAAGTTGCAGGACCCGAAACCAATGGCGCATTAGTTTCTGGGGGTTGAGTATCTTTGGTCATTTTTTTTCGTTCAAGAGTTTATCGGTGACGAACATGATGTCGCGTGCGCTGGGTACCAAGTGCTGACCGTTATCGACCTGCAGTGTAGTACCTGTGATGCAGGGGTTTTCTGCAAGAAAGAGTGCACTCTTTGCGACTTGCCCGGGCGAGATGGCCTCGCCCAGCAAATTGGCTAGGCTCGCGGTTTGAAAGTTCTCAAGATTTTGTGGACCACTTGGGTACAGTAAGCCAGGTGAGAGAGCGTTTACTCTGAGGTGCGCGCCAAAAGACTGGGCTTGAAGCGCTACGATGCGCTCGAGCGCGAGTTTGGAGACGGTATAGGAGAAATAATCAGGGTTTAAGTTAAACACCTTTTGGTCTAAGATGTGGATCATACTGGGTGAGTGGTGTCCCTTTGCTGTGCGCGTGGCTTTGGCGTCTAAAAGTGATGAATAAAACCATTTCCCAAAACGCATTGGCGCCACCAAATTCACGCTCAGTTGCTTGAGGGCTTGCGCTTCATCAAAGTCATGAGCGTTATCGGGCATAAAAAGCGATGCATTATTGATGATGCAGGTGAGCCCACCGTTGGTGAGCTGCACCGCCCGGTGGAACAACGCTTTGCAGCTGTCCTCGCTTTCAAGCTGGGCGTGCAAGGCATGCGCCTGTACACCGTAGCTGATCGCCTCGGCGCAAAGCTCTAGTGCCTCGCTCTCAGAATTGCGATAATGGCAAATGAGATTCCATTTCGCTTTTGCAAATGTGAGACCAATTTCACGGCCCAAGCGCGCAGCGCCACCCGTTACGAGAACCCAAGCAGACATATAAACGACTTCTCAAAGATAGGAACATCTTGCATTCTCACAAATTTTCCGATCCTTTGCCTCAACCAGCAACTAAAGTTGAGGTTAAAACAGAGTTAGAAGCCTCAATCCGTAGCCTAATTGATGAAGCCGGGGGCTGGATTGACTTTGAAGGGTTTATGTCTGCTGCGCTTTATGATCCTAAGTGGGGGTATTACAGCTCCCAAAACACACAAATAGGAGCGGACCCTGGCTCTGGTAGCGATTTCGTTACAGCCCCCATGCTGTCTCCCGCATTTGGGCGAGCACTTGCAAAGAGCGTTGCGCAAGCGCTAGAGGAGTCGGGTACAGATGAGATTTGGGAGTTCGGACCGGGGACGGGTGAGTTGGCCAGACAACTCCTTGAGCACCTTGGGGGGAAACTTAGAAAATACACCTTAGTCGACGTCTCTGGCGAGCTCAAAGCGCGGCAAAGTGCGACCTTGCAACCCTACAAGGACAAGGTGCACTGGGTGAGTGAGTTGCCCCAGCAGATGCAGGGCGTTTTGATTGGTAATGAGGTATTGGATGCGTTACCGGTGAAATTACTAAAAAGAAGATCTGGGGTTTGGTTTGAACAGGGGGTTACTTACTCTGCTCATAAGGGTAGGAGCGAGAGTGGGAGCGAGGGCGGGGCCGACTCTAGCCAAGCAAGGGCTGAGGTGAATACCTCTGATGGGGTCGGTACTTCTTTTGAATGGGCTTACAAACAGACCGATCTTCGTCCACCGATTGAGGAAGGTCTGGTCGGAGATTATTTGACCGAGATACACCCCCAGGGTGAGGCATTTGTTGAGACACTGGTCAAAAAATTCAAGCGCGGTGTTTTCTTTCTGATCGATTACGGGTTCCCAGAAAAAGAGTACTACCACCCCCAAAGACACATGGGTACTTTAATGTGTCATCTGCGCCATAGAGCCGATGACAACCCACTTGTGATGGTTGGGCACAAAGACATTACAGCGCACGTTAACTTTACAGGCGCTGCGCTGGCCGCCCAAAACGCGGGGGCCCAGGTGCTGGGGTATACGAGTCAAGCGCATTTCCTTATTAACTCAGGGTTATTGGAGGGTTTGGACCGTGTCTTGAGCGCTGAGCGAGCGCCAGCACTTAAACTCATCAATGAGCACGAGATGGGGGAGCTTTTTAAGGTGCTTGTTGTGGGGGTAGGGGTGAGTTTTGATCCAATCGGGTGTTTGCGCGGCGACCGCACACACACGCTTTAGGGGAAACAAGCGGCTCAGGGCTTTTAGCTCTCTTGCTCAGTTCAGAAAAACCAAGGGTTCAATAATGTTTAGATTGCTTTTCTTGCTGTTGCTCTTAATGGTTGTGCTTCAATACTTTGAGCCTTGGTTAAAGCGCTTCAAATTCGGCAGATTGCCGGGCGATTTAAGCTTTATTTTGTTCAAAAGAGTTTGGTATTTGCCCATCACGTCAGCCTTTTTGGTTTGTTTAGCGCTGGAGCTGCTGTCAAAAGTTTTTTAATCAACCCAGCGTTCAATTGCGATTTCAATTTGATTTGAAAAGCGATTTGAAATCCAATTTCAAGTGCGATTTCTCCCCCCCTTTTTTTAATTTAACACGCTCCCCTAAGTCTGGTTTGCCTTCCTTAGGTATGATCTGATGATTGCATTGCATTCGTTTGTTGAGCTCACAATTCACTCTTAAAGTTTTATATGGCTGACCGTAAATTGGGTAAGTTGCGTTTTCTAAGTGCGCGCCAAATAGCGCTGATAGTGCTGGCGCTGTCATTGGTGGGCGCGGGATTATGGGCTGTGTTCTTTAGAGCACCGGGCAACGCCAGTGAAGGATCTTCTGGAGCATTAGGACCTAGCGGATCTGGTACCGGTGGCTGGGGCGGTGCAATGTGGGGTCAAAGAGGCGCGGGCTCTGGGTTTGGTCGACCACAGCCCGTGAGTGCAGGCGTGGTTCGGCAAATGGATGTGCGCTTGGTTGTGAATGCGCTGGGGACTATGAGTGCACTCAACACAGCCACTGTAAGAGCTAAGGTCGACGCGGAGTTGAAAGCACTGCACTTTCGGGAAGGCTCACTTGTCAAGGCCGGGCAGGTTTTGGCCGATCTAGACTCCAGTAGTTTGGAGGTTCAGCTCACCCAGGCCCAGGGTCAGCTCGAGCGAGATACTGCGCAGTACAAGAATGCGCTTGTAGACCAACAGCGCTACAAAGACCTTCTCAGTAAAGACGCGATTGCAGCTCAACAAGTCGATACGCAAGACGCTTTGGTGCGACAGCTCAAAGGATCCGTGCTGATCGACCAAGGCGTGTTGGATAACGCGCGTCTACAGCTTTCTTACACCCATGTTATCGCACCCATTTCAGGGCGGGTGGGTTTAAAGCAAGTTGAAATCGGCAGTTTGGTGCGCTCAAGTGATCCAAACGGCATCGTCACCATCACGCAGTTCCAGCCCATTGCAGCTGCTTTCGCTGTGCCCGAGAAATATGTCCCAATGATTCAACAAAAGCTGCGCAACGGGCAAGCCCTCCCCGTTGAGGTATGGGACGGCGAGTTTGCACGACAACTTGGATCGGGCAAAGTCTCCCTGACCGACAACGCGATTGATACTGCAACCGGAACTTTGAAATTAAAAGCGTTGCTTGAAAATAAGGATGAATCCCTCTTTCCTAATCAATTCACCAATATCAGGCTCCAACTCGATGTGTTGAAGAACGTGCTTGCTGTGCCAAGCAGCGCCATACAGCGCGGCGCATTGGGGACGTTTGTGTATGTGATCAACGAGGACAGTACGGTGACGCCGCAAGTCGTTAAATTGCTTGCGCTAGACGGGGACTGGCAAGGCGTGGAGGGCGATATAAAACCGGGGGCGAGAGTGGTAATGGACGGCGCTGATCGGCTAAGAGCTCAGAGCAAGGTGGAGGTGGTGAAGACGCTGGAGGCAAGCGCAGGAAATGTAGGCAGCACTAACGTAAGCAGTGATGTAAGCAGTGATGCTAAAAATGCAGCTCCAACCTCAACAAGGTCTACATCCACATCCACATCCACTCCATCCACGGCCACTCCTTCAATCTCCTCTACTCAAACTCAAACAGGTTTAGGTGGCACCTCCAGCAACAACAAGCCTAAAGAGACTGGGGTGGGTGGGCAACAATCAGCGCAACAACCAGCGCAACAACCAAACCCAGCTCAAAATACGGCCCCTGTGCAGGAGGGGAGTGACGAGGCTAGGCGGCAGCGTTGGATGGAGCGGCTCCCACCAGAGATGGTTGATAAAGTCAAGGCCATGAGTCCAGATGAGCGCAAAGCGTTCTTTCAAAAAATGCGTGAACGCAGGCAACAAAGCCAAGGCGAGTAAAGCGCTTTATGAACCTATCGCGCCTCTTTATTTTGCGACCCGTTGCCACCTCCTTGGTGATGGTTGCTATTTTCTTGTCGGGTCTTTTGGCCTACCAACTCATCCCCGTCGCATCTCTCCCCCAAGTTGATTACCCAACCATCCAAGTCACAACGCTTTACCCGGGGGCGAGTCCCCAAATCATCACCTCCTCCATCACCGCCCCTTTAGAGCGTCAGTTTGGACAGATGCCTGGGCTGGATCAGATGAGCTCTACCAGCTCAGGGGGTGCGTCGGTTATTGTGCTGCGCTTTGCTTTGAGCGTAAGCCTAGACGTGGCCGAGCAGCAAGTGCAAGCTGCAATCAACGCAAGCGCCAACTTACTCCCAACGGATTTACCCACACCACCCGTCTACAGTAAAGTAAATCCAGCAGACGCTGCGATCTTAACGATTGCTATTAGCTCGCCCAGCCTCGCTATCACCCGAGTGCACGATATGGTTGAGAACCGTGTGGCTCAAAAAATATCGCAAATCCCAGGCGTTGGTTTGGTGAGTATCGCTGGGGGCAGAAGGCCCGCAGTTAGAGTGCAAGTGAACTCGGTTGCATTGGCAGCAGCTGGGTTCTCACTTGAAGACGTGAGAACAGCGATTACGAACGCAAACGTTAACTTAGCCAAAGGAAGCTTTGACGGCCCGGCCCGGGCATCCTCACTCGATGCAAACGATCAGCTGCAAACCGCCAGCGAATATGAAGCCATAGTCTTAGCCTACAAAAATGGGAACCCACTTCGTCTAAGGGACGTTGCAACCCTTGTAGACGCGCCCGAGAACATGCGCCTTGCGGCCTGGGCTAATGAGACGCCTGCAGTGGTGCTCAATATTCAGCGCCAACCCGGTGCCAATGTGATTGACACCGTTCAAAGAATAAAAACCCTTTTGCCGCAGCTGAGAGCAGCACTACCCGATTCGCTAGATTTCACGGTAATGAGTGACCGAACAGTAACGATTAGTGCATCGGTGAGTGACGTTAAGTTTGAATTAATGCTCTCTATTGCGTTGGTTGTTATGGTGATTTTTCTGTTCCTTCGAAGCGCCCTTGCAACCCTCATACCTGGGGTTGTTGTTCCGCTCTCACTGATGGGTACTTTTGGAGTGATGTATTTGAGTGGGTTCTCAATCAACAATTTAACGCTCATGTCTTTAACGATTGCAACCGGCTTTGTTGTAGATGATGCAATTGTGATGATTGAGAACATTGCTAGGTACATTGAGGAGCATCAGTGCTCCGCCTTTGAGGCTGCGCTCAGGGGCTCTAAACAAATTGGCTTTACGATTATTTCGTTGACGTTTTCTTTGATTGCTGTGCTGATTCCTTTGCTATTTATGGGGGACATTGTTGGACGGCTTTTCCACGAATTTGCCATAACCCTTGCAACTGCGATACTGATTTCTGCATTCATCTCTTTAACGCTCACACCGATGATGTGCGCTAATTTATTAAGCGCTAATGCGGTAAATCCAACAAATCCAACAAATACAAAGGATGCACTAGAGACGCAAGTTACTAAGGCTACAGAAAACCGCAGTGATAAAAATACAGAACACGCTGTTAACCGCGTCTTCTCACCAGCGTACCTATCTGCTCGTCTGGGCGACGCGGTCAAGGACCTGATCAATCGCTACGCAGTCGCCCTAACTTGGGTGCTAGAGCGCCCATCACAGACACTTTTCGTTTTTGGGCTAACGGTTGTGTTGACTCTTTTGCTCTACGCTTGGATACCCAAGGGTTTTTTCCCGCTCCAAGACACCGGCGTCATTCAAGGCATCACCGAGGCTACACAGTCCAGCTCTTTTGAGGCCATGTCAACCAAACAACAAGCCCTGGCCGCAGAGCTCTTAAAGGACCCAGCGGTTCAAAGCCTCACCTCATTTATCGGCGTTGATGGGGGCAACACGAGTTTAAATGCAGGTCGAATGACCATTAACCTTGTCCCTAAGTCTGATCGAACGGGCTCCGTGCAAGAGATTACGGCGCGTTTGGAGGCCTTGAGCACGCGGGTCGCAGGTATGAACTTGTACCTTCAGCCCGTCCAAGATTTGACCATTGAGGACAGCTTAGCGAGGACGCAGTACCGCTACTTATTGAGCGGTCCGCGCGATCAAGAGCTTGCTGAGTGGTCAAAGAAGCTCATGGCGCGCATGAAAACGCGTCCTGAGATCACGCAGGTTGCAACCGACCTTCAAGACCAGGGGCTTCAGGCTTATCTCCAAATTGACCGAGATGCCGCGAGCCGCTTGGGTGTTTCAATGGCTGCGATTGATAATGTTTTGTACGATGCGTTTGGTCAGCGTCTGGTCTCCACCATCTTTACGCAAAGCAATCAATACAGAGTCGTGCTTGAGATCGCGGGCGCCCAGCGCGTGGGTCCTCAGGCCATTGAGCGACTCTTTGTGAGCGGCGCAAATGCGCAACCCATACCCCTGTCTAGCATCGCTAAAGTGATTGAGCGACAAACGGTTTTAAATATCATGCATGTGGGTCAGCTGCCCTCTGTGACTCTCTCCTTTAGCGCTGCCCCGCACTACTCACTTGGAGAGGCGGTGCAGGCGATCACGCAAGAAACGCAGCAACTCGTGAGGGAGGGCATGCCCCTGAGCATAGAGACGCAGTTCCAAGGCGCAGCTCTTGCCTTTCAAAGCTCTTTGATGAGAACGATTTGGCTGCTGCTTGCATCGATTATCACCATGTACATTGTGTTGGGTGTTTTGTATGAAAGCTATATCCATCCGCTGACCATATTGTCAACCTTGCCCTCTGCTGCGCTGGGTGCGTTGCTTGCGCTTTTAGTGAGTGGCCGTGATTTGAATGTGATTGCTGTCATTGGCATTGTGCTTTTGATCGGTATTGTCAAGAAAAACGCCATCATGATGATTGACTTTGCACTTGAGGCCGAGCGGGAACAAGGGATGACGCCAAGACAAGCCATTTACAAGGCTTGTTTGCTTAGATTTCGGCCGATTGTGATGACTACTCTTTGCGCGTTGTTAGGCGCACTTCCCCTAATGCTGGGGGGCGGTGTAGGGGCAGAGCTTAGACAACCGCTTGGGATAACCATGGTGGGCGGCTTGGCTGTCAGTCAGCTCATGACCCTTTTTACTACGCCGGTCATCTACTTGAAGTTTGCAAACTGGGCAAACCGCTTAGAACAAAGGAGTCTCCAGCGCCGTCGAGGGGAGAGCAACAAGGGGGAGTCTTCGTGAGGCAAAAGTCCAATCAAGCGCACCCACTTCGTGCGAACAGTTGGCGAGGGTTTGGATGAGCACCTTTGCTGAGTGGGCGGCCGTATGCGTTTACCGACCCGTTGCAACCACACTCGTCTCTGTAGGTGTTGCAACGGCGGGTGTGCTTGCCTATTTTCAGCTCCCCGTTGCCTCCTTGCCTCAAATTGATTTCCCAACCATCTCCGTTCAAGCCAGTTTGCCCGGAGCGAGTCCGGAGACCATGGCCGCAACGGTGGCCACCCCACTGGAGCGAAGCTTAGGTGCGATCGCAGGGGTCAATGAAATTACCTCAAACTCAACGCTTGGAAACACCCGCGTCACCTTGCAGTTTGATTTAAGCAGGAGCCTAGACGGAGCCGCGCGCGATGTGCAAGCCGCCATCAATGCGACAGCAACCGTTTTACCAACCGGTCTGCCGAGCCTGCCCTCTTACAGAAAGGTCAATCCCGCAGAGGCGCCGATTTTGCTGATGGCGCTCACCTCAGAGGTGCAGTCCCAGGGTCAGCTCTACGATCTAGCCTCCACCGTGCTTGCCCAGCGCTTGGCGCAGGTGGAGGGGGTAGGTCAAGTACAAATAGGGGGCGGCGCATTGCCTGCAGTGCGCATTGAGATCAATCCCGACAAACTCAGCGCATTAGGTCTAGGGATGGAGGATGTGAGGACTGCGATCAACCAGGCCAATGCCAATAAACCCAAAGGTTTTGTGGATGAGGGGAGTAAAACTTGGCAAATAGAGGCAAATGATCAATTCACAAAAGCCAGTGAGTTTGCACCCATAGTTGTTCATTACAGTCGAGATGCTCGCGTGGTCAGGCTATCAGACGTCGCTAGCGTTAATGACTCTGTACAAGACCTTAGAAACTACGGCGTATCAGACGGCAAACCCGCAATCTTGCTCATCATCAACAAAGAGCCAGGGAGCAATGTGATTGATACAGTTGCGAGGGTCAGGACTTTGATGCCTGTTTTGATCTCCTCCTTGCCCTCGGGCGCGCAGCTCAAAGTGGTTTCTGATCGAACGCCCTCTTTGAAGGCGTCGCTGTACGAAATACAAAAGTCTTTGGCCATCTCCATCGCACTGGTGGTGATGGTGGTGGGATTGTTTTTGAGAAAAACATCGGCCACGGCTATTCCAAGTGTTGCAGTGCCGCTTTCACTGCTTGGAACGGTGGGGGTGATGTATGTCATGGGACTGAGTCTTAATAATTTAACGCTCATGGCGCTGACCATCGCAACTGGCTTTGTTGTGGATGATGCAATTGTTGTCCTAGAGAATGTGACGCGCCATATGGAGCGGGGCAGCTCCGCCCGGGCTGCTGCTGTAGAGGGGACGCGTGAGATTGGCTTTACAGTGGTCTCGATTAGCCTCTCGCTTATTGCAGCCTTCATACCGATTTTATTAATGGACGGTGTACTGGGAAGGTTGTTTAAAGAGTTTGCAATTGTTTTGTCTGTCGCCATTTTGATCTCTATGCTCGTGTCGCTGACGACCACACCGATGATGTGCGCGGCGTTGTTAAAGATCAATCCAAATCCAGGCGCACTCTCGCTGAGTGCACAGGCGAGACCCTGCACCACTCGCAGGGGTTTCAATCCAGGCGTCTGGTCTAGATTTTACAAAACCACTCTCAAATGGGCACTCAGGCATCAGCTTTGGATGTGGGGGGTGCTGATATTGACGATTGGTCTTAATATCAGTTTGTACCGGTCAATTCCTAAAGGATTTTTCCCCCAACAAGACACAGGACGAATCTTTGGCTCTATCCGCGCCGATCAAAGCAGTTCATTTGCAGCGATGCAAAAACGCCTTGACACCTTTATCGCAATCGTAAAGGCCGACCCCGCAGTGGACAATGTGACCGGATTTACCGGAGGAGGACAGCGCAACTCAGCGCAGATGTTTCTCACCTTAAAACCAAGATCTGAGCGCTCGGAGAGTGCCGATCAAATTGTTGCAAGACTGCGTCAAAGATTATCCAAGGAGGCCGGAGCAAGGCTATTTCTTGTCCCTGCGCAAGACATCCGAATAGGCGCGCGTCAATCGAGCTCGCAGTATGAGTTCACTATAAAGGCGGATGATTTGGAGAGTCTTAAGTACTGGGAGCCAAAGATTCGCCATGAATTTGCCAAACTAAAAGAATTAGAAGACATCAACAACGACTACGAGGACCGTGGCTTACAAACCTCCATTGTCTTTGACCGTGACGCTATAAGCCGCTACGGTTTAACGCTTAGGGGTGTGGATACAGCGCTCTCAGATGCTTTTAGCCAAAAGCAAGTTGGTGTCATCTACAACCCACTCAACCAGTACCGTGTTGTGTTGGAGATTGATCCGAGTTTTCTGGAGAATTCGCAATCTCTAAAACACATGAAGTTTCCCAGTAGTGCTGGAAATTTGGTTGGTTTTGAAGCCATTGCAACCACAAAGCTTACGAACACCGCATTGTCTGTCAGTCACGAGGGCGGTGTGCCCTCAGACTCGTTTAGTTTTAACTTGA
>Ga0164296_1004438_pt1 | contig 12768 bp, 13 predicted proteins | sample GEODES057metaG_FD_113533 | JGI IMG/M metagenome (GOLD analysis project Ga0164296, IMG submission 113533) | Dystrophic lake water microbial communities from Trout Bog Lake, Wisconsin, USA - GEODES057 metaG | ecosystem: Environmental > Aquatic > Freshwater > Lake | place: USA: Trout Bog Lake...
AAAATCCATTAGAGTCAATAGACTACCTTCAGACATGTATAATTTCTTAATATTGTCTGCAACCATCCAGTAATCTTCGTGGTTTGAAAAAATGTCTTTGTCAAGTCCGTTGTGTGCCATAGTGTTGTATTTATACGAAGTTTACTGCTTGTGAGTTTTTGATTTTACGGTTGTTCTGCTATAGCCTAATACTTATGATCAAATAACAAAAGAATACCTTATACTAAACTTACTGTATAACCGGTTTAAGTACTACAAAGGGTAGCGAAAATGTTCAACAAGGGAGAAACAGATTTGAGCAGAGCACGTGGAGTAAAGGCGCAACGCCGGCAGCACTATGAAGTAGAAAACACCATCAATTTTAATCAACAGACATCAGCAAAAACTCGCTTACGACAAATAGAAATTATACCTAAAAGTCGCGGACAAGAAAATTTAGTTCTTGCACTTGCTGATCAACAAAATCACGTCGTTGTAGCAGTAGGGCCAGCAGGTACTGGTAAAACATACTTGGCCATGCAGTCTGCAATTAAAGCACTTAAAATGGGAGAGATTGAAAAATTAGTATTAACAAGACCAGCCGTGGGCGTCGATGACGAAAAACACGGTTTTTTACCCGGCGACATTAATGCTAAGATGGAGCCGTGGACAAGACCTTTAATGGATGTATTACATGAATACTATTCGCCTAAAGATGTACTCAAAATGCTCGAGGATCAGACTATTGAAATATCACCCTTGGCATTCATGCGGGGTCGTACCTTTAAAAATGCCTATATCATCGCCGATGAAATGCAGAATGCTACTCCCGGTCAAATGAAAATGCTATTGACCCGCATAGGGGAAAATAGCAAAATAGTGGTTACGGGTGACGTTGAGCAAGCAGACCGAACAAACCTTAATAATGGCCTACTGGATATCGCTGATAAACTTGAGCGATCGCCTACTCGAGGTCTAGCTGTATGCAAACTTGGGTCTAAGGATACTCAACGACATCCAATTATTAACTCAGTATTAGGACTTTACGCCTAACCAACGATACGATTATAAACATCTCTCCAGTTTTTAACTCGGGGGATGTTTATATTTTCGTAATCCATATTATGCCCGTGTTCCATAAGCAGACTGCGTAAACCCAATTCATGTCCAACTTGGCAGTTGACAATTTTATCTTCGATCCACCAGCATCCAGAATCTCTATATGGTTCAAGTGCAAAATCTTTATCAGCACCAGTGTCTAAAAATATAAACTTTTCAAATGCTGTTTTTCCAAATAGTTTGCGTAAATTCATCTTACGCAATTCTTGTGCATTAACATCTCTGCTTAGACTGGTAATACAGTGAAATGTATAACCATGTTCTTCGTGTAAACGTTTAACATAGTACATGGCATCACGTAATGGTGGTAAAAAGCCAATGGCTGCTGATTCATTGAAAATTTTAATCAGTTTTTTACCTTGCTCGTGATCAATACCGTAACGCTTACCAATGTCATATTTTAGTTCGCCACCGGGTACTTTGTTAAAACCATGTGTCTGTAAGTAAATATCAAATGCATACTCCCAATCGAGTAGCACACCATCTGCATCAACAAGTATTGTTCTATTTTTCATATACAGTTTTCTTTAATATAGTTGTACAAAAAGTCGTTTAATTTTTCATAAGCCAATTGAGATTTATAATAATCGTAATGTCTTTGATAAGGATTTAAATTTATATCGCCTTCGATGCAGGTTGCACCATGTTCACTTAAAAATTTATTACTGCTCCAGGAAAAAATATCAATGATTTTTTTATTAGTGGTAATTTGTTTGCGTTTAGTATCTGTCAACTGCGGATAGTCATAATACATATCACAACTGCCAAATATGCAATATTTGATATTTTTACTATCTAACCATCCTGTAAACAACAACAGATCATTTAGTACCTTTTCTCTATAAGCATAATAGCTATTAAGTATTGCCTGATACTTGATGTAAGTTTCAATATCATCTTTATCAACTCGAATATTAATACCTTTTTTATTTTCGAGATATTGATAATTTGGTAAATTACCTAAAGAATACGAAACCCAAGAACCTTCAATTTCTATATTGTCTGCCCAGGGTTCTTCAAGGCGTTGACAATATGTCAGCATTAGCATAACAAAATCAACTTGATTTTCTAAGATATAATCAAGTGTAGTACGAAAACATCGACTGTTACTGCCTCCGGGAATCGACAAATTAACTGCTTCATCGAATCCCAGCCTGTTACTTAATAGAATGCCAGCTGGATCATATGACTGACCATAGCTGCATCCATTAATTAACATTCGTGTCATTCTGCTGCTGTTTCTTTAATTTGTTCAACTTGATCGTCTGTTAATGGGCCGTCGTCAGCTTCGTATGCTGCTAACCTACCATATGCTTTTTCGATAGAATCGATGTAATTTGGATAATGTTGGTAGTAATATTCTCTAACACGTTGCCAATTCTTTTCTGCAAGTTCTCCATTGAAACTGGCTTTGATTACCTTCTGCTCTTTAAAATCAAGAATTACACTGGCAGTCGATAAATCATTACGTTTAAGATTACGACCAATTGCCACTGATTCATCCATCTGTCCATTTGGTTTTCTATTGTAAGTAATTAAAAAGTATCTCATATTATCCTCTAAGTTGACACAGTTCAATCAGCGTTGCTGATAAGTTAATTTCGGGATCAGCTGCAAAACTGTGATTGACTAATCCTTGTCTAATAATAACTATTGCTTGATCTTGTTTTTCCTGCTCTTTAGACCATAGCTCTAAATTATCGTACATCCAACGGAAAATTTCTTCCATCTCTTCCGGTCTTGCACTGGCACACATCAACTTACGTGCTTCTAATACACGACCTTGTTTGAACAAGTCGACTACATCCAGTTTCCATTCTTTTGTTACACCTCCTTCGTCACCAGAAGGATTTGTTAGTGTACCAGATGTACTGTTCATTTGACACATATTCAAACATTTACGTAAGTCTGGATATGTTGCACGCACATAGTTGTCGAGTGTATCAAGATCGAACTCTATTCCTTCAGTAACGAGTACAGTGGCCATACGAGCAGTAAACTCTGTAATATCAATGCGATCAATATGGAAACCTTGACATCTTGAATGAAGTGCAGGTATAACCCTATTGGGGTAATTGCAAGTAAGAATGAAACGTGCTGAGCTTGCATACGTTTCCATAACGCCACGAAGTGCTGCTTGACCGTTTGGAGTAATATAATCAGCTTCATCAAGTAATACTACCTTGAATTTGCCAAATGGCATTGTCTGTACAAAACCTGTAATCTTGTCACGGATTGTATCTACTGAGTTTTCTCTTGATGCGTTGATCTCTAATAGATCGTACTCATCTACACCTAACTGTTTGATCAATATTTTTGCTAATGTGGTTTTACCTACACCTGGTGCTCCGCTGAATAACAAATGTGGAATCATACCATCTTGAATCCATGATTCGATTTGAGTGCGTTGTGTAGCGTCGCGAAATACATAACCGTCGACATTGTCAGGACGGTACTTTTCAGTCCATAATTCTTTCATGGTAACCTTTGATTTTTATAATACTTGTATTATAACAGAAACCAATCGTGCTGTCAACACGATTGGAGGTGATTAGGATTTTGCGGGTGCGTTGATAGCATCACTCATAGTATCATCGGATGGTTGTTCTTCAGATACCAAAAGGATGTCTTTTGGGTCAATTTTACGTATAGTTTTGGTGCCTTCGTCATCTTCGATATCAACACCACGGGTCCAACGTCCATGTGCCACACAGATCCATTGTCCAACTGTAACTTTTGTTTGTTCCGGGCCTATAGCATATACACGGCCCCAACGTGGGCGAATACCAGATCCGGTACCATTGTCGTTAGGTAGGATAATACCACTGGTTAGTTTACGTTCTTTGAATACCATATCAGTTACTAATACAGTATCTCTAAGTGCTCTTAAAGCACCAATTTTAGTAGGTGAATATGCAGCTTTAGTCATGGTTGTCCTTAAATCTTTTTAACGCCCGAGGCTGCTTGAGCCGCTTGACGTGGTGTTACAATAGGTTCTTGTTTAACTGATCTTGCTTTAGCAATAGCTGCCGCTAATCCTCCATCTTTCTTTGGAGAGATAGGTGCAGCAGCGATAGGTTCTTCTTTTTGAAAATTATCTTCAAAATCTTCTGGCGGTGTTGGAATATCTGCAGGTGCCTGAGTTGATGCTACATTGGCATTAGGGCGATTAGTACTTTGTACTGGATCGTTGCTGACATTGCTAATTTGTTTATTATACTGACGTGCAATTTGTTGATTACGTGATGAAATTGGTTGATTTTGACTGTCAATTAAATCTCCGCGAGCGTTAATTGGCTGTGTGCCAACGCCTACTGCACGTACAGTTTCATTTTGTAAAAGCATTGCACCAATGTCAACCATCTTTCCTTGTGCGGTTCTGTAAACTCTCGAAGTCATAATATTATCCTTAATATAGGTATTTAACGTAAAAACTCTTGCGGGTCTAAATCGTAATACAAGCTGTTGATTCTATGTACACCTATTAGGTATAGCACATAACTGGCTAAACTTGATCCGCGACCAACACCCCAGATAAGGCGATTGGCTGTCATTACATCTACAAGGTATTTAAGATAACGCAAGAGATTAAACAAATTTCGTTCTTGATATAGTAATAATTCTTCGCCTACACGCTGTAGTTCTTCATCTGTTTTACATAAATCCAGTACATATTGTGCAATATCTAACTGCTTATATTCTTCGGGCATAAACCATTCATCTTGATTGCGATGATCGAAGTCTTCTACAGTTAATCTTTCTTCTGCATATTCATCATAAGAAATAAATTCCGGAACATCTTCTAACATAAGTGCCGCAGATTCTAAATCTAATTTTGGATGCACAATCATATTAGACATTTTAGTAACGTCGTGTCCGGTCATAACAAGATCGATCACATCCTGTTCGTCGAATATCATTTCACCAAATTTATTTTGCTTCATCTTTACGGAATGGTAACACTACAGCGTTTTTAGATTCGTCTACTTCTTTATCCCAAACTAATCGATCACTGATCTCAGCCCAGGGATCATTGGCCGAAATAACAAATACTGAATCTGCATCATCTTCTAATGTTAATTCTATAACATCTTCGCAGGCAGGGCCAGGATCGGTCCACCAACCATCTTCATTAAATGGTTCAGATAACATTTCGTCGTCATTATGTTCGACAATAACATTATCACTGGCATCACTGGATAATAGCACAGAACGTACTAACATGTTACCTTCAAATACAGCATTAAGTTTAGAATATAACATCATACCAATGATTTGGTCAATAGGTATATCGGGCAAAACTACCATTCTAACATGTGCTGCATCAAGTAAACCGATTTGTTCCTCTTCGGATTCGTCAATGAATACCGAGTCGGTTAATACAGCTTGTACTATATATTTGAGTCTTTCTAAACAGACCTGATGATTGTGCCGATTTTTTGTTATTGTGATCATTTTAACTGTTAAGGTATAATGATTCATAATAATCTGATCGTCCCACCAGATTCCTGCTGGAAATTGAATAGTATAGCCAAGTTTTACATTCATGATATATTGATTTTGTCTGTGAAATCGGGGTTGTTTTTATTTTGATCGTTATAGATCGCTGCCATCTTTTCTTGATATTTGGCCGAATATGTATCCAAGGCCAAACGTATTTGGTAAACTAATTGTGCGTTTCCTATGCGAGAAACGTATCCTAATTTACGATTAAGCTCAGAAATCTTACCTTGTAATTCATCTACTGTAAGATTGTCTATGTTATTAATTAATGGATGTTCCATGGATAAAAAATCCCCTTAGTGATATGTTAACACTAAAGGGATCAATTGTCAACATATTTGATTAGGCAAATACTGGACCGTTATTACCAATACAGAACCATTTTGAGTTGATATACATTAGTGTACATGCTTGGCCACGTGCGCTGAATGTAATAGTACCTGTGCCTGATGATTTCCAACCGGCGTTGCTTACTGTAATAACCATGTTACCAGATGTTGCATACATAGCAAACACTTTAATTTGTCCTGGAATACCGGCTGCTAATGTTGCTGTTTCTGGAGCACTTGTAGTAAAGTAACTGGTTGTTAAATCTAAATTAGCAGCACCTAAGTTACTTAATGCTTCAGAACTGGGCAAATAAATTGGATCAAGGTTTTGGCTCAATGCAAAAATACTAACTGTACTACCGCCATCTGAAGTTTCAAATTCATATTCGTAAACACCAGTTTCGTTGAATGACAATACTTGTCCAGCTAAACCTTGAATATTATCTGCGACACTAACTGCGGCAGGTAATGTAACAGTATAGGATGTACTTGTAACAGTAACTTGTACACGGAAACGACTTACAACACCAGCTGGTTGCAAATTACTAAATGCTAAAGTAACGCTACCACCTGTGGTTAATGTATAATAAGGACCAGCTGCATAATTGATAGTCTGTGTTCCAGATACTGTACCTAATGCAACTTTAGTTTCACTCATATTTTGCAATTGTGCATTGCTCAATACGCTACCGTTCATATTGTTATTAAGAGTTTGACCAGTTAGCGGAGCAGTTAAAACTGCTTTATTCTGCAGATCAGTAATTTCTGCTGCTGCATAAGCAAAGTTAGTTTGAGTGTTGGTAAAGTTATCGCGAAAGCCTTGGCTATCGTTATCTTGACCAGCTACGGGATACGCACCGTTTATGTTGTTTGGGTTAATGTTTGACGACATTTTTTATCCTAAAATATTAGTCTTGGGGAACATGACATATTTATCAAACGCATCTGTAGTGGTTGTAGTATCTGCAGGGGTGATAAAGTCCGTAGCTCCGCCATCAAAATAAGTTCCGCTTGTTGGTGTTAATGGAATAGATCCAGTTAAATCAAATGTAGTAGCTGCAGGCGGGGTTGGCAACCATTGATCAATGCTGGAATCCCAAGCATAAGTCATACGACGATCTATTTCGTAACGATCTGCTTTAAATTCTATTAGATTTAACTGATTTCCAAATTGCTGTTGAATATTGTAAACTACATGGGCACCATAACCTGGCTTAACATACGCAATTACCCAAGCAGGAGTAAATCCTAAAACACGCCCATTTGCCTGTTTACTGGTCATCCATAATGGCAATAGCGGACTAATTTGCCCTACTACATCAATCACTTGATTGCGCATGTCAACTAATGCATTAGGATAAACAGTTGTTACTATTCCGTTAGGAGTTTGTACAGGAAAAGCAGTTGCTACCTGTTTACTAACACTTTGCCCGGTATTGTTAACTAAATTATCAATTACACGACTATAAACTACTTCGTAAATTACCGTGCCCGAGCTATCTCTTGCCTGGGCATATTCTACTGCACCCAATGTTAGATTTTTCCAATAATGGTTAAGATTTAATGCTGCTACATATTCTGCTAAACTTACAGCATTAAGTCCAAAAGCATGGTTGTATATTACATTACTTGCAACACCAAAATTAGCATCATCGGCACGATAAACATAATCAGCTGGTATGATGTCTTGATTTTGTACCAGTTGCGAGATCAATGCACGATCATTTTCAGGAGGCATTGCCTTAATATATAGACCTTGGTATGGTTGATTGTAAGCACGTACTACCTGCAATGTAAATGTCTTATATGATGAAACAAGATTAACTACTGTAGCCGGAATCATATTAGCTACGACTCGAGCGCCAGCACCGCCGCCGCCAACTACGGTAACGTTAGGAGGACTTGTATATCCCAGACCGGCATTACCTACATCTATATTAACGATTTTGCCTCCGATAATACTAACTGGACCGGCTGCTGCTTGAACTGAATCGGCAGTAGTCGGTGGAGGATCAATGACAATCGTCGGAGTGCCTGTATATCCAGTACCTTCGTTGATAATGGTAAATGAAGCGATCTGATAACCAGTTTGACTTGATGCTGGAGAAAACGCATTAACGGTAAATGTAAATTCTGAATCAAATGTAGTTTCTTGCTTGACTCCGCCGGTTCTTATGTTTTTATCAAATGTAGTAGTTCCGCCATCTAATGCAAACGTATTAAAACTAACAGTGCCTGTTATATTACCTGATGGCATCAGTCTTAGGCCTTGTGGTAATTTACTTTTGGATCCAGGCTCAAGTTGATACTGTAATGTATGTCCACCTGAATTAACTGCTACCACTGACAGATCACTAATGGAACCGTTATCGATTGTTCCTAAATTGGAGTCAGTAATCCAGACTACATCTGTGCCTACTGCACCTGTAATAGTCATTGTAAAATAATAATAATCTGATATAATTGTAGAATCGTTAGTCTTGAATACACGTATAGCAAATCTGTAAGCTGTTTCTGTTGCGCCTTGATCGGGTATATAACCATAGAACCATCCTGTAGTTTCGTTGATTGTTAATCCTGGTGGCAAACTGAATGTGCCACGGTCGAAACCAGATGAATCATATGCTGCATCATCGGCATCATAACCGATACCAGATCCAACTGTGATTTCATAGGAAATAGGATCACCGTCGAAATCAATAGCATGGAACTGGAATGCATAAAAATTGTCTGAGCGTACAGTACCCAAATCTCCAGCTGGTGTTATTAACACAGGAGTACGTGTAGGTACAATATCTGCTGTAATGAATGTATTGTCAGCTGTGAAGTCTATGGTATCAGCAGACATGCTGTTCTTAGAATATACATAAATTTCATATACACTAATAGCAGTATCTTTTCCATCTGTAGCCTGTAGAGTAAATTGATAATTTTTACTGGTGCTGCGTGTGCTGAAATCAAATGGATATTCTGAATAAGGGGTGCTGTCGAATCCAGCAGGTGCGCTGTCTCCTGGACCGACTAACGGTGCTATTATTCCAGATATTAATCCCGAACTGCTAACTACCAATCCAGGTGGAAGCTCTCCTGCTATTAAACTAACAGTGGTTGATCCAGTAGGATTAGTAAAATCAACTTGTATACTTGCAGGTGTTCCGTCATAGTAAGTACCGATGTTTCCAGGAGGTGTTACAAATTCTGGAGGATTAGCGCCAGTTACAGTAAGTGTAAATGTTCTATCAGATAAACGATCGACGACAGTAATGCTGTCAACAACTTTTGTAGTGTAAGCACGTACAGCAAATTTACTGGTAATATCAACTATTTCTAAACTGGGTACACCTTCAATTTCTGCTAAATTCTTAGGAACACCTGTTACTGTACCATCGTTTCTCAGTTCAATACCTGCCGGTAGTTGTCCAGCAATAACAGTATAATAAACATCTTCTACACCTGCTACAGCTTGAATAGGTACTTGATAGAATACACCTTCTGGTATTGTACCTAAACTTCCTGCTGCTGTAACCCACTGTGGTTGTGTCGACATCAATACTTCCTATTAGCTATTATTAGCGTAAATCATTTGTGTATATGATACTGGAACAGTATATCCCCAACCAATACCGGCATTATTACATAAAACATGCCAGTTATCATTGGTGATTGTAACAAATTTACCAGTGCCTGTTCCTTTATCTGTTGATCTATTATTAACAATAGTAGCACGTGGTGCAGATCCGTTAATATAAATCAATGCATTAGTCCATGTTTGATTAGCACCAGTTACAAATTTGTTACCATTAATAATAGCATCACCGGCAGTGACAGTAATATATCCACCGTTCGGACCAGAGTTTTGGAATGTACATCCAGTTATCTGTGTGTAAGTCGAACTGCCTGATACTGCAATCATATAATTATTCAACGCTACTGCTGCTTGGAAATCACAACTATCAACACGTAATATTCCGCCTGACGCTACAATAGCCTGATAAGTGTTAGTACCGATTGTCCAATAACAATTAACAAAAGACATCTGACCGCCAGCCATATTAACATAACCGTATGTGTCAAAATCAGTGTCGGTACAAACTCCAAACGTTGTTCCTGTTGAAACAATAGAATTAATAAGACTCAGTTGTACACCGCCGTTAATGAATAAGCAATCTTCAATCTTTAAATCATCGCAACGACCGCTTTCTACACCACAGTTATTAGCATCGAAGAAAATGCCTTGATTAGCAGTGGCTACGTCGAATGGCCAGTATTGTAAACGTATGATTCTAACTGAATCTAAAGAACCATCTATTCTAACACCGTAACTATAGCAGCTCATTTCAAGTCCATCAACAATTGCACCACCGGAGTTTTGTCTCATATCAATACCAGTCATTGCATTAGTAATTTTGCAATTGTAAATTGAAAAGCGTGGTATATTTTGTGCATAGATAGCAGGAGGATATGCAACTAAATTAGCTCTAACAGAAGTAGTCGGTTGTACAAAAGATATTCCAATATTATCAATTTGCGGACCAGGTTCTCCAGTGCTGAAAACAAATGCGCCAGATGCACTTAAATTAAATGAGTAATTAATATTATCAACTAAGAATACTGTACGGGTTCTGCCATCACCTGAAAACATCTGGCCGGGGGTATTAAATGTAATAGCATCGGTGAGTCTATAAGTTCCTGTAGGAATATAAACACGTTTGCCAGTATTAACAGCAGCTTGTATAGCGGTGGTGTCATCGGTAGTACCATTGCCAGCAGCGCCAAAATCTTTAACATTAACAATATCGCTGAACTTACTTGCGGCTGTTCTAATCACCGAACCAGTAAATGGAGCAGTATATGTTACATTGGCTGATAACACATTTCCCGATAGGCTTGCAGTAATACCAGTTAATTGACTACCATTACCTAATATATAAGCACCGGTGATGTTACCACTTGCACTAACAGTCGATGATTTTAATGCCGCAGTTACAGTTATGTTACCGGCAGTTAGGTTACCAGTATATGTAGACAAATAACTTGCAACATTACTGTTACCATATGATGATACAATGCCAGTTAATTGGCTACCATTGCCTAATATATAAGCACCGGTGATGTTACCACTTGCACTAACAGTTGATGTGCTTAATGCTGAAGTTACAGCTACATTACCTGCAGTTAAATTTCCAGTATATGTAGGCAAATAAATTGCAACATTGCTGTTACCATATGTTGCCGGTAACCCAGTTAATTGACTACCATTGCCTAATATATAAGCACCGGTGATGTTACCAGATGCCGAAATATTGCCCGATGATATATTACCTGTGTAACTTAATAGATAGGTAGCAACATTACTGTTACCATATGATGGTACAATGCCAGTTAATTGGCTACCATTGCCTAATATGTAATTTCCTGTAATATTACCAGCAGCAGAAACTAATCCTGCTGTGTTGATATTACCACCGCGAACGTTGCCTGTTGCAGATACTACACTACTACTATAAACATTAACACCGGTGATATTAGCAATTGAAGTTAGATTTCCGCCGGTGATGTTACCAGTTGCTGATACAATTCCAGCAGCGGTTATATTACCAGGATTTAAATTACCCGAGTAAGTAGGCATGTAACCAGCAACATTACTGTTACCATATGTGGCAGGTAGTCCAGTTAATTGACTACCATTACCTAAGATATAAGCACCTGAAATATTAGCTGTTGTAACTACGTTACCTAATAGGCTTGGGAACCCACCAGTATATCCAGGTAGATATGTGGCTACATTACTGTTGCCATATGTTGTAGTGATGCCAGTTAAGTACGCTCCATTACCTACAAAATATTGTCCTGTAATATTATTATTAGAAATAATCTGACCAAAAACATAAATGTTAGCTGCATTTACGTTGGCCGCGGCAGTAACTGCGCCAGTGGCACTAATAGCACCGGCAATATTCAATCCGCTGCTAGTAACTACAGCTACGTTGCTAACTCCGTGAACACTGATTAGTGCATTTCCGTTGATATTATTAAATGCAATCGCGCTATTGCCTGAAGCAATATTAGTAACTGATATATTGCCAGTATTAGTAATTTGATTCCAAATTTGTGTATTGCCGGTGAAGTTAGCATAGCAATAGTAAAAATAGTTTGAATCGTATGCGTACATACCAGCAACATCGCCGATACTGCCTTCAAGACTAGCAGGAGGATTTGTTTGTACACGATTGTACAATTCGCCAAAATTACTATTGGTTTTGATGTAAGCTGTACGTATTGGATCGCCAGTACCATCGTTTGGTGCTGTACCTACGTTAATTACTTGTTGTGCCATTCTAGACCTCGATTTATTGGAGTATTTATGGCAATTTTTGTTAAATCAAATTAGATTTAATAGACAAATCTCGATTGATATTGCGAATATAACGCAGAGATTACACTGTCAGGTAACGCTGCATTGTAAATCTGCACCAAAGCTACATCGCCGCCAAGATTATTGCTATTTAGGTATGCACCGATTTCAACTATACTTGGTGTAGGACTAAATGTATCGGTATTAGAACTTGTTACTGGAAATTCGTTATTTAGATACAGTCTCCAGCCTGTTGTGGTATTGAAACTGACGGCTGCAAACACCCATTGATTTAATGGTACTGTAGTGCTGCTGCCTACAGTTGTCCAAGAACCATTATGTCCTGAGTATAAAGTAGTGGAATTATTTCCCCAAAAGGCATGATCGTCACTGGTAATACCTCCCGATATTATATTACCGAATGCACCTGCTACACGGAATATAGCTATTTTAGTATAGGCTGTGTTAGGAAGGATGGCTGTA
>Ga0164296_1004440_pt1 | contig 12766 bp, 14 predicted proteins | sample GEODES057metaG_FD_113533 | JGI IMG/M metagenome (GOLD analysis project Ga0164296, IMG submission 113533) | Dystrophic lake water microbial communities from Trout Bog Lake, Wisconsin, USA - GEODES057 metaG | ecosystem: Environmental > Aquatic > Freshwater > Lake | place: USA: Trout Bog Lake...
CATCATCGTCCTCTTCCTCGTCAACTTCCAGCTCGTCTTCTGCAACAGCCTCCCCTTCAAGAACATCGTCAAGTAGGACAGGAGGCTCCTGTGCCTCTTCTATCCGTACGGGAGCTCCTTTACGCGAGCGCTTCACCGGACGAGCGTCATCATGCACTGCCGGCTCAGAAGTACGCACTCGGTTGCGCGACATGTCGAGCGAAGTGCCAGCAAGGCATAGCCTCACCTTCCTCACCTCGCGCATCGCCCTACAATGCGCCGCGCAGCTGGTTCCATCGCCGCACGTGGGGCCCGCGCAGCCTCCACGGCCTCCACGACGTCCACATCCTCCATCTTCCGGGACTCTGCCGCTAACAAAACTGGCCTAGCTTACGCCCCGGACGGTACCATGCGTAGCGGCGCTCACGACATGAAAGTCTTCGGCGCAGGGGCACTCGCTGCATTGGCCTCCAGACGCAACGCGCTTGCTTTCTTCCAGGGCCACAGGCATGTTTACAGCACCATGGAGGGCCATCTTGACACAGCGGCACAGAGCCACAACGACCCGACTGGGGCGCTTTGGCGCCGTGTTCGAAGCCTGCGACGCGGAGAGGCCCTGGAGCGGGACGTTGCAGAGCTCGGCGGGTCACTTGCAGAAGCGCCCTCACCGGCAACGCAGCGCTATGTAGATCAGCTCGATGCCGCTGCGGCGTCGCCCCTGCCGCTGCTCATCTCTCACTTCTACGTCAGATACTTCGCTGACCTGTTTGGTGGCTCCATGCTCGGAAAACCAACTCGCGCTGCCCTCAACACGTGCAGCGGGGTGCAGTTCTCCGGCACACCGGCATTCTATGTGCACGATGCTGCAGTCACCACAGATCGGCGTGCATATATAGAAGACCTGTACCGCTCAGTCAATGCCGCTGGCGAGGCTGCGCACCTGGATGCAGCAGGCACAAAGGCGTTGGTCACCGAGGCAGAGGTTGCATTCGCCCTGAATGCGGAGCTGTACAGGGAAGCCGCGCCTGCAGGCACAGGCTTGGCGGGTTTGTTCGGTCTAGCTATTGTGGGAGGGGCACGAGTTGCAGGCGGACTGGCCATGCAATCCATCTCAAGGGCGCCGGTGTGAACGTGTGCATTATCGACGATTCCGGACTGTGCTACTCTGATTGATGATACGCTTGCAAGTGCGATTGCTGTAGCCCATATGGGCTAAAATTGGCCAATTTCAACCCGTCGGCGCCGCAGTACAGTCAGCACTGCTGAGTTTCCCTCTGAGGGCCCGAATGATGCCTGCACTCTCCACACCGCTGTGTGACAGTGACGCGTTCGCACCACGGTTACAGCAGCAACGTGCGCTGAGACCACGTACTGCTGCCAGCGCTGCGCCGGGAAGACGCAAGTGTGCACTAACAACCATCGCGGCTGCTCTGCCACTTAGCGCGCGTCACGCACCGCTGCGTTGGCAGAAAACAGAGGGGCATCCACGGCAGCGCCGTTACGCACCTTTCTTCGCGTCTGCAGTCGCCGAAGGGCAAGCAGGAGGCGGGAAAGAAGATGCCGGCGGGGGTCGTCTGCGTCTATTGTCCGGCAGCGCGCACACCCACCTTGCTGAGGAGATCTCGCACTATTTGGGGACGCCTTTGACGGCGGTGCTGCGCAAGCGCTTCGCGGACGGGGAGTGCTACATCCAGGTGCAAGAGACCATCCGCGGTTGCGACATGTTCCTCCTGCAGCCAACCTGTAGCCCCGTGGCGGACAACTTGATGGAGCTCATGCTCATGGTGGACGCGTGCAGACGCGCGAGCGCACGTAGCATCACGGTCGTCATCCCATACTTCGGGTACGCTCGAGCCGACCGCAAGAGCTCTGCTCGTGAGGCCATCGCTGCAAAGCTGGTGGCCAACTTGTTGACGGAATCCGGCGCCAACCGTGTAGTGGGGCTCGACCTGCACAGCGGCCAGTTAGAGGGGTATTTCGATTTGCCGGTCGTGCATGTGCAGGCGGGACCGCTTCTGGCTCGCTATATTGCACGCGCATGCACACTCTCCAACGTCGTGGTCGTGTCACCAGACGTTGGCGGCGTGTCACGGGCGCGTGTGTTTGCCAAAGCTCTCTCTGATGCGCCGCTGGCCATCATCGACAAGCGGCGGACGGGTCACAATCAGGCGCAGACCATGAATCTTATCGGCGATGTCACTGGCCGCGATGCTGTCCTCGTGGATGACATGATTGATACTGCGGGTACGCTGCATGCCGGCGCGGAGCTACTGCATGCGAAGGGGGCGCGGGCTGTGTATGCAGTTGCAAGCCATGCCTTGTTTTCCGGCCCTGCGGTGGATCGCCTGAAGGGCGGTCTGTTCAAGGAAGTCGTGGTCACCAACAGCATTCCGCTGCCGCCGTCTAAGCAGTTCGAGGGACTCACCGTGCTGTCGGTGGCTGCCCTGATAGGGGAGACCATTCGACGAGTGCAATCGGAGCAGAGCGTCACGGGAGTTCTGTCCGGCGCGGACCCATGAACGGAGTGAATGTGATGGCGGCCACATAGTGGCGGTGTGAATCAATTATGGGGCAGTATCTAGTCCCGTGACGATCTCCAACAGGATGCATCCCCGGGAGCCCAGGTGTGTATGGGGTGTGTGTGTGTGTCTTATTCAGGGTGTGTGTGTGTGTGGGTAGGGATATTGTGTGTGTGTGTGTGTGTGTGTGAAGAGGGAGGAAGGGAGAAAGGGAATGGGCGGCGTGCACGCAATCAACTCATGGCTTTTGCGAGCCAGCAAGCAGCGCTCGTTGGGCGAACTCTGCGGCGTCTTTGACGGCGTCGTTGTCGTGGTACAGGCACTCGTTGAGAAGTCTCTGCAGTTGCTGGTGGTGGATGAGCTGCGCAGCCACACCGCTGAGCGTTGACAGATCTCCGAGCACGCCGACAGCGGCAGCCAGGACGGCGTCATCGGCAGTGCCATCTGCATGACACATGGCCACGAACTCAGCAACCTGCAGCGCGGTGGGCTTCAGCAGCGTTGCCGCCTTCTGGGGGTCACTTGACATGCCCTGGAAGATGCCAGTGTATGCCTCCAGAATAGCTGCCCGCAGCTGGTTGTTGTAGTCCCTCAGGTCTTCATCACCACTATCAGCTGCCAGCTTCGCCTGAATGGCGGTGTGCGTGGCTGCGCCAGCTAGCATGTTGTGGACGTGGCCGAAGAACCGGTCAAATGAAGGACCCACCGCGAGCGCCATGTCCCCGAACGCGCTGATGATGTGCGGCTTCACCAGACGGCTAACATCGTTGCTGCTGAGCGCTGTAAGCAGGAGGAGCATGATGTTGTCTGCCCACGGCATAATGTCTCCCTCTAGCTCGCGGCACAGGTCGCCCACGAGCATGACGCCGTTGGCGCACACACTCGCCTCCGCAGTGTTCTTCAGCGCGAGCTCTAGCACTGGGAACAGGGCTGGCATGTACTTGTGGAAGTTCTTGCCCAGGGCATCCACCAGCGCCCCGACTGCAAGGAGCGCCTCACCGTGCACGGTCGCGTCGCGGCAGGCGAACACACGCAAGTAGGCTGTCATCAACGCATCAGCCTGCAGCGCAAGCGCGTCGCTGTGCGGAGCGCCGCACTTGGAGAGGCGTGTGGTGATGACCATCAGGCAGCCGCACAAGTGGCCCTGCATCTCCGCCTGGGCCTCCAGCCCCGCGGCGCTGAGCTGGTGCTGCGGCGGCGCCAACTCCCATGTCGAGGCAAGCTTCGTCAGCAGGTGGGGAATCAGCTGCTGCATGAGCGGAGCTTCGAGAGAAGAACCGCAATTGAGCGTGTCGCAGAGCGCATCATACGCATCTCCTCGCAGCTTGACTGCATCTGGTCGCTCCGCCGTCTGGAGAAGCGCTTGCACCAAGTTTGCGAAATACGGACTCAGCGGCGTGCCTGCGCCAGGTTCGCTGTCGCGCGCAATGTCTGCGTAGCCGTTGACCAGCTGCGTGACTGCCCAAATCGCGCTGTCTGCCACCGAGGTGTCATCCTGCACCACCGCGTGGACGAGGGCGCCCAGCACATTGCTCAGCTGCTCCGATGGCACGATGGCAGGCACGGCATCTGGATTGTCTGGTGCATGAAGCGACTCGAAGACGGTGCCCAAGCAATACGCAGTTGACCGCCGCACAGGCAGACTGGGGTCTTTCAACAGGCTCAGCAAGCTGGTCAGCGCGTGCGCGGCAACCGGCCGGATGCGTTCATCGCTGGGGCCGTCCACAAGAGCGCCAAACGCAGTGACAGCAGCCTCGCGCGCCCGCCAATCTGGTGCTGCCACGTGTTGCTGCACGAACGGCAGGACTGCGTCCAGGACGACGTCGCCACAAGTGCGGCACAGCTCCTGGAGGCACAGCCCTGCTGCTCGGCTCACATCCCACGAATCTTCCTCCATGTCCTCCTCGGATGCCACCTTTGTCGGCAGCGCCGCCAGAAGCAAGGGCACTAGCGCAGGAGCAGCTGCGAGTGCGAATTTCTTCGTCTCTGGTGCCGGCTCGTCGCCATACACAGCCTCGTGCTCACACACATTTGCCCAGAAGTCGAGTGCGTGGATGGCCACCTTTTCAGAGGCGAACTCGCCTGTGAAAGCGCGCTGCGTGATGTCGAACACCACTTTGATGTACTGCTCCAAGAAGCGGTAGTACTGCGCCGCAACGTCCGCCAAGCACTCCATGCAAGCCTCGCGCACCTGGGGAGGCAACAAGGGGAGTCAGAGACATTCCGTCGCTGGGAGTGCCATGCATGCGCAGAGCCGCTCCAAGCTTGGGGCGGGGGCGAAGTGGTGGCCCCAAGCGGCAGGTGGACGGGGCGCGTTGTTAGGCGCTGATGTGCCTTGCAACAATCGTGCGCGCGGGCGCGTCCCCACGCGTCGCGGGTGTGACGCACCGACTCGTCTGGCGCGTGTGCGCCCTCGCAGAGCATGGTCATGAGGTAGTTGCGCTCTGCATCCGTCTCAAAGTTCTTGGCGGCAAAAGTCAGGGCGTTGTCGAGGGCCTTGGTGGCAACTACCCGGGTGGCGGCGTCCTCCTCCTTCCGCATGCCCGCCACCACGGCGGTGAGCACGTCGTTCACCTGCACCTGCTCCAGCACGGACGTGTCCACCCCCTCGCACACGTAGCCCAGCGCCTCGAGCGACGCCTGCTTCGTCCCGGTCGACGGCGCCGACACGCCGGCCTGCAGCGCCTTCAGCAGCTCCGGCCACTGCTTCGCCGCAAGGTCGAGCGCGCCCACCTTGCCCACCGCCTGCGCCGCCGTGTGGCGCGCCTCCTTCACCTGTGTTGTGCCGCCAACACTCGTGTCAGTTCTCGCAACAACCACACGACGCCAACACACGCGCCCACGCCCAGCTTCACAAGCAACGCACGCACCGGACTGTTGAGCGTGTTCAGCAGGTGCGCCCGCACTTGCCCCTTGCTCGCCTCGTCCACAGCAGCCCAGGCAGCGGCACGTTCCGCAGCCCGCTTCTCGTCGTCGCTGAACACCGCGTTCTTGAGCACCAAGCCCGCGAGACGACGCGTCTGCTCCGGCTTCGCCTCGTTGGCAAGCTCGCCGGCAAGAAGAGTGACGAACAGCGCAAAGTTGGAGCTCTCAAGTCCCTTCAGCTGGGCTTCTGCTGCTGTGCGTAGCGCCGCATCTGGGCTCTGCGCATTCTGCAGCACCTGAGTCAGCTGGTCAGCCTGCGACATCCCTCCTCTGTCGCGGCGCGAGCGCGCCCTCCCGGAGGGAGGTTTCACGGGGATGCCCGCGTGGCAGGGCACTTTCGAGGCCCCCGTATGACGATCGAAGCACTAGCCAGTAGACAGACCTGAGGCGGCATAGTGCAGCACGCGACATGCGCTCGTGGTGAGGCCTGGCAGACGATGATAGAGAGCGGTCAAGCAACAAGTTGTATTCAGTTGACTTCCTTGCGCCTCGAACTGGAACGCGGGCAGCGAAGTGCGCAGAAAGTGGTGCTACAGGTCCGTGTCACAATCTCGCCTGCGTACAGCCGCGCGCAGAGGATGGCCAAAACTTCTGTGCCTTTTCAAATCTCAGCTTCCACCACCGCTTCGCATCTTCTTCGATGTAGGGCGACGGCGGACGTGAGCCACAGGCGACAGCACCTTGTATGCAGGGCCCGAGCACATCGGCGGCCGCCATCCTTGCAGGACTGACAATGCGCGTCTCAGGACTTGGGCATCTTGCAGACGAGGCGTTGCATCACGCCACAGCGCCTCGTCAAGAGAACCGTGCAGGTGACACATTCGCGGAGGAGTCAGATAGTGGCGGCGGCGGCGTAGGTGAGGAGGATGTGAGCCGGCCCTCAAGCAATGACGGCACCGATGCCGGATGGGTGACAGACCCCGGAGCTGGCCTGTTGAGAGCAAAAACAGAGTTCCGTGACGCAAGAGCGGCTGCGGATGCCGCGCAGCATGCCGCCATGACTCGAAGTGCAAATGCCGTGTTGACGCCCGAGGCGCATGCTCGGGCGATGAAGGCGCTGACAAAGCTTGTCGATGCGCCGCAGCTTAGCACCCGTAGATGGGCGCTAGAAGTGGAGAAGCTGCATCTAGAGGAGCGGCTTGCTGAGGTGGCTCGCGCTAAGTGGTACATGCACGTCGTCCATCAAGCCACGGAGGGCGGACGTTGTGCGGTTTCTCGCGGAGAGGCAGCAGTGCTGATGCGAGTCAAGGAGGTGTGTGAAACCCAGCGCTGCGCATTCGATGCAAATGCGTTACTGCGGCTTGTGGAGAGCATGCCCCGCAATGAGCTGGAGCAACCTGACACGCAGCGCGGCATCCTGCTCCTGCGTGAGGAGGTCGGCCTGCAGCCGGAGACACTGCGTGCATTTATGCAAGCAAAGGGATTGCCGGTGCCGCCGGCGCTCAGAGTTGGCGATGGCATGAGGACAGCCAAAGTGCGGGGGAGCACGTACGCTGGCAGCGCAGCCATGGGCACTGACGCACCACGGGCATCAATGCGGCTCTCGATGCTGGGAGTGACGCGCGAATAAAAGAGATTAGTAGAGAACACACCTCTAGAGCACGACAGCTTGTCGGCCCTTGCCGCGTGCCACGAACAGCTTGGTGCCCAGGAACACAGTCAGGTTCTCCAGCGCGCCCCACACCGCGGTGGGGAGTGTGTACCCCCGAGCGGTCTGCATCTGGAACGTCTCTATGGTCCACTTCATGGCCGCCACAGGGGGGCCGGACAGCACGAGCTGATTGAACACCATCACGCCGTTGTACTTGCCCAATGACACCGCCTGGATGTCCGGCGCAAAGCGGGCGCCGAAGCATGCGCTCTGCGGGAACGCGCCTTCATGCCTTGCCGCTGCGCTGGCGATGATGTTGCGTGCCGCCACAGAGGCTGTGAGGTCCGCATTCATAGCCGTTGCCTCCACGCCGTGGTTAGCCACATCGCCAGCGGCATACGCATTTGTAAGGCCCTTCACTCGCATGGTGGGCAAACATTGTATGAATCCGCGGGCGTCCAGCGCCTCAGGTGCAGCTGAGCGGAGGTAACTTGACAGGGGCTTCCCTCCAGTGCAGTTGAACACAGCACCAGCATTGAATATGCGTCCTGAGGATGTCTGCAGCGTATACGACCCCGGCACGCCCCAGCCTGATGTGTCTGCGCCCCCGTAGTCTACCACCTTGTCCCCCATGACCAGCTCAACACCTGCACGACGCAGCCATGCAGCCGCAGCGCGTCCCGCGGCGGGAGGTAATCTGTCTAGAAGGCCGTGCGATGACGCAACCAGCGTCACTTTCTTGCGCGACCGCCACTTGTCTGCGATCTCCGCAGCCAGTTCAACGCCGACAGTGCCTCCACCGACCACCAGCGCGGAAGTGACGGCTTCAAGCTGCGTACAACAGGTGCGGTAGTGTCTGTGTCGCCCATGCAACCCGCCAACTGCGTCGCGCTCCGTCGCCTTCACGGGTGCTGGATAGCTGCTGCCTGTGGCGAACAGCACGTAGTCACAGGGAAGGCGAGTGCCGTCGGACAGCGTGACTGCAGACACGGCGCGCTGGTCGTTAGCAGTAGCGCGCAGCTCGACGCCAGTCACAGCAGCGACGCGCGTCCGTTTCGGCTGGGGAATGACAGTGGACAGCGCATCCTGTGGGTGCACCATGGCGCGTAGCGCTGCTGGCACATATTCGAAGAAGCCGTTCGCATCGCAGAGCGTCACGTCAAAGCGGCCCCTCTCCTTTCGAAGCAAGCGCTCAGCGCGCCGTCCAGCGAAGCCCCCGCCGCAGACAACGACATGCTGCTTGCGCGGCCCCGTCTCCGTCTCCGTCATGTGTGTCACACCGAGAGCGGCTCCAAATACGGCCTGCGGCAAGGGTCAGAGTGTGGAGAGACGGCGTCCAGGGGTAGCGAATTCCGAATTCGCCTGGCAGGCAGTCAACTCTCCTCCGCACGCAACATGGCAGTTACGGCAGCTGCATTAGCAGCGGCATCAGCAAGGCCGGGGACCGCGTATGCGCTAGGCCGCAACTTGTATCTTGCGCTGACTGAGGTGCACTGCCACTGCCCTGCTGCTTTCCCTCTGGTCCTTTGCTCTCACAGACTATTTGCTAACGCGCGCAGGAGTGCAACGCGGTGACGTTGCATGCGACGCGCGGCCCGAGCTTCGTGATGCCTCCAGACTCAGGCTTCCGGCCAGGCGAAGCCAGAAACTCTGGTGCAGAGCCCACAGCTGAGGAGCTCGCGGCGGTGGTGCTCCGAATGGCTGAGGCGCAGGAGGCCAGTGGAGAGAACAATGAGGGCGGCGCCTCAGTGTGCTTCGCTGGCCTTGGTGAGCCACTGCTGAGACAAACAACGCTGTTGGAGGTAGTGCATCGAGTGCAGTCGAGCCTCGCTGGGCGACCCGGCGTCAGCTTCCGCGTGAATACCAATGGATTATTTGACAGCAGCGTCGCATCGGCGCTTGCGGATGCAGGCATCCAGAAGGCAACAGTAGCGCTGGCGTCCGCAGACGAAGACCAGTACAACGTGTTGATGCGGCCGATTCGCATGCCAGGTGAGCAGCAACCGCGCGGTCTGCGTGACGTGCTGGCATTCATCTCGCGACTGCGTAAGTGCAACATTGCAGTAGAAGTTGGCATCGTCGCGCACCCAAGTATGGATGTGGACGCTGCAAGACGCCTGGCGCAATCCGTGGGCGCCAACGATGTCCGCGTCCGCACATACTTCCCCTGATTTGATGCGATGTCAATGGTACCCGTCATCAACGGGGCACTTTTGCTGCCCCGCCAACTCATTGTGAGAAGAGCGTCTGTTGCGCATGTCTGTGGCTGTCGCCGCTGTCGTCCCCATGCGTGTTGTCATCTCGGGCGCTGGGAGCGCTATTGTAAACGGCGTTTACACGCGCCGCAGTGCGGCTACTGTGCCGCCTGCTTTCGCTCGGGTGTGCGTGTCTTCGGGCTGGGAGGCTTCTGTCACGTGGGACCGCCTGAACGGCCCCCGCGACTGGTGGGAGGCGCCAAACGCGTCGTACTGCTACTATAATCGCGGCGACCGTCAGTGGTGGCTCGACTCTGGAGTGACAGGCCTGGGCCTGTATGTTTCCCGCGCAGCAGGCGTGGGTGCCGCTCCGCCGGTGGATGGTTGGACTGTTCTTGGCGACGGAGAGCTGCCACTCCCCACATTGGCGTTGGAGAATTAGTTGCTTTCCACCTCACCAGCGACAAGGGGGACTGGAACAGTCTCACCCCCTCCTCGCCAACAGCACAGAGCCATCGAGTTCCGCGCCGACACTTCCACGGTGCGTTCCACAGGGAGGGGCGTGCTCCCGTGCTCCGTGCCCCGTGCACTCGCAGCGTGTGGGGACTCGCACGTTCTGGCAAGCTTTTCCAAAGAACCACCGCTCTCGCACTCGATTCTGTGCCCTTTTGGCGCATGCACATGCATGCGTTGGAGTAGTATGTGGCGAGAACCATGGGGACATTTGCGCGTGAAAGTGCTGGCGAGCTGCATTCTCAGCAGTGGTATGCTGTACCTCGTTGGTTCCACAGACTTATCTGACTCCTCAATGCCTCGCGTTCTCCGCCCTTTCAGATGTCTGAAGTCACTGCTGCCGTCCTAGGCGGCTGCATCGGCCTCTGCTTGTGCGTAACATGCGCAGGGCACTGGTAGTGTGGCCTGCGGTTTGACTCGCCTTGCCCCTGCTCCCATCCCCGCGCGCGCAGTGCCAACGCCTTTTTCCGCATCCTCGGCGTTAGCGCGTACAGCATGCAGCTGGGCGGAAAGAGCTATTTCTACATGAACATGGAGCCGCGCAAGTGGCTCACGGCCACAGTTGCGGCCATGCCAGACCCCGAGACGCGGGCTTTCTGGGAGCGAGTGAACGCAAGTCATCTGAATCAGTTGGAGAACTTGCCGTTTGCGATCAGCTGCATCGGCGTCGCGCTTGCGATGGGCGCAGACAAGGCCATCATCGATTACGTGAGCTGCTTTTACCTTGGCGCGACGGCGCTTTACATCGCCGTTTACTTGCCAAAACAAAACATCTGGCTCGGCTTGCTCCGCACAACATTCTACACCTTCCGCCTCCTCCTCCCTGTGTTCGCCCTCGGCGCTGGCTTCGCTGCCCGTCGCCACCACATGCACCTTCTTGGCTTTCCCTTCGTCGCGTGGAGCATCGTCAATTTCACTGTCCCCGTTGGCGGTTTCGTCGGCATCTTGATCGGCGTCATGGGTGCACGCCGCGTGCAATCACAGGAGTCGGCCTTTGTCGAGGACCAGCTCAACAAGGCTGGTGTCCCACCGGAGGCGCCTGCTTCTCCGGCGTGAGTCTGCGCCATCAAGACTCTTGCGCAGGACGTGTTATGTGTTGCAAAAGTTATTCATATTCATGTCCCCGCCGTTGCAGCGGCAGCGGCGGCGGCACGCAGCTGAGTCGAGCTGATGTCATTGCGGAATGCAGGTAGGGAGCGGAATAGGCCCTCTAGACCGGGTGGCGCAACTACCGACGCCGGCTCGATGAACACGCCGTCCATGAGACGACCCGCCACCAGGAAAGAGCACCCGCAATCAAGGATGCTCTGCAACACGTCCCGCATCGCCTCCTCGCTGCCGCCATAATACTTGGGCATCACGATCCGCAGCGCGGTGTCCACGCCTACGACAAAGACAGTGCCTGGAAGCAGGCGCGCTTTCTGGACGAACAGCGGCGCGTCCGTGAGCACGAGCATGCCGCCGTCCAGAGTGAACTGCGCCGCCCGGCGCTCTACATCGTGGCGGGGTAGGACGCCCTTGTCAGCGTTGGTGACGGACAGCTCGAAACCGCCTGTTGCGCCCGGTCCGACTGCAGCGCACGCGGTCTGAAGCAACTGCCTGTGGCCGACATGCACTGGGTTGAAGCTCCCTGGAAGAAGGACTCGCGGCGAGGCGGCGCCCACTGCGGTGACTTGCCCCGCGTGTAGCTGTACCACAGGCAAGCGACCTGCGAGCAAATCACCTAGCGCATCACTGGGGTGGCACACAGACAAGGGTCAATCTTTGATTCCTGAGCATGCACTCTTCAGATGGCATCCTCGCGCACCTGTACTCTACATAGTCGCATGACACCGACTCATCTGATGCTGCATCCAGCAGCGCTGCGGTCGATACTGTCTGCACGCCGCATGTGTCTGCAAGCGCTTGGATGAGTAGTGTGCTAACCACCTTGTCCTGAACAGCACGCCGCCAATCAGCACTGGATATCATGACACGGCGAGCAGCCACAGCCGTATCATGCCACGCACCTCGGCAATGCGGTCGCGGGCGAGTGCCTTCGACAAGTGCAACGCATAGTGCCGACTTCCAGCAGCAGAGTGAGTAGCCACGTGACACGCGTGCTCGCCCTTCTTCGGCGAAGAAGTCACCAGCGCCGCCGTGAGTGCGACGCCTGCAACGTGCGAGGCCTCGTCCGGCGAAGCAAGACGCAACTGGGGCAGACAGAGTCTCAGCACTGTCGTTGGGGGTCCAGGAACGCCAGACAGCGGGGCGTCCGAGTGTGCGTGCGTACCGCTCGTCTGTAGGCCTGCAGTGCCAAGTCACGCGCTGTGTCGGCGCTCACATACTTCGCGGGCTCTCTGCCCAGGAAGTCTGTCAGGGACGCCCGTGAGTACGGCACTACCGCCTCCAGCACTGTGCCGGACGCGCCGGGAACGGACAGCAGCCATGATAAGCCCTGCGAAGACGTGGGACGCGGTGACGGCCCAGCAGCGGGTGAGCGGCGCTCTGAACGAGGGACACAGTCTTTGCTGAGCGGCACACCCACCTGCGAGCCGCCGCCAGTGGCGACTATCACGGCCTTGGTTGGACTCGCGTGGATGCTCTGCACTGTGGACAGCACGGCTGCTTCCATGCCGCCAGCGTCGTTGGCGACAGAGGACACAGCCCGTGAAGATGCGACCGTATTGCTCGCCAGCAGGCGGCGCCCCGAGCGTAGGAAGAGGCGACAGCACGGGCGTGCGGGCAGCGCGAGCGACATTCACCGTTTGATACTGTGTGGATGCATTTGGCGGATCGATGCGACCTTAGATGACACATCAAAAGCGTACCGTATTTGCTAAGTATTCTGAGAAGGCGATTTGTGAGAACGCCGCCGGGTAATTTTTACGTGTGAGAACCGGCGAAGAGAGGATTTTTCCAATGTGAGAATGCGTTGAAAAGCTGGGATGGCCTGTAAGCTCAGCCCCAGCTTGCGGTAAGCCTTACAGTAAGCTTTTCAAAGACCGCTGATGGTAAGTTACTTACAGGGCGAGGCACCACGTCAGCACACACAGTCCTCGAGG
>Ga0164296_1004443_pt1 | contig 12765 bp, 7 predicted proteins | sample GEODES057metaG_FD_113533 | JGI IMG/M metagenome (GOLD analysis project Ga0164296, IMG submission 113533) | Dystrophic lake water microbial communities from Trout Bog Lake, Wisconsin, USA - GEODES057 metaG | ecosystem: Environmental > Aquatic > Freshwater > Lake | place: USA: Trout Bog Lake...
TCAACTTAAGAGCGGGGCCTAATTTTGCTGCACTATAGTTCTTATCAAGCTCAAGCCAGTAGACCGGGCCCTCTTTCGCATCTTTGTGAAAGGCAAATCCAAAGCGATCTTGCAAGAGTTTGAGGATGAGCAGTTGTAACTGTTGCGGCGTACTGATTTCCGTGTGATTTGAAAGCGTGGCATTGATGTCGAAGGCTTCGGAGTCAATCCAACGTGGTGCATAAACGATTTGGTTGTCATCCATGCCGAATGCAATGCGGATTAGAGTGCGTAGGTTTGTATTGGTGATGGCAACCCGACCGCCAGGAAGAACTCGCCGACTGGAGGGCTCATCGCCGGCAAATGGGTGTAGATGAATCGAAACAGCATCAAATTGTATGGCTTGAGCCGATGCGGTTGGCTGCGATTGGGCAATGAGCTGTGGAACTGAAACGGCTAAAATGAGCATCGGCAAAGCGAAGGCAAGACGGGTTCGGGTGAACATAATCTTTATTACGCAACCTCTCGCAGATCGGTTCCAACAAACTACCGATTTCCAATTTTCGCTTGATTCACTGAATCAGCATGATTGGCGATTGCCAGAACGTTGCTTTGCCGCCGTCAGGATTCAGTATGGTCACTTGGCAGTTGTATTTTCCAGCGGCAAGATCTGCAAGCGGGATACTGAAATGCAACGGTACGGTTCCCAGTCGTGTACCTGGGTTGGGAGATACTTCCATCGGTCGCGTTTCATAAACTTTTGACGTCTCGTTGTAAAAACTCACAAATGCAACCAAAGGCTGCGGTGTGGCTGCGCCTTGCTCGTATGCCTGCAGAAATACATAGACGTCGCGGCCCTTGCTGAATACGCGAGTGACACTTGGTATCAACTTCTGTCCATTCTGCACCAGCGGGTTTGCTTCTGCTTCCTTGTCCTGATCTTTCGTCTTCTGCGCGTTATAAATCGCGTTCTTCAAATCAACTTTCTGCCCACTCAACACGACAGAACTGATTGGCACGCGCTTTTCTTCCTTGTTTAGATTCGGGATGATAAAGGTTGTCTGGAAGGTACCAATTCTTCCCGTTTCATCATCACGTGCAAGGAACTTGATCGAGTAACTACCTGGCAACAAGGTATAGCCAGTGTCATACTCAATAGGCCGCTTGGCCAATTCGTCGGCCGTGGCATCATTCAGTTTTATATTCACATTGTCGCGAACGTTAGAAACTGTGGTCCCGCCGTAGTTATCTTTAATCTCGCCGATGAAGTCAATCAACGTATGCTCCGCGCCGCCTTTTTTGGCAAGTGCAAGTTCGCGCCCCGGAATCTTGACAACGATTGGAACAAAATATTCTGCGCGATTCAGTTGGAAATAATTAATTTCCATAGCGATGGTCAGTTCAGTAATCGGATCGCCCAGCATCAGTGCATCTTCCAGCTGCCTCTCTTTATCGGCAACTGTGAATTTATTGAATTGTTTGCCGGCGAAGTATCCCTGACGATAGTCAAGACTGGCATCCGCAGTATTCACGGAGATTCTGATGCGACGGAACTTTCCATCCTGCGTTGTGTTGCTGGTGTAGTAGCCGATGATGTAGTAGTCGGATATCGCATGTTGCGCCTGAACGATGCCTCTATCCAGATCGTTGTAATCCAGAAGAGCTTTGCCACCGGTGTCGCCGGCCAGCGCAAAGAGAGTGTCCTGCGATTGCTGGAAATTTGTTGAGACCGCCTGAGCTGCAGCTCCCGTGTACATCCCGGCATTGCCTTGCGATCCTTGTGTCGCATCGCCTAGTGGCGCGGAAGCGACCAGACCGCGTGCATCGATCGGCCAGAAGGAAACTCCTGAGCGAATGGCCGCATCGATAGTTGCGTGCAACTGCGCCTGGTTATCCACACCGTTCAAGCGCAGACCGCTGGCGAAATAGACCAGCGATTTTTTCTCACTCAGATGTCCCAGCATATCCGCAGCAGTTTGCAGCGCAGACAATTGCCGGTCGGTGTTGAAGATATTAAATTCGCTGTCATCTTGCCCGAATGCGGCGCCTGTGTCAGAACTGCTCGCATCGTCTGTTGTTTCTGCAGATCCTTGTCCTTCACCCACAATCATGGTCTGCAGGATGCTGAGCAGGCGATTGCGGTCCTCTGTGAAGTCCTGCAGCACATCCACGGAGCCGCCAGAGTATCGCATGATAGCAACCAGGTCTGAACCGGTCATCTGCGTGCGGATAAATTTCTGTGCTGCTGCCAAGGCCCTGTATTGATCGGCCATCGGCATGGCAGACATGTCAAAAAATAGCGCGAGCAACCGGTGATTGCTGTAGCGAATATCGCCAGGCATTTCTGGCGTTATCTGCGAACGCGCAAGGCGGTAATAAACTTTTAGATCTTCATCACTCGGCTTTGATGGGGGAAGCGGAGTCGTTGTTTCCGACATCTTCTGATGTTCACAGAATCGTATCTTTTGCGGAACTCCGTCTTCCGTTAGAGTGAAGTCTTTATCGGTGAGATTGCCGATAGAATTTCCTTTTTTATCTTTTACGACCACAGTTTCAACTACCAGCTGTGTTGTCACCATGATGGTCATCTTGTTGCTGACTGCACCAAATGGAGCATTCCCGCCAACCTGCTGCGCAATGGCCTGCAGTGGAAGCAAAAGTAGCAGCGAATGTAGAGACAGTTTCATCATTCTTTTCATCGCTAAAACCTCAGCCGAACCGTGGTCTGCACAGATCGCATCGCACTGGTTGAAGATGGCAGGCCGAACTGTGGGCTAGCCACAGTTGTAAAGTAGCTGCTGTATGTAACGTGGTTCAGAACATTCGTTGAATCGAAGCGAATATCCAGGTTGTATCGCGTCTTCACGCGAAAGGTTCGGGCCAGAGATGCGTTCATCGCAAACTGTCCAGGTCCGGTAATGGAATTTCGACCAGCGTTGCCCCATTGTCCGTTAGACGGAGCTGTATATGCGGCAGGGTTTAGAAATAATCCTGACGGCGCAGCATATACCGATGCCCCTGTGGTCTGCCCACGCATGCTGCCTGTGACGCCGGTTCCCGGAACCGCTACGTAATATGTAGGAGTTTCCGGCATGCCGCTGCCAGCGGTAATGCTGGACATCACTGTCCACTCCTTGTACGCTCTGCCCTTCCATCCTTCAAGTAGAGTGCTGCCACCCAGACCCATTCCCGTTGTGTATTGCATAGTCACATTCAGCAGGTTTCGTTGATCGAAACTCGATAGCCCGCGTTCCGCAGTCAGGTTCTGCCAGTTCTGCGCAATGGCCGGTGATGCTGTGCTCTGGCTGACGGCACCTGCGGCCACGGGTCCCTGGCCACCAAGCGAAGCATCGTCATCAATTGATTTTGAATAGGTATATTGCACCGATGCGGTAAAGCCGCTGCGTAATCTCCTGCGTAACTGCACCTGTCCGGCTTCACGCGAAGATTCACCATTGGATGTTCGATATGCGAAGCCAACCGGGCAGGATGGGCAAGGACTGGTCGCGCCGATGGGATATGTGTTGGGCAAATATTCCTGCACTCCATGCGTACCTTTGACGCCGGAGTAGGTAGCAATCATCACAAGTGCGGCCGGCAGGTCACGCTGAACCTGAAGTTGCCAGGCCTGCGCATAGCCGACATGGAAATTTGGGTCGACTGCAAATGTATCTAGCGTTGTACCGGAACAGGCCACAAAACCGTTTGCCAATGTCAGTGGACAGGTACTGCTGTTCTGCACGCTCAAACTTTTTGATGGCGAAGGCTGTGGCGGCTGTTGTGCCATATTCAGTGCCGTCGTCTGATAAATCGATGTGTCCTGATAGAGACCGTAGCCGCCGCGGACAACGACTGAGGATCCAGAGAATGGCCGCCATGAAATACCGATGCGCGGTTCAACGCCAAACTTGTCCGGCTGAATTAATGATGTTGGGTAATGATTTCCAGTCAGCGAGCCAATTGGATTCGATGCAACGACAGGAGCCACCGTGGTAAAGCCCTGCGCGATATCAAGATTGACCAACCTGCCGAATAACTCTGTTATCGGTGCGCCATATTCCCAACGCAAACCAGCATTGATAGTTAGCTCCGGGCGCAACCGCCAGTCATCGCGAATGTAGGCGTCATACACTGACTCACGAAAATATTTGTCGGCATTGCCATACGCAATTGCACTGGTATCTGGAATACCGATGAGAAAGTCTGCGAGATCGGATCCGCCGGAATTATTTTTTTGTGTCGCTGCGCCAGTAAAGGTAAAAGTTCCCTGCGGGTTTTGTTGCTGATAATAGTTGAATTCCTGCCGGCGGAAATCGCCACCCACGGTGACATTGTGCCGGCCGCGATAGTAGTTTGCAGATGCCGAGAGGGCACCAGTCTGATTACGGTTGTTGGCGCTCTGCGTGTCAGATAATCCGGCAATGCCGCTTGAGAACCCGAGTGTCGGAGGTGCCCAGTCCGCCGGGTCCTGATCATTTCCCGTAATGCCTGCCTGACCAGAAACATTGATGCGATTTTCGAAATAGGGATGCACCTGTGTCTGCAGCCGACTGTATGCGTAGCCTATCGTTATGAATAGTTGACGACTGAATTCATGATTCCAATTTACGTTGCTGTTGATGCCAAGTATGTTGCTTGTATCAACAAAACTAAAAACATTGGGGTTAGAACTCCGAACACTCTGTATTGCAAAGAGACCGTAGACCTGATTTTTATAGCCGAAAGATTTATCCACACGAGTCATGAAATTATCCTGATGCGTACTGCTCAGGATTGGCGCCTGATAGTTATAGCCAGTGCTGCCGGTTACATTTGGCAGAGGGTAATACGCCAATAGCGCCTGCGCCTGAGAACTGACAGGAACAATATTTCCGCCATACGGTGTTCCATTCGATGGGTTGTAGATTTGTTGCGGGAGTTCTGAAAGATTGCCACTGCGCTCTGCAGAATCCGGCATCAGAGCAGAGACTGTTGAATCATTTGTGTTCCGGGTCCACTGGTAATTCAAAAAGAAATAGGGTGCTTTATACAGTGGTATCAGGTGCGGAATTTTTAACGGACCGCCGTACGAAACACCAGCATTGGCCTGGTCATAGGGCGTTCTGGCAGTGTTGAGTCCTGTCAACGAAAAGGGCCTTGCATCCAATGCAGAATTATTAATCACTAAATAAATTCCGCCGGTGTACAGCCCCTTGCCACCATTGCGCGTGTTGCCAAATGCCGAAGGCAAAGCATATTGCGAAGTCGCTGCGTTGTTAACGCTGCCGTTGATTAGAAATCCGTCGGCGGCGCGCTGCGCATTCTCATCGGACGGCTTCTCTGGCACCGGGGCTGGCGCACTCGTCTTAGGAGCTGCATTATTCTGCTGCGCAACTTGTGGTGTGGCCGCAACAGGCGCGGGCTTATCCACAATCTTTACCGCGTTGGTAGCAGTACGAATTTCATTCAAGCTGAGCAGTTTCAACTCCCAAGGCACAGCAGTGGCAGCAGCAGGCACTGTTATATCGGCATGCGACGTGGCAAATCCTGTCATTTCAATTTGAATTTTCCAGGGGCCACTCGCAAGATCCGCGAAGGTGTAATTGCCCTGCAGGTCAGTCACAGCTACAAACTTCGTGCTGTCGCGAGTCACCGTGACGATTGCCCCCGGCACCGGCAGGCCATTGAAGGTCACCTGGCCGTGGTATTCGGCAGCAAAAGCTATGGTCGAGAAGAAAATGCACGCAACTGCGCACAGCCCGCGTAGCAATTTATATCGCTGCATCCTTAATCTCAACTCATCTCCTACTGCTAATTTTCAGATGGCATCTCGACGCGATCAATCACAATCACGTCTACGGGGGCTTTTGCTGATTCAATCTTCAGTCCTAAGTCATCTTGCAGCGCAGTAAACAGCGAAGGACCCAAATCATTGGTTAAGGCGCCAGTTTCACTACTTTGCCCACTACCGCCCTTTAGAGTCTCCGGTGTCTATCTCAGCAGGAAATCGTATGTACCGGTCAATCCTGTCTTATCAATCACCATGCGGCCGCCAATTTCAGACTGCATGGAGATTACATTTGTAATCATTTGCAGGTTTGCTCCCCTGCCTTCCATACGACCTTTTCCCTGCATCTGTATGCCGTGCCAAGTATTGGCTGTGTTCGGAGTGGCCGGACTCTCCGGAACCGCCATCTTCATGCCACCCTTTGCCAGCACCAACGTATATACGGGTAAAATCCTGTTTTCATGATGCACGGCCAGTTTGAAGCGGTCCGCAAGAAGTGCCTGAAGCATCAATCGCATTGCATCTTTCATCTGATTGGGTGGCAGCTTTTGCAACATTGCAGAACTGTCAGGATCTTCTTTTGCGGAAATATCAAACCGGGCTGACCCAATCCAGTCAGGCCCACCAATAACTTGCTGGTCGCTGCCGAAATTCAGATCATATGCAAACTTGATGAGTGCTTTCAGCGTCTGGCCATTCGTCATGAATTCATCACGATTGAAGCCCATTCGCCCGCCAACTTCACTCGGATTGGTCGGCTTGATTGTCGCCACTTCAAATTCTGGCGGTTTCGCAGATTTCCCCTCTGCCTGCACCTGTGCATAAAGATTCGCGCTGCTCGTAAGCATGCATAATGCAAACGCGCAGAGGCAACCATTGAATATATGAGTATAAAAACGCATACCCGATATACGCAGCGTTCTGCGAAAATGTTCCATCATTAGAAAACCTCATTGATGTGCGGCCGTTAGTAGATATTCGTGGGTACCGCCCTCTTCTACTAAAGTATTAGTAGACTAAAGATCAAAGGCCCTTCTGTCAACGGATTTCTCCGCAAACCGTGCAGGATTAAGTTTTGACGTACTAATTCGCCGATGGTTGCTCGACATGATCAATCACAATCACATCATCCGGCGCTTTTACTGGCTCCATTTTCAAGCCAAGCTGCTCTTGAATGGCAGTGAAGAGTCCCGGCGGCGCGTTCGGATCATCGGTTGTCGGCGGCACGTGTATCCCAGTCCCACCGAACTGTGCGAACTGAGTTTCATCCGGCGTCCAGTTCAGGGTGAAGTCGTAACGGTCCGTCAATCCTGTCTGATCCACCACCGGCTTGTCCATCACAGAGGACTGCATCCAAATGGCAAAGATAGCAATGGTCTGGTTTCTCACCGTCAGCCCTCCCAGCTTTCTGAAGAAAAATGCCATCGGATCATTTGGCGAGGATTCACTCTTGGTCAGCTTGGGACCGCCCTTAGCAACTGTGATGGCATACACGGCCAGTTCTTTTTTCTCGTGATGAAATGTCAGCTTGAAGCGATCAGCCAGCATTTTCTGCACCATCATCTGCATTTGCTTCTGGCTCGGCGTACCTTCCACATCCGGCACACCGTCAACATCGAATAGCTCCGTGCCGAACCACGGTTCGCCGCCGATAATCTGCTTGGTATGCAGTCCGTAGGCAAAGGCAATCAGATCGTTCATGTTGAAATTGATTGCCATAAAATGGCGGCCACGGAAACCGACTTGTTTGCCCGGCCGATCTGGAACGCTGGGCTTGATGGTCACTACATCAAAGGTCGGCTTTGCATCGACTGCCATTTGTTTGGGCGGTTCAGGAATCGCCCAGGCGTTGTCCGGCGTTGTCAGAACAAAATTCAGCGCGTGAGGTTGTCCGCCCTGTGTCCAATTGCCGGTGATGCTCTTTCCATCCGCGCCAAGCGTGCCTTCATAGCTCGCTTCCAGCGGAGTGATAGTTAATTTTATTGTCGTGCCGGTGAGCGTAGTGGTGTTGATTGGTATAGGCTGCGGAGTCTGATCAATGCTGTAAAAGACCGATTTATAGCCACCAGCGGGAAGCTTCGATACCTTCAACACAATCCGCAGGCCTTTGCCAACATCCAGCGTGCCCTGCCATGTGCCGGAAATATCCGGCGCGGGGGCTTGCGCGTGAAGATTCATTCCAAAGATTGCGGCCAATGCCAATATCAACGTGCAATTGAAAATTCGTCTGTTCATCATTGGCCCTCCGGGCGCGGGTGCAGAAATATCTAGCAGCGTGAATGAAATGTACGCAATTCTATCAGTTACGCATGTGAACCCTGATTTACTTGCGATGAAGCATCATGGAGACATTTGCATTGCAGATTAGGAATTTAGACTGCGCCAGAGGCGGCGTTACTCGCTCCTAGGGTCATTGACTACGCGACACTCAGCGTCAATCATCATGGTCGCGCGAACATCTGTGGAGTAGGCAGGCCAATCTGGTTGACCCTTCGCGCCCGGATGACCGGTGCGTGCAAAGGTCGCCCACATCTCTCTCATGTTGTGTGCCGTCTTGTCGCGATTGGAATCGGTACCGTAAACAGTTTCCATGCCGAGGAGATGTTCAAAGGGACCGGGGACTTTAGAGTTGGGCGCCACTTCAGCGTGGATGTTATCGAACTTGTACGGAATCTCGAGCGAGTGGCCGGCGCCAATCGGATAGTTGGTTCCAGGCACAATGAAATTGGATTGATGTGTAAAGACATACATATACGCCGGAGCAGCATGCTGAGCACATTTACGCTCTGCGATCGTAATCTCGCCCATCGCCGTGGCTGCACCGGAAATTGCAATGAACAATTGACTGGGCGAAGCTCCTGGCCGAGAGCAATGTGAGGGCTGGAGAGGCCCAGCAGCGTCATGGAAGCAGTTGAGAGAAATTCTCGCCGATTCAAATTATTAATCACGTCACACCTTTTCAAGAGTCTGCTGGCTCATCCTATCGCCAAGGTCAAATGCCGCAGAAATGGAGCTATATCTGCAACAAAACACGTGTGACCTATGTCGCTGACAATCGGATGCAATCGACGCAATACTTACATCCGAAGGGTGATAATTACATGGCCGCACGCGTTCTGCCTGAAATCATTTCAGAGCCAAAGAAAAAAACTATCCTCACACATCGGCAAGGGCCAGATCGTTCTCAGCGCATCCGGCATATCGTGCAATGGTCATTTGTTGCGCTGAACATCTGGCTCGGAGCGCAATTCTACATCTGGGTGCGCTACTTCAAGTACGGCCGACAAGGTCTCTATCTCCCGCGGCCTGCTGGAGTCGAGGGTTGGCTCCCTATAGATGGCCTGATGAATGTTCGGTACCTGTTGCTGACCGGACGCGTACCCGCCATACATCCCGCAGCCATGTATCTATTGCTTGGATTTTTGCTGATGAGCCTTCTGCTGAAAAAAGCATTCTGCTCCTGGCTATGCCCCTTGGGCACGCTTTCAGAAAATCTTTGGAAGCTTGGGCGCCGAATCTTCGGCAGAAATTTTCGTCTTCCAAAATGGTTTGATATACCACTGCGCAGTTTGAAGTACATTCTGCTGGGACTGTTTATCTACCTGATCTGGAGTATGTCTGCCGATTCGCTGGGCGGATTCATTGACTCACCGTACGGCATGATTGTCGATGTGAAGATGATGAACTTTTTTCTTGGCATGAGTCTTACGGGCGGCATCGTCTTCGCAACGCTGATTGTGTTGTCCATACTGGTGCAGAATTTCTGGTGTCGTTATCTCTGTCCCTACGGTGCGTTAATGGGTCTTGCATCCTTACTCAGTCCAGTTGCGATTCGTCGTGACAGTAGTGCATGTATCGATTGCAGCAAATGCAGCCGCGCATGCCCGGCTCACCTACCTGTAGACAAATTGGTTCAGATTCGTTCTGCGGAGTGCAACGCCTGCATGGCTTGCATAGCGGAGTGTCCGTCGCAGACCGCGTTGCAGATTGCATTGCCTGGCAGTACTGGATTGGATGCCAAAGCGCATCGGCGACGCCTGAATGTTTCTCCGCTTGCGATGGCGGCACTATTGGCTTACATCTTTTTCGGCACGGTGATGATTGCGCGCGCAACAAACCATTGGCAAACCAACCTGCCACGTTCTGTGTATATGCGGCTTGTGCCGAATGCAGACTCCATCAATGACACGGGGATGCAGTAAGGAGATCGCAGTAAATCTCTAACCGACGTGGACAACTCTTAAATCGATTCAATTACATGGCGAGCTTTATGTATCGGTCTTATTCATATCTCCCGTGTCGCCGTGTATGAAATAACTAGATTTCAATTCCCACTTTGCCGCGCGGCTTCGCCAGCCGCAATTCAGGATCAAGACTCTGCGTCGGCACCGACTCGCACTCAATCGCGATCGTTGTCACCGGGGTATCCGGCGCCTTCATCGGCAAGCCGGTGATGTGTACGCGATAGTCGTCCTGCGTAAATTTAACCGCCTGCTTGCCCTTCATCATGTATGCGGAAAGCACCTTCGTCTGCAGCCCGGAGAGCGATACATCTCCGCCCGGCCAATAATGCACATGCATGTACAAGGTATTTCCTGTGCGCGTGAATGTCGCATATGAAGGCCGCCATGGCTGGCACTTATCAGATTTGAAAATCGAATCTCCATTAGTCTCCAGCCAACGACCAACTTCTGTGATGATGCGGACGGCTTCTTCCGGCATGGTGCCGTCGCCTTTGGGTCCAACGTTGAGCAGGTAGTTGCCTACGTCGCGACCGCAGGAGATGAGGTTACGCACGATTGTGCGTGGCGACTTCCACTCATCATCTTCCGCATCGTATCCCCAGCTTTCATTCAGGGTCATGCAACTCTCCCACGCGCGGCCATTGCCGGAGGCGAGGATACGCTGCTCTGGCGTAGAAAAATCGCCGACGGCAAGATTGCGATTGTTCATCACAATATCAGGCTGCAAATCGAGAACCATTTTATTCATGCGCTCAGCTTCCCAACCCGCACCGTTGAGCGGCATGCCACCGTCATACCAGAGGATGTCAATCTTGCCGTAGTTGGTCATCAACTCGCGGATAAGTCCGTGTGTGTAATCCACAAAACGTCGCCGCGCCGCTTCATCATTCGCGCAAATCGCCCCATCCGGATGATGCCAATCCATCAGCGAATAATAAATTCCAACACGCATGCCTCCGGCGCGAGCGGCATCAACGTACTCACGAACCAGATCGCGCTTTGGCCCCTGCTGTACGGAGTTATAGTCAGTCAGCTTGGTGTCAAAATTGCAGAAGCCTTCGTGGTGCTTCGCCGTCATCACCATATAGCGCATACCGCCGGCCTTGGCCAGCTTCACCCACTCCCGCGCAAAGCCCGGTTTGGGATTGAACTGCTTGGCGTACTTCTCATACTCCGGAATGGGGATTGCCTCTTTTTCCATCGCCCACTCCTGCCGTGCGCGCATGCTGTAGAGACCGTAGTGAATGAACAAGCCATACTTGGCTTCATGCCACCACTGCAAGCGGCGAATTTGATCGGGAGTAGGCGGAGGCGGAAGTGCACGCCCACCTGCTGGGGCAACTGGGGGAGCAACTGTCTGCGCAATTCCTCTCGCACCCAGAGCAGCCAATGAAGCTCCCGTACCCAGCAACATATTCCGGCGACTTACATTGAATGGATCCATCCCTGCCCTCCCCAATGATGCGTGCTGATATTGAATGCAAACTTTACATGATGTCGCTTGCGCAATTCCGACACGCAGCGATTGTACCTCTACGGATGTTGGGCATTGCAATCTCAATGCTGCAGCGAGTGCTTCAAATCCGGCCTATGACTCCCCTAGTCCATCATCAATCTACTGCTGGAACCTATAAAGATTTAACTCGTCAAAACTATATATAGAGTAGATATAAATGGGTGACGGCAATTTTCTCCGCCGAGTGAGGGGCCCGCAGCTTGCGTATTGAACACATAACAACCGCCGTTCTTCTCATCGCTCTTGTCAGTCCACCGGCCCACTGCCAGACGGACTGGCCAATGTACGGCCATGACGATTCGAGCAATCGCTACTCGCCGCTCACCCAGATCAACACTGGCAACGTCGCAGGGCTCACGCGCGTGTGGACCTATCACATGGCCACAGCGGCACCGGCCAACACAACCGAGCGCACGACCTGCGAATGCGAGCCAGCCTGGTTCTGCCTCAAGAAGTGCAACCCCGGGCAGCGCACCGGTACAACGTAGCCGCGGCCAACTCTATTCCGAAGCCACGCCGATTATGATCGGCAACGTCCTCTACATGAGCACGCCATACCACTCGGTAATTGCTCTCGACGCAGAGACCGGCAAGCTGCTGTGGAACTATCAACTCGATACAACACAGGCCAGCGAACGTGGCGTTTCCTACTGGCCCGGCGATGGCGATGCGCCTAGCTCCATCATTTTCGGCACCACGGATGGCCGACTGTGGTCGCTGAATGCAGCCACCGGAAAACCCAATTCCAACTTCGGCGAGAATGGTTCCATCAATCTGCTCGACGGCATAACAAATGGCGTTGCGCGCCCGCGACTAGATGTTTCCACGCCGCCGCCCATCTACAAGAACCTGGTCATCACCGGTGGCCGAACGCAGGAGTCGCCCAGCAAAGGCCCCTCGGCAGACACACGCGCCTGGGACCTGCACACCGGCAAACTGGTGTGGCGTTTCCATTCTGTACCCCACAAGGGCGAGCTTGGCAATAACACCTGGCCGGAGAACGGTTGGCAGGCGCGCGGCGGCACCAACGTCTGGGGATTCATGAGCATTGATGAGAAGCGCGGCATCCTCTATCTCCCCTACGGTTCGCCTACGTATGACTTTTACGGAGCAGATCGACAAGGCGACGGCCTCTTTGGAAATTGTCTGGTCGCACTCAACGTGGAGACAGGCAAGCTCGTCTGGTATTTCCAGGTCGTACATCATGACATGTGGGACTACGATCTCGAGTCTGCACCGGTACTGATGGACGTGAAGCA
>Ga0164296_1004444_pt1 | contig 12764 bp, 4 predicted proteins | sample GEODES057metaG_FD_113533 | JGI IMG/M metagenome (GOLD analysis project Ga0164296, IMG submission 113533) | Dystrophic lake water microbial communities from Trout Bog Lake, Wisconsin, USA - GEODES057 metaG | ecosystem: Environmental > Aquatic > Freshwater > Lake | place: USA: Trout Bog Lake...
ACATGCTGCATGTAGACCTCGCCGCAGACTTGCGCAGTGTATGGCAAAACAAAGTCAATGCGTGTGGAAGGCGTCCAAAGGTTGTGCACTAGTCTAGACACCCACAGATCTATCTGTGTCCACTGTGTCCATTTGCCCCTGAAGCCGGGCTGCGCGGTGTCGACGCACTCGATGACTTCGCCCAGCCGTGAGATGCTACTGCTGCTGCTCTGTCAGTGCTGCGAGCGTGGCTGCTATGCGGGTCGATGCGGTGAAGCACCCTCATAATGGCGTCTCGCAGCAGAGAAGCGTCAGCCTCCGCGAGCTTGGGGGCTCTCCCATGTTTAGTCTTCGCCTCGTACGTTGTGAGCAGCGAGCGCAACACAGGCACAGCACCCGCTGAACACGCGGCGCGCTGCGCTGAATGCCATTTCCAAACAAGGTTGTGGAGAGCAAGACACGCTGCAAGGCTCACCCCTGGGGAGCTCGCGTGCTGTTGAAGCGCCGGAATGAGCGCCTCGAGCACGCCGGCATTTACAGCAGCTTCTGCATTTGCGTCTGTAGCGCACAAGTTGACGAGAGCCCCGCACGTGTGTTCCACCACGTGCACGTCCGCGCGGTGAACTCTCAGAGCGCACACGAGGGCGTCAAGCCCGTCCACACCACTCGCGAGGTGTGTCTGTACCATGAACAAGTTGCGCAACGCGCCAGCACACGCCTCGTTGACGCCAGCGTCAGTCGAGAACACCCGCATAGCAGCAATAAGCACGTCCAGCGCTGCTCCCGACGACTCCGCCAGAGCCGGGGACCTAAAGAGAAGCAGCAGCGCTGACGCGGCGGCGCGCTGCACGCCTGGGTGCTCCACGTGCTGGGTCATGCCGCCGCATATGGCTCCCACTGCACCGGCCCTTGCAGCACGCAAGCGCCCAGGACTGTCTGCGCCGTATGGCTGTCCCACTAAGCGTCGTATCAAACGACATGCAGCAACTTGCACACCGGCGTTGGAGCGAGCAGCGCTCAGCCAGGCACACAGCACTTCAACAACACCGTCGTTGACGAGCGTGGCAGCGCCACTCGCCTTCTCGCGGCCCTCTAGGTCAACACATGCGCGCTCGCAAAGCGCCACGAAAAGATCTGCGTCTGCGGACGGGCAGGAGCGTAACGCCTGCGACGCCATACAAAGGGGCTGCCAGTCATCCACGTGGCGCCTTCACATCGAGCTCGCGTCGCAGAAGCCGCTGAGAAGTGGGAAGCAGCGCGCGTCATCGGTGGTGGTAGCCGCCTGGGCGGCGTGATTTGCCCAAAGTGGCCCATGGCCTCTGTTCTGCACGCTACGTCCACTGTTTGCTATGCGTCACGTTGCGATTCGCTGCGCCTACTACGAGCACGTACTCCACTCTGCACGACTGCCAGAAGGCGCCAGCTGGCCCTCGCCGTGGTCGCTGGCCAGCCGGGAGAGCTGGTCGCTGCGTCGCGCACGCCGCGCTCCGCACTGCCTTCGTGGCGCGGCTACAACGACAGAGCGGGAGAACTGCAGCTCACTCTCACGTACAGCGCGACATGGCTCACCGCCGTGATGACACTGACGCACTCTCGAGTTCTTCGTGCCCTGAAGTGGGTGGTGCTGGCGCAAGCTGCCCTCTCCACCGTCGTCGTTGCAGTCCTGCAGTTCGGGCTGACGTCCTGGCCCGGCTTAGAGCTGCCTCACCAGCTCGTCAGCGTTGCGCTCGGCCTGCTCCTTGTGCACAGAATGACACAGGCATACGAGCGCTTCTGGGAGGGCCGGCGCTCTTGGCAGAGAATCCTCGACCTGTGCCGTGCAAATGCCCGCCGTGCTATCCGGTGGGTGAAGCCGGCGTCTGCAGAGCATGCATCTACAGTGGACGCAGCGCGCGACCTGGGCAGGGACATTGCTGCGCACCTTTTGGCTTTTGTTGCGGCCACAGAGGCGAGGGTGCGGTGCAAAGCGGAGTTGACGTTTGGTCAATCCCTGAGCAGTCTTGTGCCGCGCACTGTGCTGCAGCGGCTGGAATCATCAACACACGGCCCGCTGGCTTGCGCAGACGAGATTGCAGGCCTTATTGACGCGGCTCAGGATCGAGGCTTCCTGACACCAGAGCGAGCCATTGAATTGGACAGCGGGGTGCACGAGATGCTGTTGTCAGCGGGCGAATGCGACTGCATAGCTAGAACGCCCACGCCTGTTGAGTTCTCGACGCACACGAGCAGGTTCTTGACACTCTTCTGCTTCACTTTGCCGCTCGTGCTGGCGCCATCAACCGGCTGGTGGACGATTCCAGTCAGCGTTGTTGTCAGCTACTCGCTGCTTGCGATCGACGAGATCTCTGCCGTTGTGGAGAGTCCTTTCAACGGCTACCTCCCGCTGAACCAGCACTTCGCGGCGCTGCTGAGGGACATTGGAGAGTACATCGGAGACAGCAGAGGCGCGCCGAAGAGCAGTCGCGTCGCCTGACATCTTGAAATCCAAACACAGGCGCACCCATGGTGGAACAACACAGACATTTCAACTCGCACGAGGTGTCACGTGCAATTTCACAACCTTTTCATATATCGGCTATGGCAGCAGATTGCTGCCTGTATATACTTGTTTGTGCGCGAGGAGTGACCTCGCGCGGCGTCGTGAACGCCTAGGTGACCCAGAGTAGCTGGGCCGCCTGAAAGTGAGACGATGTGTCTGCTGCGGTGTTACTGCAGCGGGCGTGCTGAGCGCTACCGGAACGGGAGCGCGAGCAGCGAATTGCTCGTTCCGCCCACAGTGACGGGTATCATTATATCCAGAGCACTTATCTCAAAACCGTTCCGCCCTCGCCAAAACCTTGTATGCCAGCGTTCGACGGCTCGCCGTGGTGCGTGATGCAGTGCAGTGCGGCACTATCCGCATCTCTGGGCAGCGTATGCGGCGCGCGCCGCACCCCTCTTCAGTTGCCTGTCTCACAAGTGCTTGTCCACCCGCTATCCACGCCAGGGCAACTACCCTCAACGTCGTCGGCCTCGGTGCGTCTCGCAGTTTGCTGTGAACTGGACGCGCAACGACGCGCGCTCAGCGAATGCGAAGGTAAACAGCTCCTTGCAGCCGTCTGACTCCCTCCACGCTGCACGCGCCGCACACAGCCGCTGGCACTTTCGCCGTCCCTGTGGTTGCAGCCCTAATAGCAGCGCAGAAGCTGAAGAACACGGTGCGGGTGGCTCACCGGTGTCTGGGGGCCATTGTTACACGAGGTGTCACACGCGCTGACAACCAACCTCTGACACCTGCTCCACGCGCGCGCGTCCCTGTCTCATATCTGTCATCAGCCGAGTGCTGTCGCGCCCCCGCCACCGCAGAAGGTGGAGCGTCCTCGCGTGGAGGGCCAGAAGCCGCAGTTTGAAGCAGACGACACTGGTCGCGAAGAATAACTATGGTGACGCTGTCTGACGCTGTGTCCGCCGTCAAAGCGCTGTACGCTGCTGGCGAACCTGCGGCCAAGGATGTGACGGACGCGCTGAGCGACCTGCTGGCGGCTGTGCGCTCGGCTGACGGGCCCACGCTGAAGGCTGGCCAGCGTGAAGCTGAGGACGCCGCGCTGATGGTGGTCCTGCAGCCGCCAGGAGGTGGACCACCGCAGCGTGCGCTGGCCGCGGCTTGCCTGTGCCACCTGTTCACAAAGGGCAACAATATCGCCGTCTTTGCTCGTGTGTCTGAGCTTCAGGCGCTGCTCACCACCAAGGGCGTGACGAAAAGCACGGCCATGGCCATCCGCCTGGGCGCCCTTCAGATGCTGACGGCGCTGACCCAGGCACTGGGCCCCGCCCTGGCGGGAAGCTATGGGCGCATCATCACTGATGTGTGCCCGCTCCACTTGGCTGGAGAGGCCACCGTGCGAGCGGCAGCTCTCGCGCTGCTTGCCGCTGCTGTACAGAGCATACCGAGCCTCACGCCGGCTGCGCAAGACAGTGCGCTGAAGTGCGTGCGCACGGCCACCTCGGACAAGATTGCCGTGGTTCGTGCTGCTGCCCTCACCGTTCTGCGGGCCCTGGCTGTCGGGGCTGATGGTGCAGGTCTCTTCGTCGGTGACCGCGGCGCCAAGGGAGAGGTGCTTTTGGAGTGCGTGAACCTTGCGCAAACCGGTCTGAAGGGCATTGACAAAGAGGAGCGCGATGCTGCCGCGGCAGCCCTGGGCGCGCTCACAGCCGCAGCTCAGCTGCCTCCCGCGGCAGCCGCGCTGGCGGCAGCGACCAAGCCGGATGTGCGCAAGACGCTCGCCAAGGCGCTGGACGACCCTGTGGGTGAATGGGTGGGCGCTGCATTCGTGCTCGCCAAGTCGCGGCCCGTGCGACAAGCAGCCGCTGACGCGTGGGTCACCATGCTGGCAGCCACCGCGCGACGCGTGGAAGACAGCACCGTGGTCACCTCCGGTGCCACCGCTGTGTTGGCCCTCAAAGCACTGGCCATGAACACGCAGCGCGTGAATGCCGGGGACGAGGACCTGCATGCTGCCGCGTGCTCGCTATATATCTTGCGCGCCGGCGCCGCTCGCTTCCTGCCAGAGGCAGGCCAGCGTGCGCTGCTTGCGGCGCTGACTGCCCACCTGGTTGGCGCAGATGCGGGCACGGAGGGGGCACCCCCTCCACTGATGGTAGCCACTGCGCTTCGCGGCATCACCGACACGCTCACTCGTCTGGGCGAGGTGCCGTCCGATGTGGCCGCAGCCACAGAGGCCAGTCTGCGGAAATGCCTCATTGGAGGCCCAACTTCCGATGTACGCGTTGAGGCCGCCCTCGCGCTGCGCGCCCTGGCCCTTGCGTACCCGCCGTGTGCGAGCACACTTCTGCGTGCGGGTCTGGCTGGCGTACGCTCAGCGGACCCTACCGTGGTGGATGGCCCGCTCGCCATGGCGTTGCATGGGTACACCAGCCTGACGTGCGCCATCCTTGCATGTGCGCCGTCGCTGCCGCTGGGTCTGCCGCGTGAGCTGCCCGACGCGACGCTGGAGGCAGCCATGCAGCTGCTGAACGCGCGCTCGCCGCTGGTCAAGGCCTGTGGATGGACGCTCATGGCAGCTGCCCTTGCCGGGCCGTGTGGTCCCCGGGATGCTGAGGCGCACGGCAGCACGTTGCTGCTCATGTGGAACATCGCGTTTGCGCGGGAGGGCGTGCTTGCGCCGCCCAAGCGACCGGGGCAGCCAAGCGAGTTGCGCACCAAGGGCCTTGCTGGCGCCACCGAGATGCTGTGGCGCGTCGCAGCTGCAGAGGCGCTAGAGGCGTTCCTTCGCACCGCAGTGTGCATGGGCCAGCGCCCAGCAGCAAGCACTGTGGCGTCGCTTGCGCCCACGCTCAAGGCTGCCCTGGTTCTCGCAGCAGACCCCGCGCTGGGCGACGCCGCCGGGGCGCATGGCAGCTACGAGCGCACAGCGTGTAGCCTCTTCCGCCTGCGTGTGCTGGAGGCGCTGCAAGCGCTGCCTGATGCGGCTGTGTACGCAGCGGTGCACACAGAGGCTGTGGCCCTTGCCCGGGGGTGCCTGGAGAGCGGCACCCTGCCTGCCCGGCAGCTTCTGCTGCTGCTGCTGCACCCGGGTGATGCAGCACTGGGCCCAGTTCCGCCGGGGGGCGATGCGCTGCAAGATGCGTTGCGCGTGTTCGAGGGCGCCTACGATGCCGCACCACCCAAGCTGTGGGTGCCTCTGTTGCTGCCGGACCAGCAGCAGGACAGCGGCGTCCAGCAGTCGGAGGCGGGCGGTGGTGTGGCCACGCAGGGACGAGCCACTGGCGGCGTGGCCCCCTTCCCGTCGCCCATGCCTGTGGCCATGGCGCTTGCTGAGGCTCAGTGCGTCGAGTGCGGACGCCTCATCGCGGCCTCCACCGCCGCCGGCACACCTCTAGGCCTCATCCAGCAGCTGACCGCAGCCGCCAAGGCTGGCTATGCCACAAGCCGCGAGCTGGCGGCCAAGGCGCCCGTGGTTGGTGTCCTCCAGAGCCGGGTGCCCAGCTCGTCGCTGCGCTCCGAAGCTGCCGCGGGCGGCTCTCCGCAGCTGACCAACGCCGCGGCTGCGGGTCTGGCCGCAGTTGCGGCGCTGGGGTCGCGGTCGTGCATGCAAGAGGACACCTACGAAATCGACGTCCTCGCCTGCACCCTGATGGGCGACCCCGCGCCTGGGGCTGCCCACATGCGGGCCGCCGCCGAGCTGCGAGGCGCCGCGGTGCGGCTGACCCGGGTGCGTGAGACTGCGGCCAGCACCGTGGCTGATGTCATTCGCCAGTTGCGCGACAGTCACAGCCATCCCCAGGCGCGGGCGGTGCTTGCCCTCGTCATCGGCGCCCTCTTCCGCGCAGTGGGCGGCATGGCCATGACCACAAGTGTTGCGCAGGCGCACGAGGTGCTTGCGCAGGTGGCGGCGGAGCCGGACACGAGCAGCGGCGCCAACGCCCAGGGACCTCGGAGCCATGTGTGGGCAGCCCACGCGCTGTACCTCGTCGCCGCCGCCACCAGCGCCGCGTACCTGCGCCACGCGCCAGCCACGCTGTCTCTGGCGCATGAGCTGCTCAGCAGCGACGCGTTGGTGCAGGCGCCACAGGCGGTGGTGAGCGCTGGTCGCCTGGTGAACGCAGCAGTCAGTGCCCTCGGACCGGAGCTGCAGCCTGGCGGACGCACGCTCACGCGCTGCGTCACTCTCATTGACCACGTGGCTGCCTCGTGCGGAGATGACCCGGGCGCGCAACTGCAGCAGCTCCTCTTCCTCCAGGCGTGCGCCCTGTTTGCGCCGCGTGCACTCCCGCCAGCGCAGGTTGCGCCGCAGCTGCGCGACGCGCTGCAGTCTCGCCAGCCGCCGGTGCGCGCTGCCGCCGCGGCGGTGGCGCACAATTTGAGCGATACGAACGCGGAGGGCGTGCTGCCGCAGGCCATGGAGGCCCCACTGTTTGGCCTGCTCGACTACGAGTGGGACGCACCAGCTGTGGCTGATGCTCGCGGTGCGCTCGACGCTCTGCTGCGCGCAGACGCGCCACAGCAGCCCATGCGCTGGCTGCAGCTCACGGGCGCAATCACGTGTGCTGACTTTGCAGCGCGCGCAGCTGCAGCATCCAGAGGCGGGGCTTCCGCAGGCGCTGGGGGAGACGATGCCAACGACGAAGACGCGGACGCGGCTATCGCGTCCGCCACGGCGGCAGCGGCGGCAGAGTCGGTAGCGAGCGCCGTTGCGGTTGCAAACTCGGGCTCTGCCCCCCTGCCCAGTTGGCGAACACGCGCGCTGGCCGCTGAGTTCATGGTTCGTGTGCCCGACGCCGTTGGCGCCGCGCCAGAGCACATGGACCTGGTGGCTGCCCGCAAGGCGGCTAGCAGCGGCGGCTCGTGGCTGGTGCTCCACTTGCAACAGGCAGTTGATCTGGGCTACCGCGTCGCCACTGGACCAGCCAACAGTCTGCGACCGTGGGGTCTGGTCTTGCTGCGACGCCTGCTCGCTCGCTGTGGTTCCGCGGTGGACCCGGATGTGCCTGGCGGCGCCGCACTTTTGATGGAGCAACACACCGCACAGCTGCTCTCATCGCTGCGCGCAGCGCTCGCTCCCGGCGCACTGCCGCCTGTGTGGGCGCAGGGCGCGTCGCTGGCAGCCGAGCTGCTGGGTAGCGCTCTCGTTGCGCGCGATGCTGCGGTCCAGTCTCGAGTGGTGACTCTCCTCAGTGCGGCCACTACCACGGTGGGTCTCACTGCCACAGACACTGCACCTCGCGGGGCAGCAGCTGCTGCACCCAGCGGCGCTGTCGACTCGCTGGCGTATGGCGAATGGGCGGTGGCGTGTGCCAAGGCGGCGGTGCTCTGTGCTCACGCCCGCCTGGTTCTGTCTGTGCCCAACATGGCGCCCCTCAAGACAGCGCACACCAAGTGTGCCGCCGCCCTCGCATCCGGCTGGATGGCTCTGCTGCGTGACACCGCCGCAGCGGTTGGCCTCACCGACGATGCCGATGCTGCTGTTTCGTCTGCGGCCGTCAGAGTGCTTCCTCTTCGCCAGGTGCCCTTCGCTCAGCATGGCGTCGCGCGCGCCTTCCTTGCCGACGCGTGGCGTGCCGTGCTGGCTGCCGTCGTTGCGGTGGCTGTGCCGCCGCAGGAACAGAAGGGCAGCAAGAAGTCCGGGGCGTTGGAGGTTGTGCTCAGCCAAGAGGACCACACGCTGCTGCTCTCCCTCTCCGCCTGGGCGCTCAGCCGAGAGGCGGCTGTGTTCATGCGCGATGCATCTCGCCTTCCAGGGGGCGGGCCCGCAGGAGTTTGGGGACTCTGCGCCGGCTTCCTCCCTGGGGAGCCCCATCCCGCAGCGTGCGGCGCAGACGCCCTCGCACAGCTCCTCTCGCCGCGCTTCATGGCCGCCTCTGAAGGTGGATGGATCACGATGCACACGCTCGCGGATGTGATGGCATCCGTGGCAGACGCTGCGTGCTCGCGGCTGGCGCACCCGGCTCTTGAGACCGGAGCGCCGCGACTGATGCGCAGCCTGCTGGACTCCTTGCCCGACGGTTTCCTGGCCTTCACCGTGGAGGATGGCGGCGACGAGGAAGGGGTGGAGGCAGAGGCGGTGATGGAGGAGTTATACACGGCGCACTGCGCATCGCTGGAGAGCTTGTGTACGAGCTGCTGCAATGTGACGCAGCAGGCAGTGAAGCGCGCCCTTGCGAGCGGCGTGGACGAGATGCAGCCCCCCGCATGCGATGCACTTGCTGGCCTCATCGCGCTGTTGGCGCGCCTCGTGGCTGATGAGCAGGTTGGGGCATCCGAGGCTGTGTTTGCGGTGCCTGCCGCCATGCTCGACCTGGCGCTGCAAGCGCTCGCAGCGGCCGGTCAGGCGTCACAAGAGGTGGAGCAAGTTGCTGTAGAGCTCCTCAGCGCTGCCGCTGCTGCGGGTGTGGCGCCTGCCGAGGTGGATGCCGCTGCCGAAGCCTTGGCAAGCAGCTGCCTGGATTGCGCGGACAGTGCGGACGCAGCTCCCGGCTTGGGGCCACTCCTGGACGCCATGAACGTGCTGAGCGTCGCGCCAGGGGCCAAGAGTGGCACGCGCAAGCGCTGTCGCGAGACGCTCACCATCCTGCTCGATGAAGAGGCTGGCTGCCCCTTCGCTGTGCAGCGCGAGGCGCTTGCTGCGCTGCTGCGTGCTTTCACGGCTGCAGCAAGTGAGCCTGCTGGGTCGCGCGCCCGCAAGAACGCGGTATCACTGGCGGGCGCTGTTGGCGTTGCGACTAGCACATCTATTGCGAATGCTATTGCCAGCAGCGGCGATGACGACGACGCCTCTGGCGCCGCAGTGGATGGCATCAAAGCCCTTGCCGCGGCACTTGCGCTTTCTGATTCGGATGATGAACAGGCGGGTGTGATGACGCTCTTGCTGCCCCTCCTCATTGCCGCAGCTGCGCCGCAGGTGGGCGAAATGCAGCCGGCGGCAGCTGTGCATAACGCCGCTGTTGCTCTGATCACTCGTTTGGCAGCATCCATGGCGGTGCCCTTCAAGCGTGTGGTTGCAGAGCTGCCTGCGGAGAGCAAGGCGCAGCTACAGGCGGCGCTAGAGGTGGCAGCGTCTCAGCCAGCTGCGCAGGCACCAGTGACTGCAAAGCCAGTAGCTGCAAAGGCGTCGCTGCAGCCACCTGCATCGCTTGACATGGGCGCGTTCCAGAAGGCCGCTGCGAAGGCTCCCCCAAAGATGGAAGCTGAAGACGAGAACGGCGATGAAGACGATGAGAATGGCTTTTGATCACTCGTGCCTGTATGGATTAGCCCGCTCACTCCGCCACCATTCAACTGTCCTGCGAAGGCCATCGTCTAAATTCGTGTGGGCACGCCAGTTCAGCATTTTAAGGGCTTTGTTTGGATTACCCAGACTGCCACCAACGTCGCCAGGGCGGGCAGGCAAGGAGTTTCGTTTCGCAGTGCACCCAGTGGCGCGTTCAACCGCATCAACGAACTCAAATAGCCGCACAGACCTGCCGCTGGACACGTTGAAGATGGCTGGCTGCCCAGCCGGCTCATCAATGCCTTCCTCAAGCAGCATATAGCAAAGGGCTTGTACCGCATCGTCTATGTATACGAAGTCGCGCCACGCATCGCCATTGCCGAACAGCGTGATCGACTCGCCCGCTGTCATCGACCTGATGAACCGCCAGGGTGCCATGTCTGGGCGACCGCGCGGGCCATAGATTGTGAACAGTCTGGCGATGCGGCAGCGCAGCGACGGAGAGGCGCGACACAGCGGCAGTGCTGCAAGCTCCATGCAGCGCTTACTGGCCCCGTACACACTCAGCGGCTGCACAGCAGCGTCTGTTTCGTTGTACAGCCGCGGCCCACAGCTTCCGTCGTCACCGTAAACAGCGGCGCTTGATGCTAGAACGACCGTGTGAACCGCGTGTTTGGCTGCACTCTCCATTAAAGACACGGAGGACAGGACGTTGGAACGGAAGACGTCCGTGGCTGCAATACCCGGGCTGAGGCCTGAGAGCGCCGCCAAGTGCAGGACGTGCGTTGCTTTCGTTGCCTGCAAGACGGAGTCTAAGTCGCCGCAGTCAGTCTCGAAGAAGCTGAGCGTGCGCTTGTGTGCCGCTGCGCAGCTGCGCAGCGCCTCCAAGTTGGCGGCCTTCCAGGCGACAGGGTACGGCGCCTCTGTGAAGCTGTCACATAAGACAACGTCATGCCCGCGAGCAAGCAGTGCCTCAGCTGCAGCACTTCCTATGAACCCACAGCCCCCTGTCACAAGAACGCATCCTGCTGTTGGGCGCACGGCAGAGCAGTGGCCCTGGCCCTGAGCTCGTAGTCTGACCTGCCCCTTTGAAGAGAAAGGCCAGGTGCGGAGGGTGGACGACATGCACTCTTTTGCGTGTTACATACCCCGCGATGTGACATCCTTGCCGCCACATGAGGCTGACACCGACATTGGCGCGACCAGCGAGGCATTGGGTAGCGGTAGCCAGCGGCTGTGCCAGACACTCGCAATGCCAGCGTCGACGCCAAGATCCAGTACGCAACCCGCACACAAGCTCCCAGAATTCAGTTTGACAGCAACACGGTCCTCGGCAATGGTCACATTGAGGGAGTACTGTGAGCACATGTCATGAGCAGGCACAGCTCCGGGACGGTCAGGCACCGCGCCTCCACTTAGACACGCAACTACAAAGTCGTCTGGGGGGGCCGCCACGGCTACGGGCTCGCCATCGCTGTCCCGGTTCAGCGGCACGCGGTCAAATGACCACGACATGTTGAGGCCGGCAAGCAGGACACCCGTTCCGCCTGCATCCGGGGCCAGCATGATATGCGGCACAAGTAAGATCTCCTGCGGCAGCGCGCTGGTGTAGCTGAAGAGGCGAGTGGCGAGAGACACCTGCAGGCGGCCACTCTGAAGGGCATCGCATGCATTCAGCAAGGGAGCACCCGGTGGCGCCTCGTTGAGCAGACGCAGAGGTGCCACCACTGGTATGACTGGCGGCGGTGTTGCGGGGCTCAGAAGCAGCACTCCGGGAGTGTAGTCTCCCACGCCATTGACAAAGGGAACCGGTGCCGGAGGCCGATTCATGCGCGACCGGTACAGCCGTAATTGGCGGAGCAGACCAGCGCGTCGAGTTTCAATCCAGCCCAGGTAGTAGAAAAGCGCGTCACTTATGTCGGTGCGTGCAGACGCAGCGTCTGTAATGTTCGGGTTCTGCGCGCGCAGCTCCAGCAAGCCGTCCGCAACGTTGTTGTCGTCTCGAACCAACCCATACACTGTGGCTAGCTGGCGCAGAGCGGTGTCGTGAATCAGCTCCTTTGACAAACCGAACGGGCTGCGGGCTATGAACTCCAGTTCGTCGGCCCATCGACCATACACGTCAGGTGAGCGGATGAGCACCTTATCGAGTGCGCCCTCACTGCAGAACAGCATCCCGTGCGGATCGAATTGCGCGTCACGTCCCTCGTGATGGCATCCGTTGCCAGGCTCAGAAGGAAGATACTCGAAGGCGTCGTCTGTGTCCCATGCCGACAAGCGCCAATAGAAGCGCCGATCCAGCTCACGACTCGTGAAAAAAAACAGCTCGTCTGTTGTGTCAGCGTTGCCGACGAACGTATTGCCAGCGCTGACACGCAAGAACTGGTCAAAGTCCATGAGGTCGGAGAGGACATCGTAGCATGCGCTTCCAGAGGCATCGCAGTGGGCGCCAGCGCGGGCAAGGTCATCATACGCGGCTAGCACTGCAGCGCTGTCGTCCGCTGAGCCAAACACCTTCACATCAGGCGCCCCTTTGGCTGGGTCTGTGGCGCGGTCAGGGTCGTTGCGACGGCGCACCACCGCCGCCAGGTGCGTAGTGCTCTGCTTGAATACAAGGCTGCTGTCCGCCATAAGCAGGAACAGGCCGAGCTCCTGACGCGTGCTGTTTGCATGCCGCACAGTCACCGCAACATAGTGCTTAGGGAAGCTGAAGGTGCCGATTGCTGTGAATAGTGACTCCACCAACTCGGTCTTGACGTACCTATTGTCCTCGCACATGCTGATCAGGACGAACGTGTCGCCTGTGCTGCGAGGCTGTATGGCCAACTCGCGCTCGCCATGTAGGTGCACGGTCATGCTCTTGCGGGCGCACGTTCTAAAGCTACTGAAGCCGTGGAAGTGCAGCGAGGCTTTCATAGGTTGATTGTTGCCAAGTGCAACTGTCGCGTTCATGGCGCTCTTAGCGTCTGCAGCCTGCTCGTCATTGCCATCCAGAAATGCAGCGTTTCGGTTGAACACTGCCTCCTCCGCGTTGGTGTCGAGGACGATCGTCACGTTGTCCGCCCAGGGATAAACCCC
>Ga0164296_1004446_pt1 | contig 12762 bp, 8 predicted proteins | sample GEODES057metaG_FD_113533 | JGI IMG/M metagenome (GOLD analysis project Ga0164296, IMG submission 113533) | Dystrophic lake water microbial communities from Trout Bog Lake, Wisconsin, USA - GEODES057 metaG | ecosystem: Environmental > Aquatic > Freshwater > Lake | place: USA: Trout Bog Lake...
CAGCGTACCCCCAAACTGGGACGCTCGCTCATGAGGGCACCTCCTAAATGCTCGAGGGATGAGGTGTGACAGCGGACAACAAAAACGCCTTCTCCCGCATTAATTCACGATTGGAGACCCATCCTCTAGGCCAAAACCATGCGACATCCGTTTACGCATGGACTGGCGTCTTTATCGTGCGCCCGGTTGCAACCACCTTGTTGTCTCTAGGAGTTGCGATGTCGGGGGTGTTGGCTTACTTTAATTTGCCTGTTGCCTCGCTCCCCCAAATTGATTTTCCAACGATCTCTGTTCAAGCCTCTTTGCCCGGTGCAAGCCCAGAGACGATGGCCTCCACAATTGCCACTCCCCTTGAGCGCAGTTTGGGAGCCATCTCAGGAGTGAACGAGATTACCTCTTACTCGACCCAGGGGAACTCACGCGTTACGCTCCAATTTGATTTAACCCGCAGCTTGGACGGCGCAGCAAGGGATGTGCAAGCCGCCATCAATCAAACGGCATCCCTATTGCCAACGGGCTTGCCAAGTTTGCCCTCTTACAGAAAGGTCAATCCCGCAGAGGCGCCCATTTTGTTACTGGCCTTAACGTCTAATGTTCAGTCGCTTGGTCAGCTCTATGACTTAGCCTCCACCGTACTGGCTCAACGACTGGCACAGGTGCAAGGGGTGGGGCAGGTGCAAATTGGTGGAGGCGCGTTGCCAGCTGTACGCATTGAGGTCAACCCGGAGCGATTAAGCGCTATGGGGCTAGGCATGGAGGACGTGAGAACTGCGCTGGTTGGGGCGAGCGGGAACCGGCCTAAGGGAGTGGTTGAGGAGGGGGAAAGAAGTTGGCAGATTGAGGCCAACGACCAAGCGGGGAGCGCTACTGAGTACGCCCCCGTTGTTGTGCGCTACACAAGCGAGGGGCGTGCGGTGCGTTTGTCTGACGTTGCTCAAGTGAAGGACTCTGTGCAGGATTTAAGGAATTACGGTGTGTCTGGATCTAAACCGGCAATCTTGCTCATCATCAACAAAGAGCCTGGCAGCAACGTGATCGATACCGTGAACAGAGTGAAGGCGCTTTTGCCGGTGCTCAGGTCTTCTGCGCCCGGCTCCACGGAGTTGGAGGTTGTCTCTGACAGAACCCCGGCGCTGAAGGCCTCGCTTTACGAGATACAAAAGTCTTTGCTCATTTCAGTGGGCTTGGTCGTGTTGGTGGTGGGTATCTTTTTAAAGAATCTGCGCGCAACTGCGATACCAAGTGTTGCCGTTCCCTTGTCTCTTTTAGGAACGCTGGGGGTGATGTATCTGCTGGGATTTAGTTTGAATAACTTAACCCTTATGGCGCTCACGATTGCAACCGGGTTTGTGGTGGACGATGCAATCGTGGTTCTGGAGAACGTGACCCGCCACATCGAGCGGGGTAGCACCGCGTTACAAGCGGCGTTGCTGGGGACCCGAGAAATTGGTTTTACAGTTGTCTCTATTAGTTTTTCTTTAATTGCCGCCTTTATTCCCATTCTTTTGATGGGGGGGGTTTTGGGGAGGTTGTTTAAAGAATTCGCTGTTGTTTTATCAGTTGCCATTTTGATCTCCATGGTCGTATCGCTCACGACAACGCCCATGATGTGCGCGACCCTGCTGAGAGCTTTGCAGGGCAAGGGTAAAGCGCGCAGTACCGCCAAGAGTGTGAACGCAGCCTTTGCAGGTGCGAGCAGCATAGACGCTAAAAACAAGGGTAAAGAGTCCAAGCTTTACGCTCGCACGCTCAAGTGGGCGCTCAGACACCAATGGGTGATGTGGTTGGTGCTTGTGTGCACTGTGGCTCTTAACGTGAGCTTATACAAATCTATACCGAAAGGATTTTTTCCTCAGCAAGATACGGGAAGAATTTTTGGCTCAATCAGGGGTGATCAAAGTAGTTCATTTTTAGCGATGCAAAAGCGCTTAGATTCATTTATTGCAGTTGTCAAACAAGACCCTGATGTACAAAACGTAACCGGTTTTACGGGCGGTGGACAACGCAACTCAGCGCAAATGTTTCTCACTCTAAAGCCACGCACCAGCCGCACAAGCAGCGCAGACCAAGTGGTTGCAAGACTGCGGGAGAGGTTATCAAAAGAGGCCGGAGCAAGATTATTTTTAGTGCCCGCCCAGGACATTCGAATAGGGGGACGAGTATCTAGTTCGCAGTACGAATACACCATCAAAGCGGACGATTTGCAGAGCTTAAGGGACTGGGAGCCCAAGATAAGGCGTGAGTTTGCTAAGCTAAAAGAGCTGGAGGATATCAACACCGATTATGAAGACAGAGGCCTGCAGACCACAATTGTGATGGACCGAGATGCAATCGCAAGGTACGGACTAACGGTCAAAGGTGTTGATACTGTGTTATCCGACGCCTATACCCAAAAACAGGTAGGTGTCATCTACAACCCATTGAACCAGTACAGAGTGGTGCTGGAGATTGATCCACAATTTTTGCAAAGTGCGGAGTCTTTAAACCACATTGAATTCGTAAACCAAAAGGGCGGGTTGGTGCCGTTCTCCTCAGTTGCGACAACGCAGTTGACAAATACGGCCCTTGCCGTCAGTCATGAGGGCGGTGTGCCCTCGGACTCCTTTAGCTTTAATTTAGGCGAGGGCGTGTCGCTGTCTCAGGCCACTGACGCCGTAAAAGCGGCCATAGATCGTTTACAAATTCCAGTGAGTGTGAGGGGGAGTTTCTCGGGCGTTGCAAACGCGTTTCAAAACTCCCTCAGCTCCCAGCCCTTGTTGATTTTGGCCGCTTTGGTGACCCTTTATTTAGTGCTAGGCGTCTTGTATGAGAGTTTGTTGCATCCGCTCACCATTTTGTCCACACTCCCCTCGGCTGGGGTGGGTGCACTGTTGGCTTTGATGCTTTGCAAAACGGAGCTCTCCATCATAGGGATGATAGGGATTATTTTGTTAATCGGAATTGTTAAAAAAAATGCCATCATCATGATCGATTTTGCATTGGTTCACCAAAGAGGTGGGCTGTCCTCGTCCCAAGCTATTTACAAAGCGGCTAGGGTTAGGGTTAGGCCTATACTGATGACGACAGCGGCTGCGATGCTAGGGGCTGTGCCGCTTGCGTTTGCCAGTGGAGACGGAGATGAGCTGCGAAAGCCTTTGGGTATTGCAGTGCTTGGGGGACTCATTCTTAGTCAACTCCTAACCCTATACACAACGCCTGTTGTGTTTCTCGCGCTGGAGCGGGGTCGGGTGTGGTGGGGGCAAAAGCGCTCGAGTATAAGGAGTAAGAATTCATTCGCTAAACGCTAGGCTAGAGCAACGAAGGTTGCTTGACTAGGTTTTTAACAGGGATCTCAAACATAATATAAAAAGTAACTTTTATATTAGGTTGGAATGGTGATAACGCGGGATGAGAGCAATTTGAAAGCGATTTTTAAGTACGTTGAATATTTTTTATGAAAATTTTTTATATCCCCTTTGTTAATCTCTCCCTTGCTGCCTTGGCTACATTGAGTGCTTTGAGTTCTTTGAGTGGGTGCTCTTGGCGAATGCCTGAGCATCCAAAGGGGGCTCAGATGGATTTGCCTGTAAAGTTTAGCGAATCAAAGCGCGTTGATGCGGGAACCCCCCAAGCACAGGTGAGCGCTTTTTGGTGGAGAGTGCTGGAGGACCCGGTGCTTGATCGGTTGCAGGAGTTGATGGCGAGTGAGAATCCCAATTTAATATCTTTAGCCGCTGCCGTCGAGCAGGCAAAGGCAGCTGTAGCTGCTGCGCAAAGCAACCTGTGGCCCGGGTTAAATGCAAACACAGGCGTTGCCCGCAGTCAAAGCTATTTGACCGCTCCTTCTGGCACTTACATCAGTCAATCATTTCCCTTCACTTGGACACCAGATATTTGGGGTGCAATGGACGCCCAAATCATTGCGCTTAAAGCGCAACAAGAAAGCAGCGAAGAAAGTTTAAGCATGGCCAGGCTCACCGCGCAGGCCACTCTCATGCAATCGTATCTCACCCTCAGGAATGTGGAGAAAGAGCAAGCCACTTTGATGGATGCGGTAAATGCATACTCAAAAGCACTGGAGATCACGCAGTCCAGATACCTCGCTGGTGTTGCGGCCTCCACCGATGTCTCGCAGGCAAAGCTGCAGCTCTCAAACACAAAAGCACAAAGCATTGACTTGGAGATACAACACGCTCAGTTGCTCCACTCTATTGCCGTTTTGGTTGGAAGGACGCCCTCAGCCTTGAGCGTTGAACCCAATTCAGTGACCGCAACGACTGCAATGATTGCGCGTCCAATTGCTTTGCCCGATATCATTCCCGGGGATTTGCTAAAAAGGCGCCCAGACATAAGGGCAGCAATGAGAAATGTGGAGTCCGCCCAAGCAAGTCTTGGTGCCGCCAAATTGGCATTTTTCCCCACTGTCACATTCTCCTCAAGCCTGGGCTACAGGAGCACCCAATTGCCAGGTCTTATCGGACGAAATAATGCCTACTGGTCGCTGGGACCTAACCTATCGCTCCCACTATTTGATGGGGGGCAACGTCAAGCAAACAAGCGCAGCGCTCAGGCCAGCTTAGACCAAGCGGTTGCAGGTTACCGCCAGGTGGTTTTGGCTGCCATGCAAGAGGTGGAGGATAATTTGGCTGCAACCTACCTCTTACAAGAGGAGGGGGTTGTACAGGTGCAGGCGCTCTTTGCAGCGCAAAAGAATTTGCAAGCCACTCAGGATCAATACCTATCTGGTACGGTGGGTTACTTAAACGTGATCAATGCTCAAACCGGCGAACTACAGGCCAGGCGTGCGGTGATGGACATCGAAAACAGGAGATGGTTAGCGATCACGCAACTTTTGAAAAATTTAGCGGGTCAGTGGGATGCAGCGCAATTACAGCCCAAAGCGCTGCACTCATCGGATAATCAATGAGGCCTCGATTGCTTTTAGTCGAGCAGTGTTGATGGCCTCTCCGATTTGAGTTGCGATTAGTCCCTCCTCAACGGCTTGCGCGGCAACTGCACTGTGATCTACGCTGAGGGCAGCTTTTTGTGCTCGGTTGATGGCCTCAATGGAGCGAGTTAATGTAGAGCTCTCTGAGTTGTGAGTGATTGAGCTTTCACCAACTTCGCCGCCAAGTGCGTAGAGGCACCGAGCAGCAAGCAGTAACTCCCCAAAGCGCTCGGGCCTTCTGAGGGCGTCACAACGCTTGAGCAACTCAAAGAGATCGCTACCACTTCTTTGACTCGCCTCCCTCAAGTCGGGATAAGATTTAATGAGCATTTCGGCTAACTCTAAACACTCTTTGGGTGCTTTAAGGCGCTGCGCTGCGGGCCACCTGTAGCTTAGCACTGCAAAGCGAACGGGCAATGAGCAGCAAAGGTGCGCCGAGGCCCTTAACGAGTTTTTTACTCCGCTCAGAGTTGTGAGGTCTAAGTCCTTTTTGCTTAAATCTTTGAATAGTTTTTCCAAGGCACCACAAGACAGGAGGACCTCAAACATACGAAAGGGACTTTGAGCCATGAGTCCCTTTGATAGCTCTTGCCAAACGCGTTCGCCGATCAAAGCGTCCACCTCTCCGTTTGTGCACATTTGCGTCAATAGGATCTGTGTGTCTTTGGCGACGCTGAAATCTGGAAAACGCGCAGCAAACCTCGCCAATCTAAGCACTCGTACCGGGTCTTCTTGGAAGGCGTGCGAGACGTGTCTAAAAAGTTTCCTTTTGATATCTCCTGAGCCGTCAAAAGGATCGATCAAGTGCCCCTTTTCATCTTTTGCAATTGCGTTGATGGTCAGGTCCCGCCTCGCCAAGTCCTCTTCAAGCGTGATACTGGGGTCCGCGTGGAATACGAACCCGTGGTAGCCAGGGGCTGATTTTCGCTCCGTTCTTGCAAGCGCGTATTCCTCACGGGTCGTTGGGTGTAAGAAAACGGGAAAATCTTTCCCTACCGCAGTGAAGCCCTTTGAGATAAGCTCCTCAGGGGTCGCGCCCACTACCACCCAGTCTTTATCGGAGCCATTAAGACCCATCAACTCGTCTCTGATGGCGCCTCCTACAAGGTATATTTTCATGACAAAAATAGGGGTGAGGACAAGGACAAGGACAAGGACAAGAGCATAGTCTGTTGCTGCAGGACTGGTTTAGAAAGTTTTTATTGTTAGATTAATAAGTGGTCACAACTCTGCAGGGTAAAAGGGGGCCGCACTGCAAAATTTGTCATCTCTCCTGGGTAATGGCAAACACACCGTTCAAAGTTTGTGCTTGTAGAACACCTAAATCCTTTAACCCCAGCATCTTGCCAGATAAAACATTATCCACCCTCATGGATAACAGGTTATCTCGGCTCATCAAAGTGGGACCCGGCAAGTGCTCCATTACAAGGGCTTGCAGATAAGAGCTGATGGGAGGCAAGGAAAAAATAGGCCTGTCATGATGACTCAACTTGCCAGCAAACTGCACCAACTGTTTAAGGTTTAGTATTTCTGGTCCACCAAGCTCAAACGTATGGTTAGCGGTTTGGGGGTGTATTAAAGAGTAAGCAATGGCATGGGCGACATCAACGACCCAAACGGGCTGGAATTTTGCTTCAGCGCAAGCCAAAGGTATGAAGGGAAATACTTTTTGCAGTTTTGCAAACACATTAATAAATTGATCATCGAGACCAAAAATAACACTGGGTCTGATGATCGTTAGATCAAGCCCCCTCGTTTTAGCAGCGCTTTGCAGCGCTTGCTCGCCTCTACCTTTTGAGCGAAGATACATGGAGGGTGCGCTTTGATTGGCCCCCAACGCGCTGATATGAATTAAGCGCTTTATTTTGACTTCAGCGCAGGCGCTTGCGATGGTGCTGGGTAAGCGTTCATGAAGCAATTCAAAATCACTTTTCGTCCCATGCAAAATAGCGATCAAATTGATAACGGCAGTATGTCCTTGCATTGCTTTCTTTAGAGTCTCTGGGTTAAGAGGGTCCCCTTGAACGACGTCCACATAGGGTAGGTACTGAACACTTTTGGCAGGAACTCGCCGAGTAAGCACGGTCATTTTTATGCCAAGCTCATTAAGCCGTTCACAGACGTGGCTACCCACAAAGCCTGAGCCGCCCAGTATGAGTACTTTATGAGATGTGGTTATATCCATTTGGAAAATTCTTTCATTTTTTAATATCGTCATCCCAGTGATGACCTGCGTGCTCAATCATTTCTTTTGATTGAATAGGCCCCCAACTCCCGCTCGGGTAGGTATGAAGGGGAGAATCCGCTTTTCGCCAATCCTCTATTATCGGCTCTACCCAAGACCACGCAGCCTCTTGTTCATCGCTCCTCACAAATAAGTTTAAACGCCCGGCGAGGGCGTCTAATAATAAGCGCTCATAAGCGCCGACTCTGTCGGAGCCAAATCGTTGTTCAAAGTCTAAATTGAGCTCAACTGGTGACAGCAAAGGCCCCAGCGGAGTTTTAGGAGCTTGGTGGGCGGATTTTGAGGGGGTAGAGGTTTGAGCGGGACCTTGAGCAAAAAGGTGTAAGGCCATTCCGTCAAAAGGTTGTAGGTGTATGGTTAGACGGTTGGCACTGGCTTGAGGGGTTTGGAAAATGGGATGAGGAGTAGGGCGAAAGTTAATGACGATTCGGGCGTCTTGCTTGGCCAATCGCTTCCCCGTTCTTATAAAAAAAGGAACCCCTGCCCAGCGCCAATTGTTTACCTCTGTTTTTAATGCAACAAAGGTCTCTGTGGTGCTGTCCGCTCTCACCCCTTCTTCTTGGGTGTAGCCGACTGCGGAGTGTCCCTGTACGACGCCGTTGCTGTACTGGCCTCGCACGATATCGCTTTTAAGAGATTTAGCTGTCCAAGGCTTTAGGGAACGTAGAACTTTAAGCTTCTCGTCTCGTATTGCATCTGCATGGGTGTTAATGGGAGGCTCCATTGCAATTGCGCAAAGCAATTGGAGTGCGTGGTTTTGAATCATGTCTTTGAGCGCGCCTGTACGCTCGTAAAACGCCCCACGGGATGCAATTCCAATTTCCTCTGCCAGTGTAATTTGAATACTTGAGACTGTCTCACGCCTCCAAATGGGCTCAAATAAAGAATTACCAAAGCGAAGCGCAAAAAGGTTTTGTACGGAGGGTTTACCTAGGTAGTGATCGATTCGGAAAATTTGTTTTTCCGAAAAAAACTTCTTAACAATTGCATTAATTTCTTGGTTAGATTTCAGATCTTGGCCAAGCGGCTTTTCAAGAACAATGCGTGTGCTGTCGGTGTTTAGGGATTGGGCTGCTAAGTTTTCACAAATGGTGGTGAAAAGCTGGGGCGCAGTAGCCAGGTACATAACACGCACATCGTTGGTGTGTTTGCCTAATCTGTCTTTGAGCGCTGCGTAGTCACCGGCGTTTGATAAATCACAGGCTTGGTACTTTAATAATTTCGCAAATTCGTCGAACTCCTCGGCTTGGGGGCGTTTTTCCCCCTCAATACGTTGCATCCGCTCACCAATGAGTTGCCTAAACTGATCGTCACTTAATGAGTCCCTGGACACCCCAATAATTTGACCCCCATGGGGTAAAGAGTTGTGCCTATAAGCTTGAAAGAGTGCGGGAAGAATTTTCCGCCACGCCAAGTCTCCTGTGGCTCCGAATATTACGAGTTGAAAGCTCATGTGAATACAATCTTATTGCAGGTTTGTAAAGGATGCATTAAGTCTTGCAGGGTTATTGAGATAGGCATCGCTTAAGTATAGATGAGAGGTTTGCTGGGTCAGGTTATTTTTGGATTTTTTAGTGATAGCTTGATTAATTACAAATTTGTGAAGGCAGTTTCGTATTTTTCTATTGTGGGGGTATAACTTTTACCAGGAAGTGAAAATAAACTTGTCATAATAAGCCTTATGAATGACTTAGAAAAATTAAAAGAGTGGACTGTGGTGGTTGCAGATACGGGAGATTTGACCCAAGTTGCGCTCCACCGTCCCCAAGACGCAACGACCAATCCTTCTTTGGTACTCAAAGCGGTACAACTCCCTCACAGTGCTGAATTAATCAAGGGCGTGAGAGCGCGTAATGCCAGTAGTCCTATGGATGAGCTGATTGATCATTTGTTGGTTAATTTGGGTTGCAAGATACTGGAGTTGATCCCAGGGCGTGTTTCAACTGAGGTGGATGCAAGACTCAGCTTTGATGCTTTAGCCACTGCCCAGCGTGCCAGGCGTATCATCTCTTTATACAAGGCGCAGGGGGTTGACTCCTCTCGGGTACTTATTAAAATTGCTGCAACTTGGGAGGGTGTGCAAGCTGCTAGGATGCTAGAGCTTGAGGGTATACACACCAACTTGACCCTTTTGTTTAACTTTGCACAAGCTGTGGCCTGCGCGCACGCAAAGGTTCAATTGATCTCGCCTTTTGTGGGGAGAATTTATGATTGGCATAAAAAGTCGTTAGGAGCCGCATGGGACGAAATGGCACATAGCGGTGTTAACGATCCAGGCGTGCGCTCTGTCTCCCACATCTACCGTTTCTTCAAACACAGCGGAGTTAAAACAGAGGTGATGGGCGCAAGCTTTAGGAATACTGGGCAAATCAAAGCTTTGGCGGGGTGTGATTTACTGACCATCAGTCCTGAGTTGCTCGAGCAACTGAGTGCGCCTCATTCAGGGGGTGCTGGCGGCGCTCAAGGAGCTGAGGGAGCTCAAGGAGCAAGACACGACGATGAATTCCAAAGAGCACTCACCCCGTCTGATTCAAGCCCTTTGGGCTTAGAAACCTTTGAGCCAATAGCAGGCATCAACATTAACCCTTTTGATGCTTTAAAAAACGGATTGTCAGAGCCAGATTTTAGATTTGCCCTCAATCATGATGCCATGGCGAGTGAAAAATTAGCAGAAGGAATTAGATCCTTTTGTGCTGACACTTTAAAGTTAGAACATTTTTTGCAATCTCAGGGCAGTCATTAACTCTCCCCTTCATCCCTTCAATATGACCGGTATCAACATGTTTAAGCGATGTGACCAAGTCGCAGCTTGGCGTAAATTACATGATTTAAAGGAGGGTAAATCGACCTTTAATCTCTTAAGTGCATTTGCTTCTAATCCCAAGCGGTTTGAGCACTTCACCGCTCAGGCCCCGCACGTATTTGTTGATCTCTCCAAAGGCATGTGGGACGAGGAAGTGGAGGACGCTCTCTTTGAGTTAGCCGAGCAAACGCAGGTGCTAAACCTTCGCGACGCCCTCTTTCGGGGAGAGTCTGTCAACACCACAGAGCAAAGACCTGCGATGCACTGGCTCCTCAGAGCGCCAAGTGCAGGGTTTAATCACACTCTTGACACGGATCTTAAGGATTTACACAAAGAGGTTCTCAAGACCCGAGAGGACTTCCTAAATTTTGCAGACCAAGTCCGGGCCGACCCGACTATCACGGACGTTGTGAACATCGGCATCGGAGGTTCCGATCTGGGGCCACAAATGGTTGTCAAAGCACTTGCCGAGTTTGTCACAACGACCAAACGTTTTCATTTCGTCTCCAACATAGACGCCCACGAGATTGACGCCGTTTTGAGCCACCTGGATCCGGGTAAGACTTTGTTTTTAGTCTGCTCTAAGTCGTTTACAACGATTGAGACGATGACCAACGCTTTAACAGCTAGGGAGTGGTTTAAATCCAAGGGGGGGCGCAATATTGAGCGTCATTTTGTTGGACTGACCTCAAACACAGTGCTGGCCAAAGAGTTTGGGATAGAGACTACCTTTGGGTTTTGGGATTGGGTTGGAGGACGCTACTCAGTGTGGTCTTCTATTGGACTGGCTGTTGCAATTGCGATAGGGGCGCAGGCATTTAACTCTTTTTTGCAGGGTGCTTACGAAATGGATGAGCACTTTAAGACGGCTACTGCGCGCGAGAACCTGGCTTTAAAGCTTGGCTTATTGGACGTTTGGTACCGAAATTTTCTTAATTACAAATCCAGAAATATCGCCCCCTACCACAGCGCCTTAGCTAGGTTGCCTGCTTACTTGCAGCAACTGGACATGGAGAGCAACGGAAAGAGTGTGGATAAGCAGTCCCAAGCTCTGGACTACGCAACTGCCTCAGTGCTTTGGGGTGAGCCAGGAACAAATGGACAGCATGCATTTTTTCAAATGCTTCACCAAGGAACAGATGTCATTCCAGTTGAATTTATCGTGGTTAAAACGCCGAGCCACGACCACGCTAATCACCATGAATTGTTAGTTGCCAATGCACTTGCTCAGGCCCAGGCCTTTATGATTGGAGACGATAACGTTGATAAGTCCCGATATTTCCCTGGTAACAGGCCTAGCCTATTTACGGTTTTGGAGCGTTTGACACCCGCCTCCCTAGGCGCCTTAATTGCTTTGTCAGAGCACAGAACCTTTGTTGCCGGCGCTGTTTGGGGCATCAACTCCTTTGATCAATACGGAGTGGAGCTTGGGAAGACGTTAACGCTTAAGATTATGGAGCAGTTCGCTAACTCTCAGCTTAAAGAGTTGGATCCCTCAACCCAAGGGCTTTTGTTAAAGCTAAGGAGAAGTAGCTCTTAGTTTGTGCGTTTAGCCAACGGAGAGCGGAAACTCTAGAGTTTTAAGCCAATAACGAAGGTCACCGAATGTTAGAGAAAACCATTCATAATTTTGTATTTGATTTTGGAGCTGTGATTTTTGAATGGAATCCAGTCAAACGAGTCGAAGAGCACTTCAAGGGAGATTGGCACGGCCACTTGAGTGCAGAAGATTTATCAAGAAATATATTTGGCTCTAAAACTTGGCACGATTTTGACAAAGGCGTCTTGAGCATGGACGCAGTGATTGAGCAAAGTGCAAATCGCCTAACGATTGACCGCAATCAACTGCAAAGCCTCATCCAGCCGATTGGTGAGGAGTTGGTCCCGGTACAGGCGTCCATTCGCTGCCTAGAGAGTTTGGTCCAAAAAAGGGCAGCAAACTCTTTGATTCGTCTTTTTTATTTATCTAATATGCCTGAGCCTTACGCCCGTTCCTTAGAGAGTAGGCATGCGTTTTTAAAGTGGTTTGATGCAGGGATCTTCTCCGCAGATGTCAAGCAAGCTAAACCGGATCTTAAAATATATCAACTTTTGTCTGAAACGCATTCATTAGACCCAGAAAATACACTTTTTATAGACGATCAGTTACTTAACACCCAGGCTGCTCAGTCGATGGGTTGGAGCGCAATACATTTGGAATCGCCTGAGTTACTGAGCGAGAAATTGAGCGATTTCATGACGTATAAAAGAGTGTGAATTTAATAAAAAAATGAGTCAATAAAAAAACCCCGCAGGACTAACTGCGGGGTTTCATGCAAACTAAAGTGACTTAGTGTTGCGGGCTTTTTACATGCCCATGTCGCCCATGCCACCCATGCCGCCCATGCCGCCTGGCATTGCTGGAGCGTCGTCCTTAGGTGCTTCTGCAACCATACACTCTGTTGTTAACATGAGTGATGCAACTGAGGCCGCATTTTGCAATGCAGTACGGGTTACCTTGGTTGGATCCAAAATACCCATCTCAATCATGTCGCCGTATGTGTCGTTGGCTGCGTTGTAACCAAAGTTACCTTTGCCTGCGAGCACAGCGTTGACCACTACGCTTGCTTCACCGCCTGCGTTGAAAACGATTTCGCGCAGGGGTGACTCGATCGCTTTGAGCACAAGTTTGATACCAGCTTCTTGATCAGGATTGTCACCTTTAATGGCGCCTGCAGCTTGTTTGGCGCGCAGTAATGCAACACCACCACCGGCTACGATGCCTTCCTCAACTGCTGCGCGAGTTGC
>Ga0164296_1004449_pt1 | contig 12761 bp, 18 predicted proteins | sample GEODES057metaG_FD_113533 | JGI IMG/M metagenome (GOLD analysis project Ga0164296, IMG submission 113533) | Dystrophic lake water microbial communities from Trout Bog Lake, Wisconsin, USA - GEODES057 metaG | ecosystem: Environmental > Aquatic > Freshwater > Lake | place: USA: Trout Bog Lake...
GGAGATGCACTGTCCCGACCGGTTCCAGTCCATCGTGGCTGACTACCGGGCGGAGCGGAATCGCTCGCTCTCCGTCGGAGACATCGTCCAGATCGGGGAGGCCGCCTTCTCTGTCGACAGCTTCGGCTTCAGCCCAGTCACCTGGTTCGGACAGGAGAGTCCGGCATGAGCCCCAGGTCCCTCTACCACTACACCACGGAGCTCCACCTTCCCCTGATTGTCGCGGCCGGCTTTCTCCGGGTCACCGAGTCCAACATCGGGTCACCGGTGCCCGGTGTCGAGCCGAGCGGCGAGCACTACGGACCGGACGTTGTGTGGCTGACCAACAGTGACGAGGTCGATGGTCTGGGACTGGAAACGACTGTCACCCTGGGGCTCGGTCTGTTCCGATTCGTGGTCGCTGTCCCCGATAACGAGGTCCACCACTGGCCCACCTGGAACAAGCGGTTCGCCATGAACGATGCCTGGCGAGCCTCGCTCGAACGGGACCAGCGTCCGGAGTCGTGGTGGCTCATCGAGCGGCCTATCCCCCGTCGTGAATGGGTGGCCATCCAACGCCAGGTGGACCAAGGCGATGAGTGGGTTCCGATGTCGATGAACCTTTCGGCATCCTACGGGTGAGTCCTGCGCCGAAGGAGACGTGGGAGCTCGCTCCGGAACTCGGCTACTGCCAGCGCTGGGACGGGCGGCGCCACTCGTGGCGGCACAAGCACGAGGGCGGGTTCAACGCCAGGCACTACGCCGTGGACATGGTTCCGGAGTCGGTGGCCAAGACCTACGTGACGACCAACCACTACTCGGCCAGCTACCCGGCCGCCAAGTTCCGCTACGGACTCTTCGACGCCACCGGTGCACTGGTGGGTGTGAGCGTCTTCGGCATCCCCATGCAGGCGGCGGTGCTGACCAACACCTTCCAGGACTTGGAAGCCATGGTGGAGTCAGTGGAGCTCTCCCGCTTCGTCTTGGCCGACGCCGTGCCGGCCAATGCTGAGAGCTGGTTTCTGGCCCGCTGCTTCGAGGAACTGGTTCCGAAGGGTGTGCGTGGGGTGAACGCGTTCTCGGATCCGGTCCCGCGCCAGGTCGGTGGGGAGCTGCTGTTCCCAGGTCATGTCGGAACCATCTACCAGGCATCGAACTCGAGGTACTGCGGACGAGCTACCGCCAGGACCTTGACCGTGCTGCCCGACGGGCGAGTCTTGTCGGACCGGAGTGCTCAGAAGGTCCGCTCGCAGGACCGCGGTCATGAACATGTCGAGAAGATGCTCATCGCGCTCGGCGCCAACACCCCACGGGCGGGATGTCGAGGTGCCACCTGGCTCACCGAGGCGCTGAACGACGTAGGTGCCACCCGTATTCGGCATCGGGGCAACCGCCGCTATGCCTTCGCCCTCGGGACCCGTAGCCAGCGCCGGCGTCTGCACATCATCGGTGGCCCGAGCCCCTACCCCAAGCAGGTCGACGAGTCATCCGAAAACGTAAAAACGTCAAGCACGGAGGAGTGATGGGCAGGGTCAAGGACTACCTTCTGGGCGGCGGCGAGCACCTGGAAGTCGGGATGCGGGTGCGAGTTGTCGACGGCCTGCCCTCGAACTGGGGGAAGCCCCTGGGTGTCATCCGTGGCATCGGCCCCGAGATGGTGCGGGTGGAGTTGTTCTACGACGAGTCTGTCCACTACTTCGAACCACAGCAGCTACGTCGACGTATGAAGCAGGTGTCGGACGACAGCGAACCAACCAAGGAGGGAACATGGGAGCAGACTTCCTGATGGCATCGTTCCGGTGGCCCGGCGCAGCGACGCCCTGTACGCCGAGATGAAGCGCCGCCTGCTCGAGGTCCTCCAGCCTATCGAGCACCCGGCCGCCTACGGCTTCGACGTCGAGGACACACCCGAGTGGCGGAGCGACCTGGTCGAGCAGTTCGACGAGCTGTTGGAGTCGGTCTTCACCACTTTCGAACTGCCGCGCGACTATGGGGTATTCGTGGACGATGCCGGAACCGAGTGGTTGGTGACAGCCGGGATGTCCTCAGGGATGCCTCCGACCGACTCCTACGAGCTGGTCGAGCTCATCTCGCTATCTGGGATTACCGACGTGCCCGTGGACTGAATAGGGCACGCGAAAGGAGCTGACATGAAGCTGGTTATCGAGATGGATGTGCCCGAGAAGGGACGGCGCGAAGCTGGGTTGGTGCTGAACCTCATCGCCAAAGACGTCGTCGACTCTCCCTTCGCCGGTGGTCATGTCACCGCCAACGAACAACCAGTCGCTCGCTGGTCCCTCCTCGAGGGATCGGTCGACTGGGGAGCAGCGCCCGCCCTGCCCGGACCTGGCGCCCCGGCATGAAACTCACGATCGAGCTGGACATGTCCGACGGCGATCGCAAGAAGGCGGCCGTTGTCCTCCAGTTCATCGCCGGTGACATCACCAATCCCCACCTCACCAGTGGGACGCTCGGCGAGGACGTCGTGCCACTGGTGAGGTGGTCCATCGTCGACGGTGAGGTGGACTGGGAGTAGTGGGCAGCGCCCTCGCTACTGACAGATGTTCGAAAAAGAATCGACGCTGAAGGCTCTGAGAATCCACAATGCGGTGCTGTAATCTTGTAAGTATGACGCACCACCACATCACCTCCGTGGTCCCCGCTGCAGCCACGCCGAAGATGGTGGCGTTTGACGCAGCGATGCTCAACGGGCAGATGTGGCTGCCGACCGGGAACGGCGTGGTGGGCGTCAATCCACAGAAGGCGCTCCCCGTCCACGGCGGCGCAAACTCCGTCGCCGCGTCCGCTCACTTCCTCTGGGTGGAGCCACGAGGCAACTCCCACGTTCTCGAGATGAATCCGTCGAATGGAAAGGTGATTCGCACCATCACCGGAGGCGGGTCATACATCAGGGCGACAACCGGTTCAACCATGTGGATGGTGGGTTGGACGGGTGGGTCCAGTGCACAGCTGATCGCCGTCAATGAGAACTCGGGTCGCACGCATGTCGTCTTGCCGGCCTCGTCGCACCGCGCCGTTGGGTGCATGGCGGCGCACGGCACGAGCCTGTGGGCCGCCACCTACTCGCCCCAGAACTCCGGAATGACCCACTGGCAGCTCACCACCGTCAACACCAGCACCCAGAAGGTTGTACGCTCGGTGGCGCTCCCCTCGGGTGTGTCCTGCCAGGGGTTGAACAACCAGATGACCTACGCCAATGGGCGACTCTGGATGACGGGCGGCATGGGTGGTACCGGTCAGGTGTTCGAGCTCAATCCGGCCACCAGTACCGTCATCAAGCGCATCAGCCCTCTTCCGGCACTGCCTATCAAGAACGGCATCGGGAACCAGGCACTGGCCGTGGCCAGCAACGGCACATCGGTGTGGGCGCTCGTCTCAGTCGGAGGCGCTCCGGTCTCCTCCAACAATGGTGGTGGCTCGTGGATGAGCTACCAGCACGTCGTCAAGATCGACCCGACGACAGGGGCGACGCTGACCGCCGCCACCGTCGCCGTCCTGAACCCAGCCGCGACAACCAGCAGCTCGAAGAACTTCATCAGCCTAGCGGTAGCACCTCAAGGGACGGCTTGGGTACTCGGCGCTACGGCCGTCGGCATCCAGCCGTAGTGAGCACGAGATCGGAACATGCACAAGGAACCCGTGACACCTGAACGCCGCCTCCGACTCGTTCCTTCGCTTGAGGTGGAGGACTGTGGCGATGCAGAGAAGGTCGCACATGATGACGGATACCTCGAGGCGCGAGAAGCAGTCGTCGAGTTGATGGCTTCCGACGAGCTCGATGCCGGCGAGTGGAGTACTGCCTTGCTCGAGTTCGGGGACTAGTCACAGCTCCAGGTACCCCCGTGACCTGGGCACCTCGGGCCGGCATCACTCAGCTGATTTGATTCGACGTCTGCTTCAGATGCATTCGCATCGGCACTGGCTGTAGTCCACCGCCAACTGCGGCTTGCCATTTCCGCAACAATAGCACTACCTTGGTAGTCATGAGCCAACGCACCGAGAAGCGGAACCGGCGAGCCAAGGCCAAGCGAAAGGCCGCTGCGCTCGAACGGGCCAGTCGGCGTGTCGAGCGGCGTGAGGAAACGATTCCACCAAGAAGGCCGCAGCGGCCCGACAAGGAACGCTGGCTCATAGAGAACTTCGCGAGAGGGCTTGAGATGATGCGCCAGAGCGAGGCGGACCGCAAAGCGGCGCTCGCCCCCGCTGAAGAGGCGTGGGAGGCGTTGGTGCTCGGGTTTGAACAGCTTGACGAAGGCGAGCGGCGGAAGCTCGCTGACGACATCGTCGCGGCTAAGCCCTACACCGAAAGCGGTCTTCCACCAGGCGTCGTCTGCGAGACCGGCACAGGGGCTTGCGGCAAGCGTCTTCTCGACCACCTGGAGGTTCTCATCGGCCAGGAAGAGGACGCAGAAACGCTCCGCTCCACGTACACCAAGCTGTCCCAGCGGGCGCTCGACGAGATCGGCCCCGAAGCCAGGGAGCTGGTCGACCTCGTAGCCAGCACGGCGGATGATGCCTTCTTGGACAACGCTCGCTACGGCTGGCCCACCCCGGAGGAACTGGGCCGGCCGAGCGAGGACGAGTGGACATGCTTTTGGGGGGACGACATCGCCGAGTTCGCCGACCGTGCTGACCTGGCCCTCGAGGACGCACTCCTGATTGCCGCCCAGCTCGCCCGTCTGGAGTGCTGGATGCTGATGGAGCGCTATGGCGTCAGCTTCGACGTGGCGTTCCACCAGAAGCTCCCCTTTCGCGATGAAGAAGTACTGCCAAACTCCCCCGGAATGACAGCACCCACGGGGTAGGTTGTTCTCCCAAGAGAAGGGAGCACGATCGTGAGAGAGGCGTACCTGTGTGGCCACGGCCGGACTGCCGACTCGATCGGCTGCCGGTTCCCTGTCGCCGCATGGCCGGAAGGGCAGACCTGTGCAGCCGGTCATGCGTTCTCGATGGCCAACGTGCTGGCGTACTGCACGTTCCGCGTGGCGAGCGAGGAGACCGCCGTGTTCGAGTACCGCGGCCGGCCCATGCTCATCGCCCAGCTACCGGACATGGAGCTCTGTGACGTCGAGTACTTCCAGGAGACCCCCATTCTCCCCGGGGTGGATTTGGCATGGGCGGACTTCTCGGCCTTCGAGCTGTGCGGGGTGCTGGACCTCACCGCCGCCGTGCTAGCCGGCGCCAACTTCTCCGAGAAGGACATGGGCTACGCCGTGATGCGCCGCGCCTGTCTGGTCGGTGCCAAGTTCGCTGGTGCACGTGCCGACTATCTCTTCTGTGACCAGGCGGACCTCACCAAGGCAGACCTGTCCGGATTCTCTGTCAGTCACGCCGCCACGTTCGCCGGCGCCAACCTCTGCGGAGCAAACCTCTCGGGCGCTTACCTGGCACTCGCCGACTTCACGGACGCGGTACTCGAGGATGTCCAGCTGGATGGGGATACGCTCCTGCCGCCAGGTCATGCGATTGTTGATGGGCGGTTGTGCAGCTCAACGTGGATTTTGGACTAGACGACGTGCGCATCACCACCTGGTTAGACACTTCTTCCGTAGACTTCGTTCGTATGAATTAAGCACCTCATCACACTCTCGGATAATTGGAGATGTTGTACTGCCCGAACTGCGGACAAGCCACGACCGTTGCCGCGTGCCCGAATTGCGGAAGCCTTGTCCCACCCGACGCCACCAATCCACCCGCCCACATCCACTTGACGCCAGCAATGCAGGAGGAGGTGGCGCATCCTCACACGGATGCCACTCTGGACCCTGCCGAGAGTCAGCCTGCTAGGTCGGACAAGACCGCCACGATTATCTCGAACCCCACCGATCAGGCCCGCTTCATCAATTCCGTCACCAATCGTCTTGTTCGTGCCCGCGGCCTTGAGCCCTCCGACCGTTGGCGCTATGGGTTGGCGCTCGGTCTTGGTGTAGTTGTCCCCCTTCTCGGCATGGAGTTCCTGGGCTCCTTTCTCGCCCTGACGCCACCCTTCGGCGTTCTAATCATGGTCGGGGCGCTCAACATTCCCTTTGGTCGACAAGTTGCATTGATGCAGCAGGCGAAGGCTCAGATCGAGGGTCGACAACTCCCCATGCGCGACGCGGCCGAGATGGCCGAGGGGTATAACGGGCGTCTTACCAACCTCGATCTAACCTTCGGCTGGCGAAGCGACGCGATGCGTATGCGAGGCAACGCCTTCAGCTGGAGTCGCGGGGATGTGATGAAGCTCGCCGTTCCCGTCATGGCGTTTGAGAACCTCAACGTGGGGATGGCAGTGACTGAAGCTCGGAGCCTGGACCTTCTGCACCGTCCTGTCATTTTGCGGGCGCGCGCCAGGAGCATCGCTGGCTTGGCAAGGGTGGCACCCCTGTTCTCTATTCTCTTGATCTTCTTCGTACCGCAGCTCCTTCTCCACGGAGCGAGCGGACGGCCATCAACGACTGCGACGACACTAATACTCATCGGAATCTGCATCATGATGCCGCTCGCCTTGCTTGCGATGGTGTTTATCCAGGTGTATGCCGCGTATCAGTCAACAGTCATCTACCGCTATGCGAAGGGCCTCCCACTCGCGACTGCTGAGTCCATCATCACGCGCAAGCCCTCCGTGTGGGTCGAGGAGGATTCCACGCGAGGGGAAGACACCTCAACGGCCGCATCTTCTGTCTCGCAGGAGCCGGCCATGCCATCGGCACCCACTCCGTTGGCTCCGACTGCGCCAGTGGCTGGGTGGTACGAGGACCCCATGGACGCTTCGCTACTTCGGTGGTGGGATGGCGCGGAGTGGACTGCACATACCGCCCCCGCCCATGAGGTCCATTAGTCGAGAAGGCGTCATTGCTCTCGCTCCTCTGAGGAATCGACTCCACGGCCCCTGTCGCACCCCTCCTGTACACTTATCCTCAGAAGGGCAGGAGGTACGTGATGCAGAAGTTCTCAGTCGCAGCGGTGTTCGTCATCGAGGCGGAGGACCTGAAGGCAGCAACGACAAAGCTCAAGGACGAGCTCGGTCAGGTTGTCGGTGACATGGTGTTCGGCGTGCCGGAGATGCTCAACGATCGACTGGAGAACTACCTCGACTTCCTCGCCGAAGAGGCGGAGTACGAGGCGCCGGACGGGGACGAGACGACCTTCGTGTTCGACGCCGGCGAGGTGTGCCTGTGGTGCGGAAACTCCGTGGTATGGGGCGAGGGCCGCTACGTCAACCGCGTCCCTGCGGACCGGAGCACTGACGACGGCACGACCGTGGACGGGTGGATGTGTGCCGAGTGCGAGGCTTGTGACGGCGAGTGCACGGAGCCGTGTGCGTGCTGCGACGAGGCGTTCGACTTCGAGTCGTTCGCAGCGGCGCTCCGGTCGGACACGTTCGTCGTCGACTTCGAGGACGACGGGGAGGACGACCCCGACATCTACGGCGTGACGTGGTTCTCTTCCGAAGGACCCGTGGCCGAGACTGGCTACGGCTTCACGCGGACGTTCGCCGAGCAGGTCGCCCTCGAAGGGGTCGAGGCCGAGGACTTCGAGCACTGGGCGACGAACGAGGTCCCCTGGAGTATGGACCTGCTCTGCGGGGAGGACGAGGCCATCACGACTCCGTATCCCTTGGTCCGCGCAGAGATCAGCACTCAGGAAGACGGGAAGGGCACGATCGTCTGGCAGCTCGAGGGCTAGCGCAATGGCCAATCACCTGCGACTACTTCTACCACCTGAACCGATGCGATTCGAGGACCTTCCCTGGTACATTCAGGCCGCCATCGTCGCTGACCAACAGTTGCGAAGCGCCGACCCCTCGATGCTCGAAGACGAAGCGCGCCAGACGCTCGCTCTGCCGCCACTGACGGTTGAAGATGCGATTCGCGCCCACGAGTCCGTCGAATCCCAGATGTGGCCACCCGTCAGGCCCAAGCTCACTGTGGTCAAGGATTAGAGCCTCGTGCCGGTGGCGTTCGCTGCATCTTGTCCGCCGCAAGCGTCCCTCCACGTGTAGTGAAATAGGTACGTGGAAGTAGGGTCGCGGGCTCCTGGGCGTCCTAACATGGTGAACGTCGTATCGGGTCATCGAGGCAGGGCAGCACCGTGGATTTCACACTTGGGAGCACTGGCGATGGCGCTCCCGACACTGCGAATCCACCCTGCGGTGACTATGAGGATGTGACGGTTGTTGTCCCAGCGATGGATCTCACTGCGCTCGAGGAGGAATTCCACGCCCGGGTGCACTCGTCGATTCCGGGCGCCACTGTTCTCTATGCCATCAATGGTCCAGATGCCCGCAACCTCGAGCGAGCTGCAGCGCCGGAAGGATGTCGATTGATGGCGACTCGACCGCGCTTCAATCATGGCGTCCTCGACGGTCTTCACGCCGCGCTGGCGTCTGGCTCTCGCCGTATCGTCCGCATGGACTCGGCCGAACATCCCGCTGAAGTGCTTCCTGACGTGCTGACTCGATTGAGCGACGACAGTATGCGGGTCATCGATCTCTCCTTCTTGCAGGATGTGACCTTGCGGTCGGGGAGCGCCGACTCCTATCACAACCTCTACGTAATCCCAGAGGTCCTCGCAGCGCTTGCAGGGGAAGGATTGCGCGTGAGTGGTACTCACGGGTTCATGGTCATGCCCGCGCCAGTGCTTGCACTCGTACTCCCTCTCGTTGACGCAGCTCTCGCCCTGGTTGAGGCAGAAGGCCGGCAGGTCATCTGGGGAGCCGACACGATGCTTGCAGTCTGCGCAGCGAAGGTGGGCTTCGAGGTCTGTATCGAGAAAGTTCCCGCCGAAGAGATGCGCGATCGTGACGAAGCAAAGTGCGCGGCACAACTGCGCGACACGCTCGCGCTCGTCAAGAGTGTCGGACGGCTTCACCTAGAAGACCTCCAGCTTGCCGGCAGTTAAGAGCTGATGCATCCTGCGAGCAAATCTGCGGTGATATATGAGAATCGCTGCGGTCGCGAACCCTACAATGCAACGTGTACTACCGAACCATCTGTAGGAGCAGCACCATGGACTTTGCCGTAAAGGGAACCGTACTTCCCGTCCTCGAAGCAAGCCTTCAACCCAATGAGGGCCTCCTCACCACCCACGGAGACCTGGGCTGGATGAGCCCGACCATCCAGCTCTCCCAGACCACCGGTGGCAAGGGCTTCTTCAAGTCGGCCAAGCGCATGGTGGGCGGGGCTGGCCTGTGGTTGACCCGCTACACGGCGGAGGGCGCACCCGGAACCGTTGTCTTCCCCGCCAAGCTCCCTGGCAACATCTTCTCGGTCGAGGTGTCCCCGGGCCGCTCGTACTACGTGCACCGCTCCGGTTTCCTGTGCGGCACCGAAGGTATCGAGCCGTCGGTCAGCATGCAGCAGAAGAAGCTGACCGGTGGCTTCTTCGGCGGCATGGGCTTCTTCCTCCAGCACCTCACAGGCGAGGGCCTCGCCTGGCTCGAGCTCTCCGGCGAGATGTTCGCCTACGACCTCCCCGCCGGCCAGTCGCTGCGCGTGCACCCCAACCACGTCGGGGCCTTCGAAGAGGGCGTGCAGTTCTCCATCGGCACCATTCCCGGCATCGCCAACAAGATGTTCGGCGGCAATGGCTTCTTCGTCGCCACTCTCACCGGCCCCGGCAAAGTCTGGCTCCAGTCGATGTCCATCACCCAGCTGGCCGTCGAGATCGCCGACCACCTGCCCTCGAACGGCAACAACTCGTCCTCGTCGAACGTCGGCAGCCTTATCGGCGGCATGTTTAACAGTTGATGCTTAGATGACCGCCGTTGGAACTTATGACATGCGATGCCCCTTTTGTGGATCGGAAACCGTCGGCGGCAGCTGTCCGAGTTGTGGACGGGACCTCCAGGTTCTCGAGGGGATTCGATCGACCAGGGACTGGGCTCATGTCGACGGCACGATCGGTGTGAACAAGGCGGAGGGCGACGTCCATTCGTTCGGGCTCTTCATCCCCAAGGGCCAGCGTGGTGGGTTCATGAAGTCGATGACGGTCTTGACGGTGGTGGCGCTACTCATGCTCACTATCTCAGTCATCGCGTTCATCAGCTTCATCCTCCTACTCCTCCTGGACGCTGGAGCGAGCGCTGCTGCTGGAGTACTTGCGGCCTTGCTGGTACTGCCCGTGCTGATGGGTGGAGCGGCCGTGTACATCTTGTGGAAGCACCGGGGAGACTGGGCCAGGCAGCGCGAGGAAGCTGAGCGCTTTTCCCACTGAGGGACATCGCCGAAACAGGCTCTGGGGCGGGAAGCCCCGGCTCTAGACGTGGGGGGTGTCGATTCAGGCTGTCCGTGATGGGCGTGAACTGCGTCGGGGTCTCGGCCGGCACGCCGGCGGACTTCTCCACGCCGCAGTAGTCGCCCCCGAAAAGGGTGATACTCGCCTGAGAGAGGGGTGAGCTCAGCCCCACCAGAAGGCGGCGGCGATCATCACATAGAGGGCGACCAAGCACGCACCCTCGAGCCAGGTGCTCTCCCCGTCGATGACGACCAAGGTGATGACGACGGCGGACAGGACCAGAATGACCAGCAGGAGCGGTGAAAAGACCAGCGTCAGCGCCCCCAGCCCGAAGATGGCGGACAGCAGCACCAGCGCCGGCATCAACAGGTAGGGAATCTGCACAACCGACTGGAGGACGACGTTCACCGCGTAGTCGGCCTTGTTCTTGGCCATCATCTGGATGCCGACGAAGTTCTCGACCGCGTTCCCACTGATGGAGACAATTACCAACGAGGCCCAGACGGGGTTGATGTGCATGGTGTGGAGCGCGGGGGTGAGTGCAGAGACGAACCAGTCCGCTACGAATGCCGAACCCACTCCGGCCAGCAGAAGGACCACGGCAATGAGCCACGTCGGCCAGCCGTGCTCCGCGTCGCCCCGTTCGACCTCGCCGGTCTCCCCCTTGAGCGTGGCGGGGATGGAGAGCGCGAACACGGCCAACAGCACGATGGCGCCGATGATGCTGAGCACCTTCTCATGGCCGGCTACCGGGACGTGGAGGTGAGCAGTGATGGAGGGGATGGCGAAGATGGCCACGGCCAGCACGAAGAACAGCGCCATGCGACTCGAGCCCTCACGCCCGAACCGCTGCGGACCGTGCTTGAGGCCACCCACGATGAACGCGATGCCGAGGACGAGCAGACCGTTGGCCAGAATCGACCCGATGAGCGCGGCTTGGACAACGGTGTTGAGACCGGCATTCAGGGCGAAGATGCCGAAGAACAGCTCGGGGAGATTGCCGAGCCCACTCTGGATAGCGCCAGTCGCTCCTGGGGAGAAGTGGTTGCCCAGATGGTCCGTAGCCTCACCGACCAGCGCCGCCATCGCAGCGAGCGCCACGGCAGTAAGAACAAAGACGACAACCGGACTGAGGCCTGCGAGCACAGCGCCGAGCGACCCCAGGAAGAGAACACCCCCGACGATAAAGAGGGTACAGTCCTTCCGTTTCAGCATGAGAGGAAGACTACCGACGCGGTACTCAGCCAACGGAGACAGCGAATAGCGCGGTCAGCGCCTCCTCGGTGCGGGCGACGGAGTCCTCGTCGTCACCGAAAGCACAGGTGAGCAGCCAGGAGCGGACCGAGTCGAGGCCCTTGTTGAGCATGGCGCAGGAGCCGAACACGGGGTCGACGTCCTCATGGCACTTGCGACAGATGATGCCGGTCCCACCACCCTTGCCCGTGGCGTCGCAACACGGGGTCAGCAAGAGGACCATACCGCTGTTGTTGTTCAGAATGATGCGCTCGCCGTATCCGTTAGTGGCGACTTCAGTGATGGCGGACATGGTTCCTCCTGGGCAGTTCTTCCTGTGATGGAACACTAAGCCGAGGGTGTGACACCCCGCCGCGAGGAACTAAAGAAATGTCAGAAAGTCCGCCAATCGAGTTACTTCGAGTCCAGATATATGCCTATATGGAAATCGTTGGCATCTCTCGTTAGTTGAACGGAAAGGCCGAGGCGTCCTCATGAGCCTCCGATTCAAGCGTAAGGCAGTCGCAGTCGGACTGGCTTCTGCCGTCTCCCTGGCTACTGGCGTCGCAGCCTTCGCCTACTGGTCCACCACGGGTTCGGGAACCGGTGCCGCCTCGACAACGGCCGGCGAGTCAATCACGATCACCCAGACCAACACCGTCGCCGACCTGGAGCCCGGCCAGACTACTCCCGATCAACTCCTCGGCACGCTTACCGTGTCGAATGGTCGCTACGCCTACGTCGGTGCTATTACGCCGACCGTGACAGGAACTTCCAACGCTGGATGCACTTCCTCCGACTTCACGGTGATGCCGTCCACCTACAATGCCGAGGTGATGGGCTCGGCATCAGGGGTGACGCTTGGCACCATTGCCTTCAACGACACCACGGCGAACCAAGACGCATGCAAGAACGCCACGGTCTATTTGAGCTATAGCTCAGATGGCGGGTCGGGAACCTCGACCGTAACCGCGGAGTCAAGTCTGTATCCCTCGGCCGCCCCCTCCACTGGGTATTCGGCTCTCAACGCGGTCTCATGTCCGGCTAACGGATTCTGCATGGCAGTTGGTGGCTACTCCGACAGTACGAATGTTGGCCAGGGTATGGCAGATGTCCTCTCGGGCGGCTCGTGGACCACAAGCACCCTTCCGTTCCCCTCCGACCCGACGGCCACCAGCGGTGCAGGAATGGAGGGTATCTCGTGTCCATCCACGAGCTTCTGCGTTGCAGTTGGTGAGTATTCGGACACAGGGCTACAGACCAACGGCGTCAACCGAAGCAATGCCATTGTGGGCATCTGGAATGGAACC
>Ga0164296_1004452_pt1 | contig 12752 bp, 12 predicted proteins | sample GEODES057metaG_FD_113533 | JGI IMG/M metagenome (GOLD analysis project Ga0164296, IMG submission 113533) | Dystrophic lake water microbial communities from Trout Bog Lake, Wisconsin, USA - GEODES057 metaG | ecosystem: Environmental > Aquatic > Freshwater > Lake | place: USA: Trout Bog Lake...
CCACCCACCTCGATGGCGATGTCGCCCGCGGTGATCGCCTCGAACAATTCGGTAGTTCGCATAGTGAATTCTTCGCCGGTGCGCAGGAAGTGCGCCAGCGACGGCCGGGTCAGGTACACCGAGCCGGCGTCATTGAGCCGCTGTGGGTCCACCGGCGGGACGGGGCCGCTGGCGGCCCCGAACAGCGCGAGGGTGCCGCGGATGGCCAGGCTGGCCAGGCTGGCGTCGAAGGTCGTGGCGCCCACCCCGTCGTACACCGCCACCACCCCGTCGCCCGCCGTCAAATCCCGGATCCGCTGCCCGAAGGCCGTGGCGGATTCGGGTTCCGTACCGGGGTAGGGGAGCACCTCGACGGCGCCGGCCTGCGTGCACCGCCGCGCCTTCTCGGGGGTGGAGACCGTGGCGATCACCCGGGCGCCCAGCAGCGTGGCCCACTGCGTCAGGATCAGTCCCACGCCGCCGGCGCCCGCATGCACCAACACGGTGTCGCCGCGCCGCACGGGGTACACCGCCTTGAGCAGATACTGCGCGGTCAGCCCTTTGAGCAGCGCCGACGCTGCCACTTCGGGTGTCATCGATTCGGGCAATCGGGCGGCCAATGACGCTGGCGCCGTGCAGAATTCGGCGTATGAACCGGACGCTGTGCAGGTGATCACCCGATCGCCCGCGCTGAACCCGCGGGCACCGTCGCCGACGTCGACGACGGTGCCGCACACCTCCTTGCCGGGAATGAAGGGCAGCGTGCACGGATAGAGCCCGGAGCGGAAGTAGGTGTCGATGTAGTTGATGCCGATCGCCTCGGCCTTGATCAGGACCTCGCCGGGGCCGGGCGACGGTTCGGGTACGTCGACGTAGCGCAGGACGCCGGGGCCGCCGGTTTCGGCCACTTCAATTGCGTGCATGCGGATATCATGCCCGGACATGAAACTGGCCAGACCTGACGTCTTTCATCCCCGCATCGTGCTGGCAGGTTGCCCGGGGCTCGTCACCGGCGATTCTGACGATGCGGGGCTGGTCGCGGCCCTGCGGCACCGCGGGCTGCACGCCCACTGGCTGGCCTGGGACGATCCGGAGACTCTGCGCGCCGATCTGGTGATCCTGCGCGCCACGCGTGACCACGCCGAGCGGCTCGAGGAGTTCCTGGCGTGGACCACCGCCGTCCGCAACCTGCTCAACCCGCCGGCTGTCGTCGCCTGGAACACCCGGCCGCGCTATCTCGACGACCTGGCTGGGCGGGGAGTGCCGACGGTGCGGGATCGGCCCGGTGCCGACGAGATGGTGCTGATCTTCATCGGCGGCACACCGTCCCACGCATTCACCCAGGGGGCCGGCCTGGTCCAGGACGAACCCGACTTCGAGATCTGGGATGCCGGGGCCGCTGTGCTGGCCGCCGCGGCCGCCGAGGTGGGCGTCGACGTCGGCGAGTTGCTCTACGCACGGGTGCATCTGGTCGACGGACGGTTGCTTGCCATGGACCTGGTGGACCCGCCGCTGGGCTGGGCGCACCTCGATGCCGACACCCGCGACGGCGCGGAGCGAGGGTTCGCGTTGGCCGTGGAGTCAGCGTGCGAGCGGCTGGGGCTCGGACCCTTCTCGCGACCGTTCCCGCAGTGAGGCCCACAGCGCCGCGGTGGCCGCCGTACACGCCGCGGCGCCTGCCACATGTATCGCGACCAGGGCGGCGGGAACCCCGGCGAAGTACTGCGCGGTGCCGACGGCGGCCTGAGCGCACACCAGAGCGACCAGCACGCCGAACCGCAGCGTGACGGCCCGTCCGGCGTGCACCGCCCGCAGACCGAACCCGAGCCCGACCAGTAGCGCCAGGTAGGCGACCAGCAGCGACGAATGGGCGTGGACCAGGGTGTCCACCGCGACTCTCAGCCGTGGAACCGGGTGGCTGGCGCTCCGGTCGCCCGCGTGCGGGCCGGCGGCCGTCACCAGCGTGCCGGCGGTCAGCACGGCCGCCAGGGTCAGCCCGGTCAGGGCTGTCAGTGCGCGCAGCGGCGCGGGCACCCGCCGGTGCACCGCACCGTCATCGGGCTCCCCGATCTTGACGTACAGCAGCACCGCCAGCCAGACCATCGCCATCGACGTCAGCAGGTGGACGGCCACCGTCCACCAGAGCAGGCCGGTGCGCACGCTGATGCCGCCGATCACCGCCTGCACCACCGTGGACGCCGGCATCAGCCAGGCGTAGAGGAGGATCTCAGCCCGCCTCCGGGCCCGGGTCACGGCCAGCACCAGCAACGCCGCGGAGATCACCACCGCGAAGCTGATCAGACGGTTGCCGAACTCGACGGCCTGATGGATGAAAGGCACCTCGGAGTGTGCGACCGGGGTGAAGCTGCCCGGAAAGCACTGCGGCCAGGTGGGGCATCCCAGACCTGATGCCGTGACGCGCACGATCGCGCCCGTGACCGCGATACCGCCCTGTGTGACGACGACCAGTGCGGCGAGGATTCGCTGGACACGCAGGCTGGGATCGGGGAGCAGGTCCACCACCCGCATCAGCGTCCGCCCAGCCACGGCCCGATCGTAAGGCACCCGCGCCGGGGCTGGGCCGCGCCCGGGCCGCGAGACTGCAACCTTGCACACGTCCGTCGGCGTGTCGTGTGCGTGGTGTCAGTGTCGCGCGATCGTCAGGTGAATCGGAACCAGCGCCGCGCCGCCAGCGCCGCGACCGCCCCCCAGGCCGCCAGAACGGCCATCCCGAACCAGTCCACCGACAGGCTCATTGCCCGCGAGAGGGCCTCGGTGAGCGCGCCCGCCGGGGTGATGCGGGCCACCCACGCGGCCGTCGCCGGGACCATCCGGGTCTGCACGGTCAGCGCGCCCAAGCCGGCGAACACGAACCACATCAGGTTGGCGACGGCGAGCACGATCTCGGCGCGCAGCGTGCCGCCGAGCAGCAGGCCCAGGGCCGCGAAGGTGGCGGTGCCCAGAGCGATGACCGCGGCGCCCAGCACCAGAGCCGCCGGCGCGGGCCGCCAGCCGAGCGCAAAACCGATGGCGCCCAGAAGAATTGCCTGCAGGCCCACCACGGTGACCACCGCCATCGACTTGCCGGCGATGATTCCCCACACGGGCAGCGGGGTGGCCCCGAGTCGCTTGAGCGCACCGTAGCGGCGATCGAACGCAACCGCGATGGCTTGGCCGGTGAACGCGGTCGAGATCACAGCCAGCGCCATGATCACCGGCACGAACGTGGCGGCGCGGTTGCCGCCGAACGAGCCCAGTGGCAACAGCGTCAGCCCGACCAACAGCGTGATCGGGATGAACATCGTCAACAGCAGTTGCTCGCCGTTGCGCAGCAGCAATCTGAGCTCCAGACCGAACTGCGCGGCGAGCATCCGCGGGACGGTGCTGGGCCGGGGGTCCGGGGTGAAGGTCCCCGCCGGGAATACGGTCACGGCCGCACGCTCCTTCCGGTCAGGTCCAGGAACACGTCCTCGAGGCTGCGCCGCTCGACGCGAATATCGGTGGCCAACACGTCGATCTGCGCGCACCACGCCGTGACGGCGGCCAGCACCTTGGGGTCGACGGGGCCCTCGACCAGGTATTCGCCCGGGGTCACCTCGGCGGCGTGATAGCCCTGCGGCAGCGAAGCGCACAGCAGCGCCAGGTCGAGCCGTGGCGGCGCGCTGAACCGCACCTGGTCCGTGGCGCCGGCCCGCATCAGTTCCGCCGGTGCTCCCTCAGCCACCGTCTGCCCGCGGTCGATGATGACCACCCGGTCCGCGAGCTCCTCGGCCTCCTTGAGTTGGTGGGTGGTCAGCACCACCGTCACGCCGTCACGGCGCAGCGCGTTGATCAGCTCCCACACCAGCAGCCGCGCATGGGCGTCCATCCCGGCCGTCGGCTCGTCGAGGAACACCAACTCCGGCCGGCCCACCAGTGCGCATGCCAGCGCGAGCCGCTGCTGCTGCCCGCCGGACAGCCGCCGGTAGGTGGTGCGGGCGGCGTCGGTGAGACCCAGGGTGTCCAGCAGCCACGCCGGGTCCAGGGGCTCCGCGGCGTAGGAGGCGACCAGGTTGAGCATCTCCCCGGCGCGCGCCGCGGGATAGCCGCCGCCGCCCTGCAGCATCACCCCGATGCGGGTGCGCAGCCGGGCGTTGTCGGTGATCGGGTCGAGGCCCAGCACCTCGATGGTGCCGGAATCCGGACGCAGGAAGCCCTCGCACATCTCGACGGTGGTCGTCTTACCGGCGCCGTTGGGGCCCAACAGGGCCAGCACCTCCGCGGCGTGCACGTCGAGGTCGAGGTCGCGGACCGCCGCGACGGACCCGTATCGCTTGGTCACCCCGCGCAGCCTGACGACCGTATCGGGGACGTTCGGGGCCGAGCTCACGTGGAATCAGCGTAGGCGGCTGGCGCCGGAGCCGGTCGCCGGGCCTGGGTTGCCCCCTCGTCGGCAGCGGCCTCGAAGATTCCGGCGAGCAGCCCCTGCCACGGCATACGCCGGTAGTTCGCCGCGATGAGCGCACCCACGATGAGGGCGCTGGCCAGGGTGGCGTCGATGATCTGGAACAGCGCGAAACGGTCGCCGTTAGCCGTGGGACCGAAAATCCCGATCAGGAGGGTGACGGTGATGACGGCCACCCGGAAGCCGGGGCGGGTCGCCCAGGCGGCCAGCGGGATGATGGCCCACAGCAGGTACCAGGGCTGGACCACGGGAAACAGCAGCACGGTGATGCCGAGCGCCACGCCCAGGCCGCCGATCGGGTTCAACCGGCCGCGGAACACGGCCACCAGCAGCCAGATCACCGCGACCGCGATGGTCAGCACGCCGATGCCACGGGTCAGCCCCAGGACCGCGGTGGTGTGGTCGCCCAGGCCCAGCAGGACGCCGATCCGCCCGGTCGCCAGCGCCATCAGCGTCGGCGGTGACATCCAGCTGCGCACGACGTTGGCGGTGCCCAGCGTGAAGAGCCAGCCGAACCCGAGTCCGCTGGCCCAGCCGACGAGGGCCATCACGCCGAGCGCCAGCGCCCCCATCGCCCCGCCGGACAGCAGCAGCGCCTTGAACGTGCCCCCGAACCGGTAGGCCAGCGCCATGGTGACGAATCCCAGCGCGAGCAGGGACGGCAGCTTCACCTGACATGACAGCACGATCAGCACCGCGCCCCCGATCAGCGTCAACCACGGCCCCCGATCGGTGCCGGGCAGCGAATGCAGGCCGCGCAGAGCGTATTCCACGCCGGTCAGCATGAGCCCCAGCATCAGGGCCTCGTTGTGGACGCCGGCGACCAGATGCATGATCAGCAGCGGGTTGGCCGCTCCCAGCCAGAGTGCGCTGACGTCGGCCACGCCGCAGCGCCGGGCCAGCCGCGGCGTCGCCCAGACGATCATGCCGACGCCGAGCAGCACCACGAGCCGGTGGCAGAGGACGGCTGCGACGACGTTCTCACCGGTCAGGGCCGAGATGCCGCGGCCGATCCACAAGAACAGCGGGCCGTAGGGGGCCGGCGTCTCACGCCACAGGCTGGGCACCGACAGGGTGAACACGTGGGACAGGCCGAGCCCGGACGCGGGACCGACCCGGTAGGGGTCGAGCCCCTCCTGGGCGATCTGACTCTGCGCCAGGTAGGAATACACGTCCTTGCTGTACATCGGGGGAGCCAGCAGTAACGGCAGGATCCACAACAGCAGGGTCCGGTCCAGGTCACCGCGCGACATCCTTCTGCTGCCGAGGGCGAACCGGCCGAGCATCAGCCAGGCGAGCGCCATCATGACGGCGCCGGTCGTCGTCATCGTCAACGACACGGTCTGGATCCGCGAGGGCAGATTGAGCAGCCGGACCCCGAAGGTGGGGTCCTGAACCACCGGCCGCGCCCCAGCGCCCAGGGCGCCGATCGCCATCAGCACCGTGCCGGTGGCGCCGAACAGGCGGGTGCGCCCCAGGGCGGTGAGCTCTGCGGGTGTCAGTGGGTCGACGACAACAGGCTCGTCGCCGTGCAGACTGGCGATGGACGTGCTCAGCGAATGGCGGCGGGCTGCCATCAGTGCAGAGTAGCCGTTGTGACCAGCGCAACTCGGCCGGGTGACCCCCGACCTAGACCGATCGCCGGAATTGCGTCACACTGGTGTTGTGAAATTCGCTGCGGTCTCTGCGCCTGCGGCCCCTCAGGTGGCCGACGGTCATACCCGCCGGGCGATCGTTCGGCTGCTGGTCGAGTCCGGGTCGATCACCGCCGGTGAAATCGGCGACCAGCTGGGCCTGTCGGCCGCCGGCGTACGGCGCCATCTCGACGCGCTGATCGACGCCGGCGACGCTGAAGCCACCCCCGCGGCGGCTTGGCAGCAGGTCGGGCGCGGTCGGCCGGCCAAGCGTTACCGGCTCACCGCGGCCGGCCGGGCCAAGCTCGACCACGCCTACGACGACTTGGCGGCGGCGGCGATCCGCCAGTTGCGCGAGATCGGCGGCGAGGACGCGGTGCGGACATTCGCCCGGCAACGCATCGACGCCATCCTTGCCGGCGTCCCGTCCGCAGCCAGCGCCGCCGAGGCCGACATCGAGGCGGCCGCGGACCTGGTCGCCGGCGCGCTCACCAGAGCCGGCTACGTGACCACCACCGCTCGGGTCGGCGGGCCCATTCACGGCGTGCAGATCTGCCAGCACCACTGCCCGGTGTCGCACGTCGCCGAGGAGTTCCCCGAACTGTGCGAAGCCGAACAGCAGGCCATGTCCGAGGTTCTCGGCACCCACGTGCAGCGGTTGGCGACGATCGTCAACGGCGACTGCGCCTGCACCACCCACGTTCCACTGGCTCAGACCCCAAACAATGAAGGAGCGTCGGCATGACACTAGAGGCGGACAAGGCCACCTATGAGGCCGGCGGCGCCGCCCCCGGGGTGTTGACCCAGGCGGAGGCGATCGACTCCCTGGGCCGCTACGGCTACGGCTGGTCGGACTCCGACGCCGCGGGCGCCAGCGCGCAGCGCGGGCTGTCTGAGGCTGTGGTCCGCGACATCTCGGCCAAGAAGAACGAGCCCGAGTGGATGCTGGACACGCGGCTCAAGGCGCTGCGGATTTTCGGCCGTAAGCCGATGCCGACGTGGGGCTCCAACCTCGATGGCATCGACTTCGACAACATCAAGTACTTCGTCCGTTCCACGGAAAAGCAAGCCGCCAGTTGGGATGATCTGCCCGACGATATTCGGAATACCTATGACAGGCTGGGTATTCCGGAGGCAGAAAAGCAACGGCTGGTTTCCGGCGTAGCTGCCCAGTATGAGTCAGAGGTTGTGTACCACCAGATCAGAGAAGATCTAGAGGCACAAGGCGTCATTTTCGTCGACACCGACAGCGGGTTGCGGGAATACCCCGAACTCTTCAAGCAGTACTTCGGCACCGTCATTCCTGCGGGCGACAATAAATTTTCTGCCCTGAACACTGCCGTGTGGAGTGGCGGATCGTTCATCTACGTACCGCCGGGTGTCCGCGTCGACATCCCACTGCAGGCTTACTTCCGGATCAACACCGAGAACATGGGCCAGTTCGAGCGGACGCTCATCATCGCCGACGAGGATTCCTACGTCCACTACGTCGAAGGCTGCACCGCGCCCATCTACAAGTCGGACTCGCTGCACTCCGCGGTCGTGGAGATCATCGTCAAACCGCATGCGCGCGTGCGTTACACCACCATCCAGAACTGGTCGAACAACGTGTACAACCTGGTCACCAAGCGGGCCCGCGCCGAGGCCGGCGCCACCATGGAGTGGATCGACGGCAACATCGGGTCCAAGGTCACCATGAAGTACCCCGCCGTCTGGATGACCGGGGAGCACGCCCGTGGCGAGGTGCTTTCGGTGGCGTTCGCCGGTGAGGGCCAGCACCAGGACGCCGGCGCGAAGATGGTCCACCTGGCGCCGAACACGTCGAGCAACATCGTGTCCAAGTCGGTCGCGCGCGGCGGAGGCCGCACCTCGTATCGCGGCCTGGTCCAGGTGAACAAGGGTGCGCACGGATCGCGCTCGAGCGTGAAATGCGATGCGCTGCTGGTTGACACGATCAGCCGCAGCGACACCTACCCTTACGTCGACATCCGCGAGGACGACGTCACGATGGGTCACGAGGCGACCGTGTCGAAGGTCAGCGACGACCAGCTCTTCTACCTGATGAGTCGCGGGCTGGCCGAAGACGAGGCGATGGCGATGCTGGTGCGCGGCTTCGTCGAGCCGATCGCCAAGGAACTCCCTATGGAGTACGCCCTTGAGCTCAACCGGCTGATCGAGCTGCAGATGGAGGGCTCCGTCGGATGACCGTCGCCAATCCGGCTCCGACGAATCCGGCTCCGACGAAAGGCGAACTGTTCGTGTCGTTCGACGTGGACGCCTTTGAGGTGCCCGGCGGCCGCGACGAGATATGGCGCTTCACCCCGCTGCGCCGGCTGCGCGGACTGCACGACGGCTCGGCGCACGCGACGGGTGCGGCCCGGATCGATGTCGCCGAGCATCCGGGCGTGCGATCTGAGACGGTCCGCCGCGGCGACGAACGGATCGGGCAGGCCGGCATCCCGGCCGACCGCGTTGCGGCCCAGGCGTTCTCGTCGTTCAACACCGCCACCCTGGTGACGGTCGGGCGCGACACGCAGGTGGCCGACCCGGTCACCGTTACCGTCACCGGCCCCGGTGAGGGCGCGGTCGCCTACGGCCACCTGCAAATCAGGGTTGATGAGCTTGCCGAGGCGGTGGTGATCATCGACCACCGCGGCAGCGGAACCTATGCCGACAATGTGGAACTGATCGTCGGCGACGCGGCGCGGCTCACCGTCGTGTGGATCGCCGACTGGGCCGACGACATGGTGCACGTCAGCGCCCAGCACGCCCGGCTGGGCCGCGACGCGGTGCTGCGCCACGTCGCCGTGACCCTCGGCGGCGAGGTGGTGCGGATGTCGGCCACCGTGCGGTTCACCGCACCGGGCGGGGACGCCGAGCTGCTCGGCCTGTACTTCGCCGACGACGGCCAGCACCTCGAGTCGCGGCTGCTGATTGACCACGCGCAGCCGAACTGCCGGTCCAACGTGTTGTATAAAGGTGCACTTCAAGGGGATCCGACGTCGCGGCGTCCGGACGCGCACACGGTCTGGGTGGGCGACGTGCTGATCCGCGCCCAGGCGACCGGCACCGACACCTTCGAGGTCAACCGCAACCTGGTGCTCACCGACGGCGCCCGCGCCGATTCCGTGCCCAACCTCGAGATCGAGACCGGCGAGATCGCCGGCGCCGGACATGCCAGCGCCACCGGACGTTTCGACGACGAGCAACTCTTCTACCTGCGGTCGCGCGGCATCCCCGAAGAGGAGGCCCGGCGGCTGGTGGTGCGCGGCTTCTTCGGCGGCATCATCTCCCAGATCGCCGTGCCGGAAATCCGGGAGCGGCTGACCTCGGCCATCGAACACGAATTGGCCATCACGGAATCGAGAGCGACAGCGTCATGACGACTTTGGAGATCAACGACCTACACGTCAGCGTCGAGGACCCGAACGCCCCCGAGGGCGATCGGGACATCCCCATCCTCAACGGGGTCGACCTCACCGTGAAATCGGGTGAAACCCATGCGGTGATGGGCCCCAACGGCTCCGGGAAGTCGACACTGTCCTACGCCATCGCCGGGCACCCCAAATACCGGGTGACGTCGGGCTCTATCACGCTGGACGGCAAGGACGTTCTGGCCATGAGCGTCGACGAGCGCGCCCGGGCGGGGTTGTTCCTGGCCATGCAGTACCCCGTCGAGGTGCCGGGGGTGTCGATGTCGAACTTCCTGCGCAGCGCCGCAACCGCCGTTCGCGGCGAGCCGCCGAAACTGCGGCACTGGGTCAAGGAGGTCAAGGTCGCGATGGGCGACCTCGGGATCGACCCGGCCTTCGCCGAGCGCAGCGTCAACGAGGGGTTCTCCGGTGGCGAGAAGAAACGCCACGAGGTCCTGCAGCTCGGACTGCTCAAGCCGAAGATCGCGATCCTCGACGAGACCGATTCCGGGCTGGACGTCGACGCGCTGCGGGCCGTCAGCGAGGGCGTCAACCGCTACGCGGAGTCCGAGCACGCGGGGATCCTGCTGATCACCCACTACACCCGGATCCTGCGCTACATCCATCCGCAGTTCGTGCACGTGTTCGTCGGGGGCCGCATCGTGCAATCCGGTGGCCCCGAACTCGCCGACGAGCTCGAGGCGAACGGCTACGAGCGATTCACCTCCGCCAGCGCGCCGGGCGGAGCCTGACCCATGTCGATCTCGGTGGGCCGCGCCACGGCCCTGGACATCGCCACGATCCGGGCTGATTTCCCCATCCTGAGCCGGGTGATGCGTGGCGGTCATCAACTGGCCTATCTGGATTCCGGTGCCACGTCGCAGCGCCCGCTGCAGGTCCTCGACGCCGAACGGGACTTTCTCGTCACCTCCAACGGCGCGGTGCACCGCGGCGCGCATCAGCTGATGGAGGAGGCCACCGACGCCTACGAGCAGGGCCGCGCCGACGTGGCGGCGTTCATCGGGGCCGACCCAGACGAGGTGATCTTCACCCGCAACGCGACCGAGGCACTCAACCTCGTGTCCTACGTGCTGGGCGACACCCGGTTCGCGGGGGCTGTGGGGGAAGGTGACGTCATCGTCACCACCGAGCTCGAGCACCATGCCAATCTGGTTCCGTGGCAGGAGTTGGTGCGGCGCACCGGCGCCACGCTGCGCTGGTACGGCGTCACCGGCGCAGACGGGCGCAACGATGCAGACGCCGGGCGCATCGACCTGGGTTCCCTGCGGCTCGACGAGCGGGTGAAGATCGTCGCGTTCAGCCATCACTCGAACGTCACCGGCGCGATCGCGCCGGTGACCGAACTGGTCGCCCGGGCCAAGGCGGTCGGCGCGCTGACGGTGCTCGATGCCTGCCAGTCGGTGCCGCACCAGCCGGTTGACGTGCACGCTCTGGACGTCGATTTCGCCGCGTTTTCAGGGCATAAGATGCTGGGCCCCAACGGGATCGGCGCCCTGTACGTTCGCCGTTCGGTGTTGGCCGACCTGCCGCCGTTCCTCACCGGTGGATCGATGATCGAGACGGTCACCATGGAGTCCTCCACGTATGCGCCGGCCCCGCAGCGCTTCGAGGCCGGCACCCCGATGACCTCGCAGGTGGTCGGGCTGGGTGCGGCGGCGCGCTACCTGAGCGCGATCGGAATGGACGCGGTTCAAGCCCACGAACGCGACCTGGTCGCGGCGGCCATTGAGGGCCTGTCGGGTATCGAGGGCGTCCGCATCGTCGGTCCCACGTCGATGACCGACCGCGGCTCGCCCGTGTCGTTCGTCGTCGACGGCGTGCACGCGCACGACGTCGGTCAGGTGCTCGACGACGACGGCGTCGCGGTGCGGGTAGGTCACCACTGCACGATGCCGCTGCACCGCCGACTCGGGCTGGCGGCGACGGCGCGGGCGTCGTTCGCGGTGTACAACACTGCCGAGGAGGTCGACCGACTGGTGGCAGGCGTGCGACGCGCGCTGGATTTCTTTGGGAGAGAATGACCGTGCGGCTGGAGCAGATGTATCAGGACGTGATCCTCGATCACTACAAGCACCCGCAGAACCGGGGCCTACGGGACCCCTTCGGTGCGCAGGTGTTTCATGTCAACCCGGTCTGCGGCGACGAGGTGACCCTGCGGGTCGCGCTGTCCGAGGATGGGCAGCACGTCGCCGACGTCTCCTACGACGGGCAGGGCTGCTCCATCAGCCAGGCGGCCACCTCGGTGCTTAGCGAGCAGGTGATCGGCCAGAGTGTCGTCGGCGCGCTGGAGACTGTCACCGCGTTCACCGAGATGGTGTCGTCGCGCGGCACCGTCGAGGGCGACGAGGACGTCCTGGGCGACGGTGTTGCTTTCGCGGGCGTGGCGAAGTACCCAGCGCGGGTGAAGTGCGCGCTGCTGGGCTGGATGGCGTTCAAAGATGCGCTGGCGCAGGCCTGCGCCGGCGTCGAGGAGGAACACCCATGAGTGAGACCGCCGTACCCAACGAAGAGCTGCTGGCCGACCTCGAAGAGGCCATGCGCGACGTCGTCGACCCCGAGTTGGGCATCAACGTCGTCGACCTCGGACTGGTCTACGGGCTCGACGTCGAAGCGGGCGAGACGGGCAGGGTCGCTCTGCTTGACATGACGTTGACCTCGGCAGCCTGCCCGCTGACCGACGTCATCGAAGACCAGTCGCGCAGCGCCCTGGTCGGCACCGGCCTGGTCGACGACCTGCGCATCAACTGGGTGTGGAACCCGCCGTGGGGCCCGGACAAGATCACCGACGACGGGCGCGAGCAACTGCGCGCCCTGGGTTTCACCGTCTGATCGGGTCAGCGGCTGTAGGCCCCCGCCACGCCTCCGGGCCCCCGGCCACACTTCCGCGAGACGTAACCGGTGGCGACGGCTTGCGGCGTGTCGTCGCCGCCGTTTACGTGTCGCGGTGCCAACGGGGCAGCCTAAGCCGGGAACATCGCGCCGGCACTGCGCGTTGCGCCCTGTATGACGACGCTTGATCTCACCGCCGACAAGTTCAACGACACCATCGAGGGCAACGACATCGTGCTCGTCGACTTCTGGGCGTCCTGGTGCGGACCGTGCCGCCAGTTCGCCCCGACCTTCCAGGCCTCGGCCGACAAGCACCCCGACATCGTGCACGCCAAGGTCGACACCGAGGCGGAGCAGGAGCTGGCGGCGGCCGCCCAGATCCGCTCCATCCCCACGCTGATGGCTTTCAAGAAGGGCAAGCTGCTGTTCAAC
>Ga0164296_1004457_pt1 | contig 12736 bp, 9 predicted proteins | sample GEODES057metaG_FD_113533 | JGI IMG/M metagenome (GOLD analysis project Ga0164296, IMG submission 113533) | Dystrophic lake water microbial communities from Trout Bog Lake, Wisconsin, USA - GEODES057 metaG | ecosystem: Environmental > Aquatic > Freshwater > Lake | place: USA: Trout Bog Lake...
AGTTTCTATGGCGGCGGAATGTCGACATTGCAGCGTTTAATCGAGTGAGAATTAAACAATCGACGCTGGCCACACAACATGGACGTGGCAGTCGCGCTGCGGCCACGTCACCAGTTAGTTAGTTGATAGTTGATTCGCGAAAAGCTGAACAGTTAGTTAGTTACTCAGTTTGGGTAACTGTCAAAGGCCTGGGCCCCGCCTCAATTTCAGAGTCGACGCCTTCCACAGAGCGCATCGCAAGGCAGCTGCGATAGTCGATGCGCAGCGGGAGTAGCGCGGCGTCGACATACAGACCTGTAGCTGCCCCGTGGGCTGCTTCCGCACCTGGTCAACACACCACAGTCGCGCCGAATGCGGCGACTGCGCGCCACACACCATCCGCATCGCATGTAGCAGCAGCTGGCGTGACGCTGCGTGACGCAACTCAAAGCGGGCGCCCTGATGTAGAGCTTGATGGCTCTCAGCAGCTCGACGCGACGAGCTGTGCGCTTGCGCTGCGTGACGCAACAGGAGCTGCACCGCCTGGCAGTGCTGTTGACGTAGCCGCGCGTGTGGAGCTGCTGCACGCGTTGCGGCGCTGGGCAGGCTCTCCAGAAGCAGCAGCATCTTCGGCACACGGCAGCCCTCTGTCGGCAGACGTTGACTCTCTGCGACGCTGCTTCTTGGTGCTCAGCCACGCGTGGAGTGCAGCTGACGCCGTGGACGCCATCGCGTTAGGGGGTGGTAGCACACAGCCTGGCGGACTCTCTGCCGGCGATGTAGCCACATTTCTTGAGGCAGCATACGGCGCATTTGCAGCGTTGATACGGTCACCTGCATGGCCTGATGGTGCACTGGCTGTGCCGGCTGATTGGATGGCCGCTCTCTGTCGCCGAATAGGCAACCCCCGCTCCAGGGCGAGCGAGGTGCCTCATCTGCGGGATGTGCTCTACTGGTGCGCCATCCCGTCCCGTAAATGCTATTGTGTCGTATCATTCGATGCTGATGATTTCACCTCATCAGGGCATATCGATATCAGCCTCAATGGAGGCCTGCTCTGCGTCGCCATCTCGGCGCGCTGCTCGCCGCCGCGGGCGCATACGACGCATGCTGGCCACCACCACCAGGCTTAGCTGCAGCCCTCGATGTGACGGCATCGGTACTCACGGGACTCCAGGGTGGACCAAGTCCACCACCCAGCATGTCGCACCTCATCACGCTACTCACAGACATGCTGCTGCCGCTCTACCGCATCCCGGGCATGACACCAGGCGAACATCCGCCTGTGTGCGCGCTCGCTCCTTTCGCCGAGCCACTCAACAGATGTGTGTGCTCCCTCATCGCCTGTGCAGCACACACCGCACCACGAGCTGTGGACGCCATCCTCAGCGCATGGCCGCCACCATCTCAAGCTGCTGCTGCCAAGGGGGTCCTGTTGCTTGACGCGACGGAGCGTGTTATCGCAGCGTGTGGCAACCACTTGCAGCTGGCAGCGGATGCAGTGCGCGCTTCTCTTCGCAGCGTGTCCGTCGCCTTGGCGGAGCAGCATGCAGGCGTAGCAACACGTGCTGCCTCGCTGTGTGCGAGCTCGGCGGTGTGCTCTGTGGCCAGCAGCGAAGGGAATGCAGATGTCATGGCTGCCCTCGTGCAGGCGCTTGTCGGCGCGCATGCTGCTCCTCATTGGAGCGCAGATGTCAACCAAGCGCGATACACAGCTCTCACGGCGCTCCAGAAGTCGAGTCACGACAGGTTTTGCGCGGCAGGCGATGCTGCATGCGCTGCTATTGTCTGTGTGGTGAAGGAGTCAGCAGCCCGTGGCGCAGGTGGCTTTCCTGCGTCGCCCAATGTGGCGCATTTGATGGAGCGGCTGCGTCCACAGCGTGTGGGTGAGCATTTGGCAGGTGGCATGGAGGCCTTGTCCATGGCTGCGCTGCCTGTCCTCTTGCCAGACACTGTTGGCGCAAACGACTTAATCATGGACCGCCTCCTCGGCGCTGGCTCATTCGGCACCGTTCACGCCGCCAAAGTGCGGTCCCGCGACGTGCCAGCATCACAGTGGCGCCAAGTCGCTGTGAAGCGAATTCAAAGCGCCGCTGCCATCTCCACATCCACGCGCGCATCACGAGCCGCCACTGCCGCTGCACGCGAAGTGGCTGCCCTGCATGCAGTGTCCCATCCTGGCGTCGCTCGCCTGGTGACCGCATTCTCAGTGCATGCGGACGTGTGTCTCGTGCTGGAGTTGGCGACCGAGGGCGATTTACACAGCCGCCTGCAAGCTCTAGGCAGGCCTCTACCGGCCACCAACGCAGCTTTCCTGGCTGGCGAGTTGGTGGCGGCGCTGAGTGCCGTCCATAAGGCAGGCCTCGTCTTTGGCGATGTCAAGCCAGAGAATGTAGTCTTCACCGCCTCCGGACACGCGAAACTGACTGACTTTGGAGCAGTGCGCCCACTTCCGGGCTCGGCTATCGGTGAAGCCGCGGCTGGACCTGCGGCGGCGGCAGCGATGCTGGCTCAGCTGCGTCGCGGGGACTGGCGGTCGCTTGCAGGCCTGCCTGCCCGTGACACGGATGCAGGCACGGGCGCAGCAGTTGACAGCAGTGACGCGGATGAGGATGCGGAGGATGGATTCGAGGGGACAACTGCGTATTTGGCGCCGGAGCTGCTGCTTGGCGGACATCCCAGCGAGGCCTCCGACGCATGGGCTCTTGGCTGCGTTCTCTCCCTGTGCCTCACCGGCTCGCTGCCCATGTGGAGCACCGACAGCGAGGCGCTGATGCAGCGCATTGCTGCGTGGACGGGTGACACGAGCGCGCTGTTCAGGAGCAGCAGCGTGCCTCCTGAGGCGGTCGCCTGGGTGACTGGTCTGCTGGACCCATCGCCGAGTTCCCGATTGGGTGGAGTGCCACGTGGTGGCATGCGCAGCTGTGGCACACATGTATGGCTAGCTACCAGCTTGCCATGCGCATGCGAGCAGCTGTTCAGCGTGCAGCCACCTGACTGGCCTCAGCCGGTGCACAGTGCAGCAGCCTCCGGGGCGGCGAGTATGGCTGTGCTGCCCCGCCAGAACAGCGTGCTGTACAGTCGTCGCTATGGCGGAGCTGGTGGCATCAGTCTAGGACGCGGGGGAGGCGGCCGCGTGCAGTTCTCAGGGCCAATTCCGCAGACTGAGGCAGAGTCAAACGCACCCTGGACGGCGTTGGGCCCCCGCGCGTGTCATGATGCGAGGCCGCCGACGGGGAGTCGCTTGGGAGGGATCACGGAGTGAGACGCGACTGTGAAGTTCAACACATTGTTTACAGACGTCTTGAAGTCCCTTAGTTGTTGTTCTGGCTGCTGGACGTGGTGCTGTCAGAGCTCTCGGAGCTGCTGTACTGCTGGTTGGCAGCCTGCACCTCCTGCGCAACCATCTGCTGCTGCTGCGCCGCCTGCTGCGCCAGGGTCTGCAGAGCCTGCTGCTGCTGGCTCGTCAGGCTGTTCATGAACTGCGTCACCGTCGGCACGGGCGCGTTGCCAGACTTGAGGATGGTCTCGATGACGCTCCACTCAGTCGCGCCGAGGCCATCGTAGTTGCCCTCGCTGCTGGGCGCCGGCGCCGGGGCGGCGATGGCAGCCTGCTCCTCTCCGTTCTGCTCGGACGCCTGCAGCTGCTGCGCCTGCTGGCCAGCCAGCTGCTGGAGCGCCTGCAGCTGGGGCTGCGTCAGCTCTGACAGCACCGCGTTGGCGGGGGCGCCAACCTCGGAGGAGATCCACAGCGCTTCGCTGCTGGACAAGCCATCGGTGGAGGAGGCGAGCTGCTCCTGGGAGCTGCTGGTGGTGCTCTCGCTGGATGGTGACGGCGCCGGCGCGTTCTGGTTCGCCTGCAGGTCCTGCTCAAGCAGGCTGATGGTCTGCTGCTGCTGCTGCTGGATCAGCTGACCCAGCTGCGCCGCGTTCTGCTGAGGAAGCGTCTGCAGCAGAGACACGACGCTCGGCGGCGGCGGGCTCGGCTGAGACATGTCAAACTCAAGCTGCTGCTCAACCTGGGAGGCGGCGTTGGCGGCCGCGTTGGTCTCGGCCTGCACAGCCTCGCTGCTAGCCTGCAGAGCGCTCTGCAGGGAGGACGCCGCGCCCTGCGGCAGCACCTGCAGCAGCTGCGTGGCGCTCAGCGGCGCCGGCGCGCTGGTGGTGGTGGTCTCGTAGCTCAGGTTGGACTCCTGGTTGTTCTGCGAGCTGCTGGTGGTGCTCTCACTGCTCGAGCTGCTCGGCGCCGGCTGCGGCGCGTTCTGCTGCTCCATCTGCTGGAACTGCTGCAGCATCTCCGACGATTGCTGCTGCACAGACGCCAGGTTCTGCGCGTTCTGCTGCGTCAAAGCAGCTGTGAACTGGTTCGCCAGCTGGCCAGCCTGCTGGCGCTGCTGCGGCGACATCTCAGCGAACGCCTCGTTCTCAGTCTTCTGCAGCTCCTGCAGCGTGATGTGGCCCCCGTTCGCGTTCGTCGTGTCCGTCGTGCTGTCCTGCAGCGTCGGCCAGGCGTTCGCGGGCCAAGGCGCCCACGCGAGCACCTCCCCGTCAGCCTTGAGCTGATTGATGGCAGCCTCCGTGCTCTGCTGGTTCTGGAAGAACTGCTGTTGTTGTTGCTGTTGGAGAGAGGCGCGCGGTGGAGGCAAAGAGGGAGGGCGTTAGGTCACATGAAAAAAGTGTGGCACCCCGGCAGCGCGCGCGCGCGCCAGAACGCTCGCGTTTCGCGCCACCGCGCGGCGCGTTCTCCGCTTCCCGCCGCGGGGCAGCGGTAGTTGCGTCGCCAGCGGTGGAGGCACGCGCGAACACCCGACCACGGAGGAAGGATGTTACACTCCGCCGACCCGACGTTCCGTCCCGTCCCGCGGCCCGGCACTCGTGGTGTCGTAGCGCGCGGGGCGGGGTCCCAAGGACCAGACGCGCGTGCGCCAGCGCTTTGCGAGCGCGTCCACGAGGCCGCGCGCGCGCAGGGGCCGACCAAAGCCGAGGCTCCATCACGTCCCAGTCCTGTTTTGGGTGCGCACCTGCAGCTGCTGCGTCTGTTGCTGGAACTGCGCCGCCTGCTGGGCAACGGGGCCCTGCTGCAGCAGCTTACGCGCACTCGCCTGCGCAGTCGACGAGGGGGGGCGCGTCAGCGGCAGTCAAAAGGCGCGGATGCGCGCGAGTGCTCTGGGGAACAGAGGCGCGCGGGGCAGCACGGAACGCACCGTCGCTGACAGCGACAGAAGCAGAGCAGCCTTCATGGTTCGCGATACCTTGACAAAGGTTCCACGAATCACAAACTTTGTGTGCAGCCGTGCCCACGTGGCGGCGACGACGACGTCGCCTCCTCGTCAGAGGCCCTCCCACCAAGCACGCTCTTGCCTCACAGCAGGCGCCACGGCGTCGTCCTGGCGTGCGGCGCGCCCACCCAGTGGCCCACATCGTCCAGCGGGTCCCGAGTCAGCGTCACGTCGGTGCTCAGCAGCCTGGGGCACTCGTTGTGCACCATGGTGAAGCAGAGCTCGCGCAGCACGCTGTTCCGGGCGGCAGCGCGAGCGAGTGAATGCACCGCTGACTGGCCAACTGCCGGGTTGCCACCCGCGCGGAGGGCGACAAGGGCACAGGAAGGCTGCTCCAGCGCGTGGCAGAGCAGCGTCATGGCGTCAGCATCCAAGCCGCAGGCGGTGACATCCAAGTGCTTCAGAGACGCGCAGGTGGCGACAGCTGCAGCCACAGTTGCCCCAGCGAGTGAGTGTCCCAGGTCGGTGTTGTGTGCCAGCACAAGTGACTCAAGGCCACTGTTGCGCAGCGCACCGGCTAGCATTATGGCGCCGCCAGCGCGGATGCTGTTTGACGCGATGCCAAGATGACGCAATGTGCCTGAAGTCCTTTGCTGCAATGTGAAGGCGAACACAGCCGCGCCAGCGCACCGGATGCCGTTCCATTCGAGGTCAAGACTCTCCAGCTCGGTGGATGGCAGCGCCGCAGCAATGGCGGCAGCTCCGACTGGCCCCACTGCATTGAAGTCGAGGCACAGGCTGCGCAGGGTTGCATTGCGTATCAAACCAGCAGCCAAGCTGACTGCCCCAGAGGGGGTGATGCCGTTGCCGGAGAGGTCAAGAGTCGTGATGCTGGTGTTCTCTCGCAGAAGCACTGCGATTGCGGTGGCTCCCGCATCGCCGAGCGCGTTGGAACCAAGCACCAATTCCCGCACAGCGCTCCTTGACAACGCGCTGGCTAGCGCGAGTGCGCCCACAGATGAGATGCTGTTGCCGCGCAGGCACAGATGCGTGAGACTGGCACATGATGTGAGGCCCCGAGCAAGGATGGTCATCGCGCTGTCGTCCACATCTGCAAAATTAAGCTGGAGAACGTTCAGTCGAGCATCTTCAGCCATAGCGTCAGCAAGCGCCGAGATGGTCTCACCACGGAGGCGGCCTGCGACGTGCAGCTTAGCGCAATGCAGTCGCCGTGACGCAAGGCTCGACACGAGAGCATTCGTGGTGTCCGAGACTTCACCAGTCATGTACGCATCAACGCGCAGCGTGTGCAGTGCCGGGCATGCATCCAGCGCGGCGATGCACTGCAATCCCGACCACGGGAATCGCAGTTGCGTGGCGTGAACTTCCGTCAATTTGGCATTGCCGATGATGGCCTGCAAGAGCGATGATGGGCGAAGCTGGGCACCATTGTTATGCCCCAGTCGCAGGGATCGAAGTGTGCCACGTGCTTTGGAGCACATGGCAACAAGGCTGTCTTCTGACAAGGGCGTTCCGTCGTCGTCCAAGGTTGCCTGCTGCCACGCATCTGGGCTTGCAAGCACAGCACGCCATTCTCGGCACGTGCAACTAGCCATCGCTCGAGCTCGAAACGGCAGTAACATGAACACGCGCCAGAGGCAGCAAGCCGACAAGGTGGAGATGTGACTGGCTCTGCAAGATGCTTCATCCTCCAAGTCGGCCGGCGCAGATGCCATCCCGCACGCAGGCTCGCTGCAAGCTTGGCAATCAGCGACACGTCGCATGCTTTGTGCGAGGCGGTCCACGTAGGGCGATGGGGCTGACACGACAGTGGCGATGGCGTGAAGTTCTCGAGGCATGGCGGGCGGGTCTTGGCACGAGCACACGTAGACGTGCTCCAGGGACAAGATGCAGCGGTGCTGTGCTCGGGGCGCTCATAACCCCAAAAGCGTCCCGAACGAAAATTACCATCCCGTGTCGGTTCGTAGGGCCCTTTTACGTGTGTCGTGGACAGCTGCTTTGTGCCAGGGGTGGATGACAGCAGTAAGAAGAAAGAACCCGAGTGGTTAAGCGCCCAATGTGGCTGCGTCACACAGCGTCGATCCTTGTGGTGCTTTTGCTCGCCCGCCCCGTGCAGCCGCAGTCCGATAGCAGCAGCAGCGGCGCCACAGGGCTGGTGCACAGCGCCGCAGCTGGAGCGGCGTATGTGACCACCTGTCTGGGGCAGTATACAGCCAACCCGCTGACACCCCAGTGTGTCGGCTCCTACGCCGACTTGCAGCAGCTGGTGGTCCTGCTCTTGCAGCAGCCTTTGCTGGCGACGCCTGGTGACTTGGCAGTGCTGCAGAACTTGTGCACGGCGACGGTGCGTGTCCGCTTCTCTAGAGGGTGCAGGATCGACACTGGGATCCCACCACCGCCGTGTCTGACTGCCTGTGTCGAATAGGGATATAGCAGCTGCGTGAACCAACTAAACGCTCAGCTGAATGCATACCTGAAGCGCATCGAGCAGCCTACCACCAGCGCTTGCGACCGAGCTCTGGGCCCAAACGCCGCGGCGCTGGTGCAGCTCCTCACCGACTTCCTGTGCCTGCAGAACGCGCGCGGGGAGTCATGCGCGCAGGTGGTGTCGCTGGCCGCCAAGGACTTGGGGCTGACAGCGATGCTGACTGGCCGATCGCCCTTCGATGCCAAGACCGTGTTCACGCCGACTACCTGCGCCGTCCTGAACGCCAGCTCCTGCTGCGGCGCTGCCGCACTGGAGGTGCTGTATGCAGTTGCGCAGATGACCTGCCACGAGACAGGGGCGAATGCAGCACAGTTGCTGGCCAAGGAGTGTGCAGGCATGCCTCCGCCCTGCGGCGCCTTCAATGTGCCGTCCTACTCCGCCGTCTCTGACTGTCGAGGCGTCAGCTTCCCGACGAGTTGCGACACGCCAGCGGGCTCTTGTCCGGACAGCCCCTGTGAAGTGCTTTGTGCCATGGCCACCAACGAGCCCCCGGTGGAGAGCAAGCCGCAGAGCAGTGCTGCCCAGGTGGCCCAGGTTGCGAATGCCACCAGCGGATTGAATGACGTCCAGGCGGCCGCGTACCTGACCACGTGTCTGGAGCTGGGGGCCGGCAAAGCACTCACGCCCAACTGCGCGTCCACAGCCGCGGACGTGTTCGCCTTGCTCCCGCAAGCGCTGGGCAGCACGCCGAGTGACCCGTTCAGCCCGGAGGATGCGGCGGCGCTGACGCAGTTGTGCACCCCGCCTGCGCGAGGGCAGATGAGCTGCATGCAGCAGCAGCTGAGCTTGTTCATCCAGTGGACGACCAGCCTGCCGCAGCCGAGTGACACCGTGTGCGACTACGTGCTGGGCCCCAATGTCCCGGCAGTGGGCATCTACGCCACGTACTTCATGTGCCTGGCCAACACACAGGGGCAGCTGTGCCTGCCCACAGTTGCTGCTGCGCTCGCCGGCGCCGGACTGGGCGGCATGTTGAACGGGAGCCAGAGTCTGGATGTGACGGCGCTGGACTCATCGACGCTGTGCCCTGCACTAGGTAGCACCGGCTGCTGTGCTGGAGCCGCAGTGGTGGTGCTCAACGCCTGGTTCGCCATGACTTGCCAAAGCGGTGCCATCACAGCCCTCGCGAGTGTGTTGTCCCAGTGCGACGGCGTGCCGGCCGCATGTTCCAATTTCGAGCTGCCGCCTATCACGCCGCCGGCTGAGTGCCCGGACACAATCACGGGTCCGCCTCTGGAGTGCTCTTTCAGCGCCGGCCAGTGTCCTGCGACGCCATGTGAGGTGCTATGCGCCTACGGCAACATCAAGGCGAGGTTACCGCCGCCACCCGCAACCACTGCGCGATGACACATTGTCACCAAAGTGCAAGTTTCTACCCACCATCTCTCTCGCTCGCCCAAGCACGTGTGTCTCATGGCCATCTATGTGTGCGCCAGGCGCTCGCGCCGTGCAGTGAGGCCGTGGGCTGAGTGACGCGCGTCTTCTCTCACTGCTCAACCCCCCAAAAGACATGGCTGCTCCGTCGCTGTCGCTGCCCCCGCTGCCCAGCCTGTCAGGCGACTTGCTTGACTTCGGCGATTTATTGCCGGAACTGAACAGCAAGCAGCAGTGGCAGCCGGTGCGTTACACGGTCGCCTTGGCAGCCGCTTCTTGACCCAAGAACTGTCTTCTCGTTCCACACGGCCCCGCGCTGGGGAAAGGAGCCCCCGGAGCAGAACAGCACGTCCACTGACACTGGCGTCTTGCTCTCCGACAGGTTGCGGCCAGCGGCGGAGTCGCAGGCGCAGCGGGGCCGACTGTTCGAGCAGCCCAGAGCCTATGGGACCCTGCCAACGGGGCTCCTCCGGAAGGCCAGCAGTCTGACGAGTCCGGGGACACGGCCGGCAGCGGCACAGTGCTGGAGCGTCTGAGTACCGCCATGCGTGACTTGCTGGCGCAAGACAGGGGTCGTGAGGATGGCACGCAGGACGGCTCCCTCGTGCAACTCTGGTTGCCGACCGCGAGCAACCCAGCGGTCGGGTCGCCTGCAGCCGACCAGGTGCTTGCTACGCGTGGACTCCCATTCACAGTGGCGGCCACTCAACAAGGGGACTCTCTGGCGGCATTTCGTTATGCCAGTACACACTACGCCTTTGCTGCAGGAGGCGGGCCTGCGTCACTGACCAACGGCTTGCCAGTGGGCATGCCTGGCCGCGTGTTCTCTACCGGACGAGCGGAAGTGACGCCCGATGTGCAGCTGTACACGGCTGGAGAGTATAGCCGGCTGCCGGATGCCCAGAACTGCGGCATCCACGGGACGCTTGCGCTGCCTGTCTTCGACATGGCGCCAGATGGTGGCTCCCCAGCACCAAGCAGCCCTGTCGCTGGCTCACCGCGCGGGAAGGGCATGCCTGTGGCGGTGCTGGAGCTGGCCACACCCAGCACGCACGTGGATTGGTGCACCATCATGTCGAGGATCCAGTCCGTGCTGGAGCACAGCCGGCTGAGTACCTGCTCCAGCGCGAGGGTCAACATTCCAAGAGAGTTCATGCACTCTCAACCAGCGCTGGGTCCACACAGCGCGGCAGCGCTGTCGCATCTGGTCACTGTCGCGTCAGCCTGGCCGGGCATTGCCTTCACGCAGGTGTGGCGCCTACACCAGTCATCGCTGCCGCCGCACGCAGGGGAGCGCGGTGTAGAGTACTTGCAGACCTGGGGCCTGCCCCACTCGAGCGTGAGTACCGAGCGCACGGTGAGCTCCTCTTTAGCAGCTTTCCGCGTCATGTGCTGCGAGACGCCCCTGGTGGCGGGTCAAGGCCTGCCCGGCACCGCCATCTTGCGGGGCACATCTGAATGGACGGGCAGCGGTGACGCGTTTGACATCAGCGCGTACCCGCTTCGCCACTTCGCTGTTGCCGCCGGCCTTGTGGCGGGCGCTGCCCTGCGGCTGGAGCTTCCTGAAGGTGAGGGCGGTGGAGTGGTTGTCATCGAGTGCCTGAGCCGGACCAAGCCAGAGAGTGTCGAGGCCTCACGCAAGCTGCTCATCGGCTTCCAGAGCTTGCTTGCCGAGCTCGCGCAGCGGGCAAAGGCGTCATCCCTACGGTCGTCATCTGAGAGTGTCCGCAAACGGGGGGCATCACCACCGGCAGTCGTCGCAACTAACCACCTAGATCTAGGCGGCGAAGAAGACAACGAGGACGGGAGTGGAGGCGATGACAGCGGAGGCGATGGCGATGAAGAGCTGGAGGAGGGTGACAAAGGGAACCCGCAGAAGCGCGCGCTGAGCAGATCTGAGCTGGTGCACAACTTCGCCTACGGCTTGCCAGATGCGGCCAAGCGGCTGGGCATGTGCGCCACAACACTGAAGCGCATCTGCCGCACCCATGGTGTAGCGCGGTGGCCAAGCCGCAAGCAATGGCGGCAAGTGCTGGAGCCTGCGTTGTCGAGGCCCGGTGGCGGAGTGGATGCCGTGCTGGCTGCACTTACCACGGGTGTCGCCCCGCCATCATCGAAGCTGACGGCGCAAACCACGCGTGCTGGTCGCGAGGTGCGGGGCCGCAACGATGGCGGTAGTAGCGGCAGCGGCAGCCAAACATTATTGGATGACGGCTTGCCGGGCGACACCGCCGCCGGTGGCCCCGTGCTGGGCTCGCGCCGCTTGCCAACCAGTCTGCTGAACTTTGACATTGGCTCGCCTACCCCTGGTCACCAGTTCCCAGTCACGTCCTCAACGCTGCCACTGCCCAACGTGTTCGATGAAGTCCATTACCTGGATGCCGTGTTTGCGGGCGCAGTCGATGCCGCGCCTTTCATGGGCGGCTTCAGTCCAACGTCAACAGCCTCGGATGCAGTCCTCACGAGGCTGCCTCCTCCGCCGGGGATGCTCGCAACCCAGCTGCCTGCGCCAGCGCCAGCGGCTGTGTCTGTACCTATACCTGTGCCGGTTGCGCCGTCTGTGGCGGCGGTGGCGGCGACGACGACGACAGCAGCAAGGTTCTGTTTTGCTTGTGGCTCGCCGCTGCGAGTCACAGGGGCCGCGTTCTGTCACATGTGCGGACAAAAACTTTGATGTATGTTTTATGCTATTGCTATATTGAAGGCCGAAGATGTCACACTGTCTCGGCCCGTCTCCGTTCTGCCACGTGCTCTAGTTTGCAGGCGTGCCCTCACTTCTCTCGCCATACGCGTAGAAGTACCCCGCGGCAATGATGAGTCCGCCGCCGACGATGTTGCCCAGCGTCACCGGCATCAGGTTTTGGGTCAGGAACTGGGCGATGGAGACGGATGCTCCGTTGAGCATGCCCAGTGGGATGAGGAACATGTTGGCGATGCTGTGCTCGAAGCCCATGGCGACGAAGCTGGAGACGAGGAGCCAGATGCCGAGGAATTTGCCGGCAGGGGACTGCGCGGCGGTGGCAATCCAGACGGCTGTGCAGACGAGCCAGTTGCAGAGGATACCCCGCGTGAAGGCGACGCTCAGCGGCAGGCTGGCCTTGTAGACCGCAACATTGAGGGTGGTGCCCAGCCACGGCTGCACGGCGGTGGTGCCAGCGCTGTAGGCCATGGCGGCCACGAACAAGGAGCCCAAGAAGTTGCCCCAGAACGAGACGAACCAGTTGATGGCCAGCGCGCGGGGAGACACCTTGTTGCTGAGCAGCGCGGCAAGCATGAAGAAGACGTTGCCCGTGAACAGCTCGCCGCCGGTGAGGATGACCATGGACAGGCCGACAGGCAGGCCGATTGCACCATTGAGCCACTTGCCTAATCCCGGGTTGGCTGCCCCAACGCCGGGGGAGCCGCCGCCAACGACGGTCATGAGCAGTGCGCCCAGTGCGATTTGGCAGCCCTTTGTTGGCGAGAAGAGACAGTGCGTAAGAGACGCCACCTGTGACATGGAGCGCCACCTGACAGCGCCGTGGCACACGCACCGCCATGAAGGAGAGCATGGCCACCTTTTTCCACGTGTAACTGGCCTTGGTGACACCGATGTTGACCGCCGCCTGGGGTGTGCGCGCGCAGTGAGGCATAAAGGTATAGAGCAGGGCCTCCA
>Ga0164296_1004458_pt1 | contig 12733 bp, 14 predicted proteins | sample GEODES057metaG_FD_113533 | JGI IMG/M metagenome (GOLD analysis project Ga0164296, IMG submission 113533) | Dystrophic lake water microbial communities from Trout Bog Lake, Wisconsin, USA - GEODES057 metaG | ecosystem: Environmental > Aquatic > Freshwater > Lake | place: USA: Trout Bog Lake...
ACCTTGATTGAGTGGATGTTCTGGATTGCCATCAATATAAACTAGCTCACCATCACGTAAGTGTGCACGAATACCACAACGGCATGCGCACATATAGCAAGTAGTTGTTTTGATTTCGGTAGCAGGTTTTTGTTTCCTGATAGGATCGTGAACAGGGGTGCTGGAAAGAAAGTTGAACATGCTATTTAGCTCTTGATAAATTAAAGTTTAGAACTAGGATACACAAAATTAACTAAATCTGCAAAAAATTAATGGTTGCCTTGCTTTTCGTGTAATTTCGGATAGTTTGACCTCGCACCATCCAAAAAATTATTAATTGCCCTAGACAAATATTTCCCAAAATCAATCTTTGTTTCATAGTTAAAAATATATTTTCTAGTTGCATAAGCAAAAAAACTTCCATGAAGCGTCCAAACAAACTCACGCTCGTCATCCGAGATTGACCCCCAAGAAAGATCTTTACCATAGGCTGCGCGTAGGGAGTAACAGACAGGGTCAATCAAGTGCTGACGAATCATTTTGAGGTATTTTTGGTTTAATCCGGTTCCCTCTAGACCAGAAAATAAATACACCCTGATCCAACGCATTGAAAAACTATCTTCAAAGTATTGTTGATAAAACTGAAGTAGGCGGAGATTAAGAGGAATATCGGTATTGCCAAGAAGGTCGTCCCATTCTTTATGCCAAGAGTCCAAAAATATGATTTCAAAAACCTCCTCCATTAATGCCTTTTTGGAAGGAAAATAACGATAGAGAAGAGGCTGAGTAATGCCTAAGCGATCTGATAACTCTCTAGTTTTGCCAGCAAATCCAAATTCGGCAAAGTAGTCAATTGCTCCAGCCAGAATTAAGTCTCTACGTTCTGAGGGTTTCATTCTGACCCTTAGGCTATGGAGCGTTTTTTTGGGTGCTTTATTTTTTGGGAGCTTTGTTGACATACCAAGACTTTTTTATAGTGGCGCTGAGGTTATTAGACCATTGTATTTTCTGGAATAAAGTTCTTTCCCTTGCCAAAATAGGTATTTGCCCTAATTAATTGGCGATAAATATAATTACCATTTTTTTACAATTGATGTATAGTTCTAATTATCAAACATTAATTAGTGAATTATTTTGAGTTTATGTCACTTGTTTTGGGGGTTGATACTTTCCTCTGATGCAAGTTAAGCATAACTAATTAAATTTACATAAGGAGAAAATCATGTCTCGTAACGCTACAGATTGGCTGAAAACCCCTGGTTTCCCAAATTCTCACTTTGTCGATAGCAGAATTTATACCGATGAGGCTCTGTTTAAAGAAGAGCAGGAAAAGATATTTAACAAAAGCTGGATTATTGCTTGTCATGAAAGTGAACTCACTGGAGCCTATGACTATCGGACTTTCTCACATCCCGGTGGCGCCCCTTTGATTATTGTGAGAGGTGAGGACATGAAGGTTCGTTCTTTCTACAACATCTGCCCGCATCGCGGCAATACTCTGTTATACGATCCTGTTGGTAATGCTAAGCGTATTACCTGTATTTTCCATGCTTGGATGTTTGATACTAAAGGCAATTGCATCGAAATTTCACGTGGTGAGCAGGGTTATCAGGATCGCTATAAATGTGAAAACGCAGGCCTGCGGGAAGTTCGTACTGAGATTGGATATGGTGGCTTTGTCTGGGTTAATGTTGACGATAATGCGCCATCCCTCAAAGAATACATTGGTGATTCTATGAATATGTTGGAGGAAAACCTCTCCATGCCCTTGGAGGTTTTCCACTACCATAAAGCAGTAGTCAACACGAACTACAAGCTTTGGCATGACACCAACAGTGAGTTCTACCACGACTATATGCATTACTTCAACAAGGCTACAGGCATGATGCAGCCTGGATATTTTGATCGCAAGTACACTGGCTATGCAAATGGTCACGCCTCTGTAGGCTCAATGGAGATCAAATACGATGCTTATTCAAAAGGTAGCAAACCTCGTGCTGTAGGTTGGCCTGGCTTGTCACCTGGTGGATGGGTCTTGATAGACATTTTTCCTGGCATGACTTTCAATTTACGAACATCGGTGCTCCGAATGGACACTGCTATTCCTCTTGGCCCCAATAAACTCATCATTGAATTCAGAGGCTTGGGTTTAAAGAGTGATACTCCAGAGCAAAGGGCAGAACGAATTCATGACCATAACGTGATTTGGGGACCCTTTGGTCGAAACTTACATGAAGATCTCTTAGGGGTTCATGGTCAGGGCCGGGCTATGCGCGACGGGTCTGATAGCAAGTGGGTGATTCATGGCCGTGAAGAAAATTCAACCATTCATGATGAAGTTGGTATGCGTCATTTTTATGCTGAATGGAGCAAAAAAATGCAGCGCCCAGCATATGATCCTTTGGGCGACAACAAACTTCAGGCTACAAAAGAAATTGCTTAATTACAAGATTATTATCAAGGTTATCTAGAGATGGATGAACGAACTGAAATTTCAGAATTAATTTATAAGAGTTTTCTGGCTCTAGATGACCTGCAATTTGCAGAGTATTTAGCATTGTGTGCTCCTGACTACCACTATCTTATTTCTGCATATAGTCCAGAGATTAGAAAAGAAATGATTTGGTTAGAAGAGTCAGGTGATTCTCTCAAACTTCTGTTTGATAATCTTCCAAAGCACAATAGCGATCATTCTCGTTTAACAAGACTTGGTAATGTTTACCTAGTATCTAAAGCAGCAGCTAATGAATGGAAAGCCCTTACTTTTCTCCAAGTATTCCGTACTACCTTAGATGGTGGTGCAACTGAATTATTTGCCGTTTGTAAGGTGCACGACAAGATCACAAAGCTTGATGAGAAATTTAAGCTTCTCGATCGCGAAATTAAAATGGAAACCCGTATGTTTGGATTTGGACATCATATTCCGTTTTAACTATCGGCCCATCTTAGAATGAAAATAGAGATCATCGGTTCTGGAGACATAAGACAGACTTTTGAATCCAAGCCGAATGAAAATATCCTATATTCAGGCTTACAGCACGGGATCGGGTTGCCTTATGAGTGTGCAACTGGAACTTGTGGCTCATGTAAGGCTAAAAGAATTTCAGGTCAAATAGAATGGCTCTGGGACGAGGCTCCCGCACGAAAGATTTTGAAGTCTGAGGATGACTTTTTGATGTGCCAGTGTTCAGCTAGCTCAGATTTACAACTTGAAGTGCGATCAAAGTTAAAAGAAAATAAAGATCCTAGATGCGTCCCTGATTGGCTCGGAGCAGTTGTTATCGACTCTAGGCTTGTGGCGCAGGATGTAAAAACCCTCAGCGTGAGACTTAGTAAGTCTATTGATTTTTTACCAGGCCAGTTCATGGTGTTGGAATTCGAAGGTGTTGCTGGCGGAAGAGCATGGTCTATGACAAATCATGCTGAGACATCAAATATTCTGCACTTTGTTATAAAAAAGAAACCAAATGGAGATTTATCTAAATTCCTTTTTGCACATGATGACCTTTCGGGTCTGAAAGCAAAGGCCTTTGGCCCAATCGGCAAAGCTACCTACCTAAGTAATTTAGAGAAAGAGTTAATTTGTATTGCTGGTGGTACAGGAATTGCAGGCATGATGTCCATTCTGGAGGAATATATTCGGGGGGGAGCTCATTTAAAAAATCGAGCAACTGTGTATTTTGGTGTTCGAACTTCTCAAGATTTATTTTTTGCAAATGAATTTTCAAAATTAGTAGATCAATCAAAGGGTAGTCTAGAGGTGGTAGTAGCATTCTCAGATGAGAAGCCCAGCACCGAAATCATTGAGGCTTATCCCGCGCTAAAATTTGATCAAGGCTTTATTCACGAAGTTGCAGAGCGCGAGATTGTCGGATGTGACCATGCAAATTCGCGCGCATACATCGCTGGCCCACCCCCTTTAGTAGATGGGGCTTTGCGTATGTTGCTCCTCAAGGCGCGGTTGCCAGCGTCTGAGATTTTATATGATAAGTTCGGCTGAGTTTAATTAAAAGTTTCAATTGATAGGAAATTGTATGTCTTCAAAGTTTTTATGCAAAAAAAACGATATTCCTGAAAATGGATTTAAAGTTTTTGATATTGAGAATGGCAAAGTCATGGTGGCTAACTCCGATAAAGGTTATTATGCATATGATGGATTTTGTCCTCACCAAGAGGTATGCCTAGCTGAGGGTCTTTATGACGGCAAAGTTTTTACTTGCCATGAGCATTTGTGGCAGTGGGATATAGTATCTGGCGATCCATTAGGACTTGCTGAATCACCCTTAGTGGTAAAAAAAATTGAAGAAATTGATGATGAGCTTCACTTGCTAAGTAATTGATTTCGCCATCTGTGAAAAATAGCTATTTATCGGTTGATAGGTAAGGGATTATCCTAATTAGTATTCCTTAAAAATAGCGTAAATTAGCTGTATCCAAACCAAGATTTGGCTATATCACTGGAGACCAATAATGTTACAGCTTTTCTTTAAAAAAATTTCTCTGCCAGTTTTTGTTGCTGCCCTAATTTCTTTCGGATCGTTACCATCTAGCTATGCTGATACGATTGACTATGGCGCTATCGGATCTCCGATCAATTTGTCTGTCGGCTATCAGCCTTATTACACTGAATCGTGGTCAGGTCTTGTAATGCGTAATAAGAAATTCTATGAAAAATACCTACCGAAAGGTTCAAAGGTAGATTTTCAAGTTGGTCTCCAAGGCGCGGTGATAGTAAACAGCATGTTAGCCGGTAAGGAGCAGATTGGTTACTTGGGTGACATGCCTTCAGTAGTCGCCGTCAGTAAAAGCGATGTTGCACCTATAAGCCTCGTGGCAGTTTTGGGAATCAGTAAAGATCTTTGCAACATATTTCTGGTGCGTAAGGATGCTCCTGACTTTAAGACGCCGGCAGAAGCCTTGGCATCTCTTAATGGAAAAGTAGTTGCTGCGCCAAAAGGTTCTTGTGTTGATCGATTTGTCCAATCGACCTTTATTAAGGAGAAGATTAAACCTTCCGATTACCTCAATCAAAGCATTGAGGTAATCACTAGTAACTTTAGAGCGGGAAAGATTGATGCGGCTGCACTTTGGGAGCCCACGGCCTCTAAATTAGAGGAAGAGGGTTTAGCTAAGCGCGTTGCCTCTGGTTATTCTGTTAATGAGTCTGACGGTGCCTTTTTAGCGATGCGGGGAGACTTGATAAAGGCGCGTCCTGATATTGCTCAGGCTTGGTTGAACGCAGAACTAGACGCCCAGTTATTTATGGCAGATCCGAAAAATGCCAAAGAGATGGTTGATATAGGCATGGAATATGCCAACGGGTTTACCCGATCAGAGATTGGAAAAGCTATTTATGGTCAACGCCCCGATCAAAATGGTAGCAAGATCCGCTTTACTATGCCATTTTCCTTCTCGGCGGATGCTAGAGATTTGATTACCTCAGCTGCTTCGTTCTTAAAAGAGATCAAAGTAATTAACAATGGCACATTGCCAAGTGACGCTATCAATAGTAGCTTTGCTGATAATTCACTTAAGGCTCGAAATCTTAAGTCGCCCATCGGTAGCGTACCTGTTATTAATCCGCCACCAAATTAACTTCACTCAAACCCTTGAAATACTTCAAGGGTTTTTTTGTAAAGGTTTATTTATCAAATGATTTTTAAAGATAATAAAAAAGACTTGTAGCGTATGAACAAAATAATGTTAAAGCTGAACCTGAACTTGAGGGAAGAATCCCTAATACGCAAGCTTTTAAGTCCTCGATTTTTTCTGATGATTACCGGGTTTGTAATTTTTCTGTGTTTTTGGCATTTATCCGTTGAAGTATGGCAGTTGCCACGCTTTGCCCAGTTACCCACTTTGCGTGCCGTTGTGACTGAATTTATCAGTACAAACCCAATCTATGGCGTCTCGATTTTTACCCACGAGCTTTATCAGCATATATTAGCTAGTTGCTTGCGAGTGTTTGCTGCTTTTATTTTGGCAACTCTTCTTGGGGTTCCTTTGGGGCTATTCTTGGGATGGTCTACCAAATTTAGAGAATATGTTTTCCCTGTATTTGAGATGCTTCGACCAATTCCCATTTTGGCGTGGGTTCCGTTAGCTATCGTGATGTTCACTGGGATAGAAACGCCCGTCATTTTTTTAGCATTTCTTGGATCTTTTTTTGTGACTGCATTAAATACAATGCTTGGTGTTCAGCAAATTGATGAGTCCTATTTTCGGGCTGCGAGATGTTTGGGAGCCAATAGTTTTCAAGTCTTCAAGCATGTCGTCATTCCTGGTGCTATGCCATTTATTTTTACGGGGCTCCAAATTTCGGTTGGGGTTTGTTGGTTTTCCTTAGTTGCAGCAGAAATGGTGTCTGGTCAATATGGATTGGGATACATCATTAATACCTCCTACACTAATGTCCGCTATCCCACGATTATTATCGGCATGATTACATTGGGCTTTATTGGCTATATAACCAGCGCTATGGTTCGTTCCGTTGGTAAAAGTCTAATGAAGTGGCGCATGCGTGAACTAGCACTTTCAGAGGGTTAATAAATTGACTAATTCACCTCAAACCCGTGGACAGATTTCCATTAAAGATGTAGTAAAAATTTATGACCCAGAGGGTGCAGCTGTGATGGCTGTTGACCACTGTAGTTTAGAAATTGCAGCTGGTGAGATTTGTATGATTGTTGGCCCATCTGGTTGCGGTAAGACCACTCTATTAAATGCGATAGCCGGCTTTCACAGTATTAATGGTGGCAGCATTGAGATGGATGGCCAGCTACTATGTGGCCCTGGTAAGCCTCAAGCTACTCCTGGTTCAGACAGAATTGTAGTATTTCAAAATGGTGCGTTGTTTCCATGGAAAAATGTAATTGATAACTTGATGTTTGGTCCGTTGATGTCAGGAAAGCTCCCTTTTAATGAGATAAAAGAAAAGGCCCTTTACATGATGGCTGATGCTGGCCTATCCGGGACTGAAAATTCGTTCCCTGGAGAGCTTTCATCTGGGGTAAAGCGAAGGGTCGAAATTGTGCGTGCCCTGATGAACGATCCTAGTGTCTTACTTTTGGATGAACCCTATCGTGCATTAGATTCCCTAAGTAAATCAGTGATGCATGAGGCATTACTTGATATTTACGCTAAGAACAAAGTAACTATATTTTTTATTACCCATGATTTACAAGAGGCGCTTTTTTTGGGAACCAAATTGGCCATCATGACTACAAGACCATGTAAGCCAAAAAAAATTCTTACTGTTGATATACCTTATCCTCGTAGCTATAGCGTTGTTACAGAAAAACGCTTTCGTGATTTGATGGAAGAGACCAGTCACTTAGTTCACGAAGAAGCCAAAAAATCATTTGCTGCTGGTGAAAAGGAGGGCTGATTAATGTTTCGACCAATTCAAAAATTCCTCTTTAATCGCTCCTCTAGTCGCGGATTAATTGCAATCATTATTTTTCTTTTGTTTTGGGAAGTATGTTCAAGATCTGGAGTCTGGTTTGGCATACCTGTGCCTTGGATTGGAAAAGTGCCTGCCCCTACAGCTGTTGTTCATGCTTGGATACCTATGTTGTCAGATAGTGGTTATTGGACCAGTTGGCTCCTGAGTATCAAAAGGGTGTATATAGGATTTATTTTCGCGATGGTTATTGGCATCCCTTTTGGCTTACTCTTGGCCATCAATCGTACTGCCTATGGACTTATTTTTCCCACTTTTGAGGTATTCCGACCAATTCCTCCGCTAGCATGGGTTCCTGTCGCAATTATTTTTTGGCCAACCAATGAAATGTCAATAGCATTCGTTACATTCTTGGGCGCTTTCTATACGATTGTAATTAATGTTTTAGGTGGTGCTCAAGCGATTGACCAACGTTTTTTCCAAGCAGCTCGATCAATGGGATCCTCACAGGGTGACGTTTTTAAACGCATTGTATTTCCTGCAGTCGTACCATCAATAGCTGTGGGTGCATCTGTCGGTATGGGTATCACATGGAATGTTGTAATTGCTGCTGAAATGATCTCTGGCGGGGGATCAGATGGTGGTGGTAAGGGTGGTGGCTTAGGCTTCTTTATTTGGGACTCTTACTTAAATAACTCTTATGATTTGATTGTTGTTGGAATGATCTCTATTGGAATAGCGGGATATTTATCAAGCGGCCTAATACGAATCATTGGCGATCATTTCACTAAATGGACTCGTAGATAAGGCTCAAAGACAGTTATGGAACAGCGTAATAACAAAAATACCCCAGGTGAAATCGTACTTTCAGGAGTTACTAAATATTATGGGATTGGAGAGAGTAAAAAAGCAGTCATTGAAGATTGCTCTTTAACTATCGAGGCTGGAAAGTTATCTGTCATGATTGGGCCATCTGGATGCGGAAAAAGTAGTTTAATCCGCTTAATTGCTGGATTTGAAAAGCCAAGCTCGGGTACTATTACGATTGATGGTAAGCCAATCCGGGGACCAGGAAAAGATCGTTTAGTAGTATTTCAAGAGTCAGCATTATTTCCTTGGATGACAACTGAGGAAAATATTTCATTCGGCCCGATTGCACGTTCAGAGGTAAATACAGAGTCACAGAATTTAGCAAAATTTCTGATAGACAAGGTTGGTCTTAGTCAATTTAAGAAAAAATTTCCGAATCAGCTATCAGGTGGTATGCAGCGCCGATGTGAGCTGGCTAGAGCTTTAATTAATAGTCCAGAGGTCATGATTTTAGATGAGCCTTTCCGCGGATTAGATGAAATGACAAAAGAGTTAATGTGGGAGTATTACGCCAATCTTTACGAGGAGACGCGACAAACAAACTTTTTTGTAACAACCGATATTGATGAGGCTGTTTTTTTGGCTGATCGATTAATTATTATGACTAACACCCCAACAAAAGTAGCGCAGATAATTGAGGTTGATATTCCACGCCCACGAAAGCTTAGCACTCTATTTGAGTCTGATCAGGCGAATGAGATTAAATCTCGAATCTTAAAAATACTCCATGTAGAAGCAATGAAATCATTTAAGGGGGGCAGTAAAGCTGCTGCTGACTTTATTGAAGCCGCTTCTAAACGTGCAGTAAGCAACACTGTTTAATGTTTACTATTGATTAATTAATTTAAAGAGGAGAAATTGAAATGTCTGACACACCGGTAAAGAGAAAAAAAGTTACGATACCAATGCTTAACGAGAAGAAAAAGAATAAAGAACCAATTGTACAGTTAGCAGTTTACGATTATGAGAATGCAATTATTGCCGATCGTTTGGGGATCGATATTCTATGTGTGAGCGATACGGGAGGTATGGTTTTATTTGGTCATGAATCAACTACTTCTGTATCTTTTGAAGAAGTAATGTTTATGGCCCAGGCTGTAAAACGTGGCTCTCAATATGGCCTGCGCATGGTTGATATGCCCTACATGAGTTTTCATTTATCTGAGCAGCAGGCTGTTGATAATGCAGCTCAATATGTTGCTAAAGCTGGAGCCGAAGTGATGAAGTGTGAAGGTAATATTCATCACGCCCGATATATTGAGGCTATCGTCAAAGCTGGTATACCAGTCCAAGGACATATTGGGATTTGCCCAATGAGAATGCCACAATTGGGAGGCTTTAGTGCACAAGGTAAAACGGCTCAGCGCGCTAAAGAATTAGTAGAGGATGCTCAAGCTTTTGTTGATGCGGGTTGTTTCTCAATCATGACTGAAGTATGTACATCAGAAGTCAGCCAATATCTAGCTGAAAAACTCCCTGTTCCTGTAATTAGTTTAGGTTCCGGAAATACTTCAGATGGGGTGCATATTATTGGCTCAGATTTATTTCATCTTTATGAGAAACATGTTCCTCGTCATTCCAAAATTTATTGTGACCTAGTTCCTATTTTGGAAAAAGGATACAAAGAATACATGCATGATGTAAAAAATCGTCAATATCCAGGTAAAGAGCATACTGTCTATATGAGTCCAGAAGAGCTTGATAAGTTCAGAAAAATGGTTAACTGGTAATCGTATCTTACGATTGGGGACCTTTGAGTCGTGATTAGGGGTATCAATTACCCCTAATTTTTTTTTGGAGCACAAACTGACATATTTCTTATTAGCATTTATAGCTCTTTTGGCTGGAACTTTAATTGGAGCTGTTGGTATAGGTGGTGTGCTACTTATACCTGCGCTGATTAATATAGTCGGTTTGGATGTACATCAGGCAAGTGCAACAGCTTTAATTACGTTTTCTTTTACAGGAGCTCTAGGAACTTACTTGTTTTACAAGCAAGGAACCATCTCTTGGCGGATGTCGATACCCGTTTGTCTGGGTGCTCTTGTAGCAAGTTATTTGGGGGCCGAGCTTAATATTAGGACCCCAGATCAGTTGTTAATTATTGTGATTGGTTTGATCGTTGTAGGAGCTGGGTTTTGGGCTTTAAGGACCAGCAAACGTATCGAGACGCAGGCCAGCGAAAAAAAATCTAGTACGGGCCAAAATAATTTCACCCTACTTTTTTGCTTAGGCCTCATAGCAGGTTTTGGTTCTGGATTATCAGGAGCGGGCGGACCTTTATTCTTAGTACCGCTGATGTTAGCATTTAACTTTAATTATTTAGCTTTAGTAGGCGTAGCTCAAGTTTTACAAGTAGTTGCATCATCTGCTGGATCAATTGCGAACATTATTAATGGTCAAATTGTCTTTACTATTGTCGCATTTATGGTTCCGTTTGAATTGATTGGTATTTTTATTGGCGTTACAATAGCCCACAAAGCTGAGGTCGGAATCTTAAAAAAATTAGCAGCTTGGCTTTGTATACTTGTAGGTATTTATATGACCGTCAATCCCCTTGTAAAATATCTTAAGATTAGTTAAAAGTTGGACGATCTTAAAGACTACTTTTCAAGCAGAAAAATTCCAACGACTTCTATTGCAGACGGGCTAGAGCTACCTAGTTTTTTTTCTGCAGTAGAGAAAGAATACTGGGCAGTACGAAAATCAGTTGGTATTTTTGATTTCTCATTTATGAGTACTGTCGAAATAATTGGTCATGATGTGCGGTCCATGTTAGCCTTAATCCAAAGTCGTGACTGCAACAATTTAGATATTGGCAAAATTTTTTATACCATGTTACTTGATAAGCAAGGTTTGGTATGGTTGGATGCAACCATTTGGCATCTAGATGAAGATCGATTTTGGATTATTACAGGCTGTTCGATAACACAATATTTACATCAGATTAGCAAATTATTTAAAGATATTTTCATAAAAGACCTTTCATGTGAGTATCAATATATAGCGATTCAAGGGCCGAAAAGTGGCGAACTAATATGTAAATTTTTTAACCTATCCAAAGCCGATCTTCCCCATTTTTTTTCGTTTATACCTCGTTTTTCTATAAATGGAGCGCTATTAGCCCGCTTGGGATATACAAAAGAGATAGGATACGAATTGGTTGTGCCAAAAAAATTTGCGATAAATATTTGGAAAGATCTTTCTAGTGATCAGATCTATTTACCAGCAGAGTGTGGATTTCTTGCTGCAGATATATTAAGAATCGAAGCTGGTTATATTCTCTATTCAAAAGAACTTTTAAAGCCACGTCAGCTAGATATTAATAAAAAATGCCATTTAAAAGATTTAGTAAAAATAAGGTTCACAAAAGAAAAGCAGATTTTTAAAAAAACAAACCTGTTTACTAAATTTCAGCAACCAGTAGTTGAGGTTACAAGTAAAGTCTTTTCACCATCCCAGGGCTGTTATATAGGCCTTGGCTTTTCAAAGTCAGCAGAGCTAAATACCGATATAGTTGAGCTGGCCTATAATGAATATGTAGGATAAGCTAGTTTTAATTTTAGACTTCGGAGCTTTCATGAAAATATCTGGCGCTTGTCATTGTGGTGAAATTTCTTATGAAGCCGAAATTGACAAAGATAAAGTTGTGATTTGTCACTGTACCGACTGTCAAATCATGTCAGGTAGTGCCTACAGAATTTCAGTATCGACTCCTAATAAGTTGTTCCGATTGATAAAGGGCCTCCCCAAAACTTACATCAAGATTGGAGATAGCGGTAACAAGCGCCTAATGGCTTTTTGTGGCAACTGTGGTAGCCATGTCTATGCTACTGATGCTATCACCTCTGAAGCTATATCGATTCGAGTTGGCACTATTAATGAGAGAGCTAGCTTATTTCCTTTTTTACAAGTATGGAATAAATCATCACTTTCTTGGTCTAAAGATCTAAGAAAAATTGCCTCAAAAGAAATGCAAAATGCATAAACTATTATTTTGAGATTTAGTTTATAAAATAGTGTCGTGTAAATCCCTCAAAGTTGAATTAAGTAGCTTAATTATCTTTTAAGTCATGACTAAGGTTAAAATTGCGTTTGAGTTTTATTGATAATGCTTTAATCCATTGATTATCTTGATTTTTTAGCACCCTACCTTATCAAATGCGTATAGTTTTAATTGGTAGTGATAAATTTGGTGAAGCGGTTTTAAAAGCCTTACTTGACCGAGGTGATGAGGTCGTAGTCGTTTTTTGTCCACCTTTTGATAATATGAATTCACCTGACCAATTAGCAGTTTCTGCTGTAGCTAATGGAATAAAGCTGTGCCAAGCAAGATCTTTAAAAAGTTCGGAGGCTATTCAAGTCATGATTGATAGCAAGCCAGATATTTGCATCATGGCGTATGTACTCCAGTTTGTTCCTCAAGAGATTGCTAACATACCTAAGTATGGCACGATTCAATATCACCCATCTTTATTGCCA
>Ga0164296_1004459_pt1 | contig 12733 bp, 10 predicted proteins | sample GEODES057metaG_FD_113533 | JGI IMG/M metagenome (GOLD analysis project Ga0164296, IMG submission 113533) | Dystrophic lake water microbial communities from Trout Bog Lake, Wisconsin, USA - GEODES057 metaG | ecosystem: Environmental > Aquatic > Freshwater > Lake | place: USA: Trout Bog Lake...
GGCCTCGACGCCCATCCGGTGGACCTGGTCGTCGCCCTCGAGCGCCTCGGCCGCTGGTACGTGCCGGGTCCGGTGACCGAATCCATCGCCGTCGCGCCGATTCTGCTCGCCGCAGACGATCAGGCCGACCGCTGCGCCGCGCTGGCCGCCGGAGACTTACTGGTCACCGCGGCGATGCCGCCGCACACTCCCCGCGCCCTGGACGCCGACGCGGCTGACCTGGTGCTGCTGGCCAGCGACGATCGCGTCACCGAGGGTGTCGCCGGTGAGCGCCGCGAATCCGTCGACCCCAGCCGCCACCTGTTCGATGTGAGCGCGGACGGCCCGAGCTGGCAGGCCTCCGCTGCAGTTGTCCAGCACGCCAGCGCAATCGGGGCCTTGGCCACCGCAGCGCAACTCATCGGCGGCGCAGAGGCGCTGCTGGACGCCGCTGTCGACTACGCCAAGCAACGCTCGCAATTTGGTCGGGTGATCGGTTCCTACCAGGCGATCAAGCACAAGCTGGCCGATGTGCACATCGCGGTCGAGTTGGCCCGCCCCCTGGTCTACGGCGCCGCCCTGTCGATGGACGCGCGCGACATCAGCGCGGCCAAAGCGGCGGCAGCTGAGGCGGCCACCGACGCGGCGCGCGCGGCCTTGCAGACCCACGGCGCGATCGGGTACACCGCAGAACACGATCTGTCGCTGTGGCTGCTGCGGGTGCAGGCGCTGCGTTCCGCCTGGGGTACTCCCGAGGCGCATCGCCGCCGGGTGTTGGAGGCTGTGTTGTCGGAGGTGTTGTCGGAGGTGGCGTCGTGACCACGACCGCAGAACGGCAGATGCTGCGCGAGAGCGTTGCGGCCTTGGTCGCCAAGCACGCGACCCCGGCTGCGGTGCGAGCGGCCATGCAGTCCGACTGCGGCTATGACCAGTCGCTGTGGCGGCTGCTGTGCGAGCAGGTCGGCGCGGCGGCGCTGGTGATACCTGAGGAACTCGGCGGTGCGGGCGGGGAATTGGCCGACGCGGCGACGGTTCTGCAGGAACTGGGCCGCGCTCTGGTGCCGTCTCCGCTACTGGGGACGACCCTGGCCGAGCTGGCGCTGCTGGCTGCGCCCGAACCGGACGTCGAGACGCTCGCGGGCCTGGCCGAGGGCGGGCTGATCGGTGCACTGGTGCTCGACGCGGACTACGTGGTCAACGGCGACGTCGCCGATGTCGTCGTCGCCGCCGAGAACGGTCGGCTGCAGAGGTGGACCCGTTTCGATGTAGAGCCCGTGGCAACCATGGACCCCACCCGCCGCCTGGCCCGGGTGCGAGCCGAGGCGACCGAGGACCTGGGCGCCGACCCCGGCCTGGCCGATGTCGCGGCCGTCCTGGTGGCGGCCGAACAGGTCGGCGCCGCGGAGCGCTGCCTGGAGCTGACGGTCGACTACTCCAAGACGCGTGTGCAATTCGGCCGCCCGATCGGTAGTTTCCAGGCGCTCAAGCACCGGATGGCCGATCTCTATGTGGCCATCGGTGCCGCCAAAGCCGTCGTGTCCGACGCGTGTGCCGACCCCACGCCCGCTAATGTCGCCGCCGCGCGTCTGGCCGCCACCGAGACCCTGCAGGCCGTGGCCGCCGAGGGGATACAGCTGCATGGCGGTATCGCGATCACCTGGGAACACGACATGCACCTCTACTTCAAGCGTGCACACGGCAGCGCCCACCTGCTCGAATCGCCGCGAGAACTGCTCGCCCGCCTGGAATCCGAGGCGTTCGCGTCGCCGTGAACCACCTCGTCACATGAACGACCACGTCACATGAACGATCACGTCGCACTGCGCGCCGGCATCCCGCCGTTTTATGTGATGGATGTCTGGCTCGCGGCGGCCGAACGTCAGCGCAGCCACGGCGATCTTGTGAACCTCTCGGCCGGCCAACCCAGCGTCGGCGCCCCTGAACCGGTGCGCGCCGCCGCGGCTGCCGCGCTGCCACGCAATGCGCCCGGTTCCACAGTGGCACTGGGCATTCCGGAACTGCGCGCGGCGATCGCCGCGGATTACCGTCGCACGCACAGCATCGACGTGGAGCCCGACGCGGTGGTGGTCACCACCGGATCCTCGGGCGGTTTTCTGCTCGCATTCCTGGCCTGCTTCGACGTGGGTGACCGGGTGGCTCTGGCCAGCCCCGGCTACCCGTGTTACCGCAACATTCTGTCCGCGTTGGGGTGTGAGGTGGTCGAGATCCCCTGCGGGCCCGAGACGCGCTTCCAGCCGACCGCACGGATGCTCGCCGAGATCGACCCCCCGGTGCGGGGCGTGATCGTCGCCAGCCCGGCCAATCCGACCGGCACGGTGATCCCGGCGACCGAACTCGCCGCGATCGCGTCCTGGTGCGAGGAGTCCGGGGTGCGGCTGATCAGCGACGAGGTCTACCACGGCCTGGTCTACCCGGGGGCGCCACAGACCAGCTGTGCCTGGCAGACGTCACGCGACGCGTTGGTGGTCAACAGTTTTTCCAAGTATTACGCGATGACGGGCTGGCGGTTGGGCTGGCTGCTGGTGCCGCCGGCGCTGCGCCGGGCGGTCGATTGCCTGACCGGGAACTTCTCGATCTGTCCGCCCGTGTTGTCGCAGACCGCCGCTGTTGCGGCGTTCACCCCGGAAGCGATCGCCGAAGCCGACGGCAACCTGCGCCACTACGCGGCCAACCGCTCGTTGCTGCTCGACGGGCTGCGCCGCATCGGCATCGACAGGCTGGCGCCCACCGACGGCGCGTTCTACGTCTACGCCGACGTCTCAGATTTCACATCCGACTCGCTCGGGTTCTGCTCAACCTTGCTGGCCGAGACGGGGGTCGCCCTGGCGCCCGGCGTCGATTTCGACACCGTGCGCGGCAGCTCGTGCGTGCGGCTCTCATTTGCCGGGCCCGCGAGCGACATCGACGAGGCCCTGCGCCGAATCGGTCCCTGGCTCAGCGCCCGCTAGCCGCCCAGGACCCGGCCGAGGCCGGCCTCGAGCGCGGCCCGCCCACCGAGGTCGGCCACGTCGATGCCGAAGCGCCCACTCAGGATGTCGACGACGGCGGCCGCGTCGGGCAGGTGGATCTTCTCGCTGCCACCCGCGCGATGCACGGTGAGGTCACGCCCGGCCAGATTCACGCGGCCGTCGTCCGTGACGATGGCCGCCGTCAGGCCCGTCACGAAGATCGAGGACGGGTGGGTGGAGACGAACCAGCTGCCGACCTGCAGATCGACCGGCGGGACGCTGTGGACGGTGAACTGATACATCGAGCGCCACTCGTCACGGATCAGGATCTGCAGGACCAGGCCGTCGCCGCCGTCCATCAGCCGGTACGGCTCGTGCGGCGTCCGCTGGGTACTGCCAGTTTCCATCCGCAAGGGTGCGGTCGGCGTCGGGCCGCCGAAGCCGACGTCGACCAGATAGGGGCCCCGGGAACCGGGGAACGTGACCGCCAGGGCCGTGTGTGTCTTCGGGGGGACGGGCCCGTCTGGCGGTTTCCCCCACACTGCCCGGCCGGCCAGGCGCCGCACCCGAAAGCCGATCTCGGCCAGTGCATACCCCATGAGCCCGTTGTGCTCGTAGCAGAAGCCACCCCGACGGCGCTGAACCAGCTTGTCGCTCAGGGCTTCCGGGCTCAGGTCGTCAACCGGCCGCCCCATCACCGGATCGAGATTCTCGAAGGGGATAGTTCGGGTGTGGGCGGCCACCAGATCCCGGAGCACCTGCAGCGTCGGCTCGGCGGCGCCGCGGTAGCCGATGCGGTCGAAGTACGCGTTCAGGTCGAGCGTCATGACGCTATTGTGCTGTTGATTGTGCTGGTGTCAGAGTCCGCACACCTCGGGCGGGTCGAGAATTGACCGGTGAGCGAAGGGAGCAGCAGTGACGGACATCGACCTCTATGTCGACCCGGTATGCCCGTTCGCGTGGGTCGCCGCACGCTGGCTGCTCGCTGCCGCCGCAGCGTCGGGGTCCGACGTCGCGCTGCGGCAGATGAGCCTGGCCGTGCTCAACGAGGGAAAAGACCTCGACGCGAAGCACCAGGACATGATGGAGCGGTCGCGCCGGCTCGGGCGACTGCTGGCCGCCACAGCAGCCGGGCACGGGCCCGACGCGTTCGCGCGGCTCTACTACTCGATCGGAGTCCGCCTGCACGTGCGTAAGGAAGAGATCGACGCCGGAGCGATACAGGAGGCGCTCGCCGAGAGCGGGCTGCCGGGATCGCTCGCCGACGCGGTCGATCAGAGCACATTCGACGACGCCGTCAGGCAGGCGCATGAGGCCAGCCAGAAGGTGTTGGGCGGCAACGGAGGCAGCCCGATCATCGCGATCAACGGTCAAGCGTTTCACGGGCCCGTCATGACGCGGATCCCGCGCAACGAGGACGGGGTCCGCCTGCTGGAGGCGATCGTCACCGCCGCGAGCGTCCCCGAATTCGCCGTACTGCAGAGGCCCTACCAGGGGCCGCCGATTCTGGAAGAGGACCCTCGCTGATGTGCTATCCCGTCGCGTGCCGCACCTGTGGCAAAACAACCTGGGCCGGTTGCGGGGAGCACGTGGACGAGGTCCGCGCGGCGGTCCCGGCGGCGCAGTGGTGCCCAGGCCATGGTGGCCGAGCAGGGGAGTCCGGGGCGCCCCGCTGACGCGAATTATCGCGAGCGGGTCCGCTTGCGTCCGCCACCGGTGGTGAATCGTGTGGCGATCGAGTCCTTGACGGCCGGCTTCTTGAAGCCGCGCATGTCGACGAGTGGTTCGCCGGATGCGTCGGCGATCATGCGCCGTATCTCCGCCCGCCGCTCCGCCAACGCCGCCAGGTCGGACGGGTCGCACTCGAGCCGGACGGCGGGCAGCACCTCGACCTCCAGGGCAGCCGGCCGGTAGGGCCGGCCACGCATCACCTCGCGGGGACCCTTGAGGGCCAGCGGGACGATCGGGACGCCCGCGCTGGCGGCCAGCTTGAACGCGCCGAGCCGGAAGGGGTAGATGCCTGGGGTGTCGCGGCGTTCGCCCTCCGGGAAGATGTGGATCGACGCGCCCTCGGACAGCAGCGTCCGCATCCGCTCGTAGGACGCCAGCGAGGACTCCAACGAGCCCGGCTCGAGGGCGATGACGGCGAGGCGGTCGGCGATCACGCCGAGCGGACCCTTGAACAGGCGCCCCTTGCCCGTCATCGACACCGGCCGGTCCAGGGCGCTGATCAGCAGCAGCGGATCCATGTCGGTGGGGTGATTGCTCACGTAGACCGCCTGCCCATCCGGCAGCGGGACGCCGGTGCGCCGGAACGACATCCCGGTCGCGGCGAACAGCAGCCGGATCCGGCGCTGGGCGAAGCGCCAGGCGGCGGCCCGGCTCCGGGGCAGCAGCGCCGAGGCGACGGAGGCCAGGACCACGACCATCGCCGTGCCCGCGATGTAGGCGCCGACCACGCCCTGACGGCCCCGGTCGGCGACGGTTCGCGCCCGGTACAGGCCCAAGCGGGCCATCGTCGCGGCCAGCCGCAACCGCCCTGCCGCGCCCTTGCCCAGGGTTCCGTTCCGGTACGCCTGACGGGTTTCCTGGCGCCGCAGCTTGCCGCTGGACGTTTTCAGCACACCGCCGCGCGGGATCAGCACCACGTCGTCGGCCGAGGTACCCGTCGTCGCGACCACCGCCGCGCGGATCAGGGACTTGATCTCGTCGTGCCGTTCCGCGGCGGTCGCGGTCTCGGCTACCACCACGATCCCCTCGCCATGCTCGGGCATGTCCTCGCCGAATGCGATGACGCACCCCTTGCGTACCCCGGGAACCTCGCCGACGGCCCGTTCGATGTCCTGCGGGTGATAGTTGCGACCCGCCTTGATGATCAGGTCCTTGATGCGGCCGGTGATGAAGAGCTCCCCGTCGGCCAGGTAGCCGAGGTCGCCGGTGTCGAGCCAGTCGCCGAACCGGATCGCCGCGGTGGCGTCGGGCCTGCCGAAGTAGCCGGACATCACCGACTTGCCCTGGATCTGCACGCGGCCCTCATGGCGATCCGGCACCGGGTGGCGGTTCTCATCCGTCGCCCCGACGACCTGGACCTGCTGATCACCGATCGGCGTGCCCGCGGTCACCAGGCTCCGGGTCCGCGATCCGTGGCTCGCGGGCACGGCGAGACGCTCCACGGCCAGCCGATCCGCGTCGACGACGTCCACGCGCGGGCCGTCCGGCCTGCCACGGGAGATCGTCACCGCGACGCACGTCTCGGCGAGTCCGTAGGCCGGCGCCAGCGCGCTGCGGCGAAAGCCGTAGGGCTCGAAACGGCGGCAGAAATCATCGAGGCCGGTGGCCCGGATGGGCTCGGCGCCCAGCACCGCGAGTTCGACGCTGGACAGGTCGAGTCCGGCGATGTGGTCATCCGAGACGCGCCCCGTGACGTGGTCGAGCCCGAACGGCGTGCTGGCGATGGCCTTCGCCCGAAACCTGTCGATGGCCCACAGCCACGACGCCGGCTTGGTGAGGAAGTCGATCGGCGACATCAGCACGACCGTGGCCCCTGTGCACAGCGCGATGCCCATCCACGTCCCGATGAGCCCGAAGTCGTGGTAGAGGGGCATCCAGGACACCCCGGTGTCGCCGGGATGGAGGCCACCGGCCATGGTCGCCTCGCTGATCGCCCGGGTGTTCGCCAGCAGGTTTCCGTGGGTCAGCGCCACGCCCTTGGGGTCGCCCGTGCTCCCGGATGTGTACTGGATGAAGGCCAGCTCAGGCGGCGTCTCGACGCAGAACAGTCCCGCGGTGCCATCGACGAGAGAGGCGGGAGTCACAGATTCCCGCAGGGACGGGGTGACCGTGCACAGCAGGTCCCCCGCCGCCTTGAACATCGGATCCGATATGACGATGGCCGCCCCGGCGCTGCGCAGGATCCGGCCGTGCCGCTCGACGTAGCCGTCCAGGTCGTCGAGGCGCACGGGCGGATAGATGGGCACGGGAATCCCGCCCGCGCACAGCGCGCCGACGAAGGCGACGAAGAAGTCGGGCCCCGTCGCCGTCACGATCGCGACCCGCTCTCCATGGACCAGGCCGAGGTTGACCAGGCCCGCGGCTGCGCGGCGTCCTCGTTCCCACAGGTCGGCGTAAGTGAGATCGCTCACCTGGCCGTCCGGCGTCAGGAATTTCAGGTGGGGATAGGGGCCGGTGGTCTCGGCGCGGGTGCGGATCAGCTCGAGCAGGGTCGACACCCCGGGCAGCAGCTGATCGATGCTCGTGATCTCGATGCTCGATGTCGAATCGTCGCGGGCCGGCGCCTGCGGCAGCCGCGCGATGGCCGGCTGAAGCCCGCCCGCCGCGCCGCCCCCGAGCGCCTGCTCGACTGCCTCAAGCACATCGCGCGGCCGGCGGAACCTGCCCATACCGTCCGAGGGCAACTCAACCCCGTAGGCATCCCCCACCCGGATCAACAGGTCGGCGAGCTCGATGCTGCCCAGCCCCAGCTGCTCCTCGAAATCCATGTCGAGAATGCCGGGATCATCGACCGGATCGAGACCTGCATCCCGCAGGACACCTGCCAACTCGTCGCGCAAGCGTTGCTCGGACTGCATACCTGACGGACCCCTTCCAGCTGCCACCGCGCGGCGCCCGTTTGCATGCCTGCTACGTCCAACGCCAGCTCAAGGCTACGTCCAGCCCCGGATCGAGGAGATTTCGGGGCTGCGCCCAGGCCCCAAATTTTGGTGCACCTAACCCGCAAAAACTGCCTGTAAACTCTCCACTAGAGCGATTACAGGCGCTTACAGATTTCCACACCGCCGTGGGAACGGGTCACATTGAACCCGGGGCGGCGCCATCGGAAGTAATTTTTTTGCGGCAATCGTCGATATACGTGGCGATGAAGGAGAAGCATCGTCATGAGACAGGCAACACCGGGTTCCAGCAAGGAGTCGAGATGAGTGACCTGCGCAACACCCTGGATTACCTCAACGCGCGCGACACGCTGGCCTTTTACCGTGGTGGAAACGTCCAGAGCCAGGTGATCGGGACCTGCTTCTTCGACAGTCTCACTGACGACTCCCAATCCGCGCTCGACCTGATGCGGGAGCGAATCGAGTCCCGGGTTCCCCACATTCCCAGGCTGGCGCAGCATGTCGTCGCGACCCCGATGAAGGTCGCCCCGCCCGCATGGTTCGACGCGGAGCACGTCGACTTCGACTATCACGTCCGCAGCAAGCGCGTCCCCGGCGGGAAGATCACGGAGCTGATGCGCGCGGTCGAAGACGTGGTGGACACGCTCGACATGAATCGGCCGCCATGGCGGGTCTACGTGGTCGAGGGATTCGACGACGGCAAGTGGGCCATGGTCCTGCAGGCTCATCACGTCCTGGGCGATGGGGCGGCGTGCATCGCGCTATTCGGAGCGGCCTTCGCAGACATCGACTTCGTGGCGCCGCAACTCGACCGTCCCAAGATCTACGCCCCACCGGCGCGCGAACTCGTTCGCCAAGGTTTGAGGTGGCGGGCCCGCGGCGTCATGCAGCAATGCAAAGACGCGCTGGCCGTGCTGCGGTCGCCCAACCGCGTGACGACGTCGGCGCGCAAGCTGATCCCGCTGGCGAAACTCGTGTGGCGTGAAGTCCGGCACCCGTACAAGCCGGCCGCGATCAACCGGCCCGCCAGCGGTGAATGGGTCTTCCGCACCACCTCACGACCGCTCGGCGAACTCCGGGAGCTGGCCGCGACCACCCCCCGGGCGACGGTGAACACCGTCTTCCTGGCGGCCGCTGCCAATGCCATCAAAGATGCGCTGGCCACGGAGAACCAGCCGCTGCAGGCACCGCTGAAAATCGGGATCCCCAAGAGCCTGCGGCGGGACACCGCCAACGTCGCCGTCGATTCATGCACTCTGACGAGCAACCTGGTGATCTCGGCGCCCCTGGAGCAGCAGGCCCCGCTGGACCTGCTGCGTTCCATCACCGACCGGCTGCGTAACGCCCTGGACTCCGACGAGGCCTCGCTGCGTTCCATGCTCGGCAAGGGCGGGGCGGCCCAGAACTGGCCGATGAAGTGGAACGTGACAGCCACGATGCTCCACGGCCCGCCAGATGGCCTGTTCAGCGGCGGCAGCCTCCTGGAGCAGTGCATGTTCTCGGCCCTCCCCGGTGGCACGAAGTCGATGGGACTGATCGGCTCGGCCTACAACGGCAACCTGTCGATCATGGTCGTCGCGGATCGGTCGTTGGCCGGGCTCGCGGACCGTGTCTGCGCCGGCATGCAGGAATGGTTGGACGACCTTGCCCACCAGGTCGCCGCGTAGGGCTGTGCCACACCAACCGTCTGCGCAGACGGCGGCCAGCTCCACCCCGACCGCACGCACCGCCGCGTTTTTCGACCTGGACAAGACGATCCTCGCCAAGTCGAGCACGGTCGAGTTCGGCAAACAGTTCATCGACCGCGGACTGCTGCGCCGGCGCGCGTTGCTCAAGTCCGGCTACGACGAGCTCACCTTCATGCTCTCCCGCGCGGAATACGACCGCCTGCACCGGATGCGGGTCCACATGTCGAACATGTGCACAGGGTGGGACGTCGCGCACGTCCGATCGATCGTCAACGAGATGATGGACGAGATCGCGATGCCTCTGGTCTTCGCGGGCGCCGCTGACCTGATCGCCGATCACAAACGCCGTGGCCACGATGTCGTCATCGTGTCAGCCTCGGCCGAGGACATCGTGGAACCGATCGCCAGCACCCTGGGCGCCACCCATGCGATGGCGACCCGGCTCGCCGTCGAGGAGGGCAGGTACACCGGCGATGTGGCGTTCCACTGTTACGGCGAACGCAAGGTGCACGCCATCCACGACCTCGCCGCGCGGGAGGGCTATCCGCTGGAGCACTGCTACGCCTATTCCGACTCGATCAGCGACGTGCCGATGCTGGAGGCTGTGGGCTACCCCAGCGTGGTCAATCCGGACCGCAGTCTGCGCAAGGAAGCAACCCGACGCGGTTGGCCCGCCTTGACGTTCGCCAAGCCGCGGGGTTGAACCGCTGCTGAGAGATCACAGCCAGGTGTCCGGCGTCGTGGCGGTGAGGAACGCCTCAAGGTCGTCGCGCCACGGGGCCGGAGTGGTCTTGTCCGGTTCGATGCCGGTGTATTCGCCGCGGTAGAACAACAGCGGCCTCGGCTTGGCCGCGGACGAATCCGACAGTGACTGGACCGCGCCGAACACCACGAAGTGATCACCGCCGTCATGAACCGAGGCCACCGTGCAGTCGATGTGGGCCAGCGACCCGTCGATGATCGGCGAGCCGAGCGCCGACGGATGCCAGGCGATGCCGGCGAACTTGTCCGGTTCAGCGGACCCGAAGCGCGCGCAGACGTCCTTCTGCTGCTCCCGCAGCACATTGACGCAGAAGCGGCCGCTGGCCTCGATGGCCGTCCAGGAACGCGAGACCTTGGTGGGGCAGAACAGCACCAGCGGAGGATCGAGCGACAGCGCCGCAAACGACTGGCATGCAAAGCCGATCGGCGTCTCGTCGTGAACGGTGGTGATGATGGTGATGCCGGTGCAGAACTGGCCCAGCACCTGCCGGAACGCACGCGGATCGATCTGAGCCGACATCCCCCGAGGCTAGCCGCGCGCGCCGGCCGCGAAGTCGTGACCCCACAGGCTGACGGCGGTGCTTTCCCGGACGATCCAGTCCTCGTCGGCGACTCGGCGCCCCTCGCAACCGAATTCGACGTCGAACCCGCCCGGCGTCTTCATGTAGAACGACAGCATCAGGTCGTTGACGTGGCGGCCCAGCGTCGCCGACATGGGCACCTTTCGGCGCAACGCACGGTCCAGGCACAGGCCCACATCGTCGGCGTTCTCCACCTCGACCATCAGGTGCACGATGCCGCTCGGCGTCGGCATGGGCAGGAAGGCGAGGCTGTGGTGGCGCGGGTTGCAGCCGAAGAACCGCAGCCATGCCGGCTCGCCGTCCGCAGGGCGGCCCACTAGCTGCGGCGGCATCCGCATCGAGTCACGCAGCTTGAAGCCGAGCACGTCCCGGTAGAAGTGCAGCGCCTCGGCATCGTCGCGGGTGGAGAGCACCACGTGGCCGAGACCTTGGTCGCCGGTGACGAACCTGTGCCCGTACGGACTGGCGATCCGGCGGTGCTCCAGCGCGACCCCGTGGTAGACCTCGAGGCAGTTGCCCGACGGATCGGAGAACCGGATCATTTCGTGCACCCGGCGTTCGGCCAACTCGGCGGCGGTCGCCTCCTTGTAGGGGACGCCCTCGACGTCGAGCCGATGCCGGATCTCTTGCAGGCCTTCGGCGTCCGCGCATTCCCACCCGGCCTCCATGAGCCGGTCGTGGTCGGCAGGCACGATCACCAGACGCGCGGGATAGTCGTCCATCCGCAGGTAGAGCGCGCCTTCGGTGGCACCGCTGCCCTCGACCATGCCGAGTACTTTCAGCCCGTACTCGCGCCAGGCGGCCATGTCGGTGGCCCCGATGCGCAGGTATCCCAGGGACCGGATGCCGGTGCTCCCAGTGCTGTCAGTCACGCCCCACTCACGCCCCACTCACGTCCCACGTGCGCCCCACTCACACCATGGTGTCGGAGGGAGGCAGCCCGAACTCGTGGTTCCCGAAGATCATGTACGCGCGCTCGGGGTCGTTGGCGGCGTGCACCCGCCCGGCGTGGGCGTCGCGCCAGAACCGCTGGATCGGAGCGGTGTTCTCCAGAGCGGTGGCGCCCGATGCCTCGAATAGCCGGTCGATGGCGGAGATCGACCGGCCTGTCGCGCGCACCTGGTCGCGGCGCGCGCGGGCGCGCAGCTCGAATGGGATCTCCTTGCCGTCGAGCAGCAACTGGTATTCCTCGCTGACGTTGCCGCTCAGCTGGCGCCACGCGGCGTCGATGTCGCTGGCGGCCTCGGCGACGCGGACTTTGGCGAACGGGTCGTCTTTGGCCTTCTCCCCGGCGAACGCGATGCGCATCCGCTTGCCCTGGTGTTCCACGTGGGCTGCGTAGGCGCCGTAGGCCATGCCGACGATCGGCGCGGAGATCGTGGTGGGATGCATTGTTCCCCAGGGCATTTTGTACACGGGCGCGGTGTTGGTCTGCAGCCCCGCGGCGGTGTGGTCGTTCATCGACTTGTAGGACAGGAACCGGTGGCTGGGAACGAAGGCGTCCTTGACCACCAGGGTGTTGCTGCCGGTGCCGCGCAGGCCGACCACGTGCCACACGTCGTCGATCGTGTAGTCGCCGAGCGGCATGAGGAAGCTGCCGAAGTCCACCGGACGGCCGTCCTTGATCACGGGGCCGCCGACGAACGCCCAGGTCGCGTGGTCGCATCCCGACGACCAGTGCCACGCCCCGTTGACCAGGTAGCCGCCATCGACCACGGTGCCCGCACCCATCGGCGCATATGACGACGAGACCCGCACAGTCGGGTCGTCACCCCAGACTTCCTCCTGCGCGCGCTGGTCGAACTGGGCGAGGTGCCAGTTGTGCACGCCCAGGATCGAGGTCGCCCATCCGGTGGAGCCGCAGGCGCTGGCGATCCGGCGGACGGCGTCGAAGAACAACGTGGGGTCGCACTGCAGCCCGCCCCACTGCTGGGGCTGCAGCAGGGAGAAGAACCCGGCCTCGTCGAGCTCGTCGATGTTCTCCTTGGGCAGCCGGCGCAGGTCCTCGGTCGCCCTGGCGCGGTCGCTGAACCGGGGCAGCAGGTCGTCGATGGCGGCCAAGACGGCTTGGGCGTCACGTTGTTGGATAGTGGTCACTGAAGTTAGCCTCCCAGACGAGCGGA
>Ga0164296_1004461_pt1 | contig 12732 bp, 16 predicted proteins | sample GEODES057metaG_FD_113533 | JGI IMG/M metagenome (GOLD analysis project Ga0164296, IMG submission 113533) | Dystrophic lake water microbial communities from Trout Bog Lake, Wisconsin, USA - GEODES057 metaG | ecosystem: Environmental > Aquatic > Freshwater > Lake | place: USA: Trout Bog Lake...
GAAGGGTGATTTCATTCCCGTGGGGAACTCCGTCGTTGAGGGCATTATCAACGCCTCGCCGGTGCGAGCGCTGTGCGGCAAGATCTGGGTGCCCGGCAAGGACCCGGGTAAGTACCCGGTCTGTCCGACTTGTAAAGAGGTTGCCGAGTCGATGGGCTGGTCCGTTCCCGGCGGGTGAATCAAGTTGAAATGTCCACTTTAAGATGGGGACATGACAAACCTCCTTTTTCTCGTCGGATCTCTTCGCCAAGGCTCGCTTAACCAGCGCCTCGCCAACGTTGCTCGCGCCGAGCTGCCCGAGGGCTACCAGGCCACCGGCTTCGACCTTGGTTCGCTTCCCCTCTACAACAGCGACTTCGACGGCGAAAACAGCCCCGAGTCGGTCGTGGCCTTCCGCGCCGCTCTGCACGCTGCCGACGGCGTCTTCATCTTCTCGCCGGAGTACAACTACGGAATCCCCGGCGTCGTGAAGAACGCCATTGACTGGGCCAGTCGTCCCATGATGCCCCGCCACGCCATGGTGGGTAAGCCGATGAACGTCATTGTCTCGACCATGTCGCCGACCAACGGCATTCGCGCCCTGAACGACATCAAGCGCACCTGGGCGGCCGTGGGCGGCGTTCCGGTCAACACCTTCGACTTCGTTTTGCAGAGCGCTCAGACCCGCTTCGTCGAGGTTGACGGCGTCGAGACCCTCGACGTACCGGCCCTCAACGGCCTGCGCATGGCCATTAACCACCTCGACCGCATCATTAACTCCGGCGCTCCCGCCGTGGCGCTGGCCAACTGGGACGCATTTATTGCGTCACTGAAGTAAGTTGCCGTAATGCGCGTTCTCGCTATTCGACACCACGAAGAAGACAACCCCGGCCTGATCGGCGAGGCCCTCGAGGCTCGCGGCGCCACGGTTGACCTGGTCATGCTCGACAGCGAGCAGGCCACGCCCTCGCTCGACGGCTACGACTTGTTGCTCATCCTGGGCTCGAAGGAGTCGGTCTACGACACCGAGGTTGAGGCGGCCTGGTTCGGGCGAGAACTCGCATTACTGCACGAAGCCGACCAGCGAGGCATGCCGATCTTCGGCATTTGCTTCGGTGCGCAGGCCTTGTGTCGCCTCTTTGGTGGCACTGTCAGCCGGTCGAATGAGCCCGAAGTCGGTTGGTACGAGGTCACGGCCGTTGACGGGGCCGACGTTGCTCCGGGTCCCTGGTTCGAGTTCCACTACGACGCCTGCACCTTGCCCGACAGCGCGACGGTCTGGGCCACCTCACCGCGCGCCGTGCAGGCCTTCGCCATCGATCGCCACGTCGGGGTCCAGTTTCACCCCGAAATTGACGATCGCCAACTGCGTGACTGGCTAGAAACGGCCTCGGGCGAGGCCAGAGAGTTCGGTCACGACATTGACGAGCTCCTGGCCTTTACGGCCGCCGAGGTTCCCGCTGCGCGCCAGCGGGCCCTGGCACTGGTTGACGCGGTTCTGCGCCACAACGGTCTCGCCGACCAATAGATACCCGCCGACTCGTGACAAGTTGGCTCAGTAGGCTAGACGGGTGAACATCGTCCCCACTCCCGTCCGACTCGAACGTCCCGCCACGGGGGGAGCGGTAGGTCACCTCGAGGATGGCCGCGTCATCTTCGTGCGTCACGCCATCGCGGGGGAGCTGGCCCAGGTCGCCCTCACCGACGAAACCAGCAAAATCTGTCGCGGTGACGCTATCGAGATTCTCGAAGCCAGTCCGGAGCGGGTCAGCGCGCCGTGCGCCTTCGCCTACCCCGGCGGTTGCGGGGGTTGTGACTTCCAGCACGTGTCGGTTTCGGCCCAGCGCTCCTGGAAAGCAACGCTCGTGCGTGATCACCTCCGCCGTATTACGGGCATCACCTGGGACGGTGACGTGACGGCCGTTGGCGCGACCGGACAAGGGACGCGCACCCGTCTGCGCCTCGGTGTCAATGAGGAAGGGCAGCTCGGGCTGCGGGCCAATCGCAGTCAAGAGCTCGTGGCCATTGACGGGTGTTGGTTGAGTGACCCGCGCTTCGCCGATGCTTTCCGCACCGAGTGGTACGGGGCCGAGGAAGTCGAACTGCGCGCCATTGGCGAAGGCGCGCCCTTCGCCGTGGTTCGTCGTGAGACGCCCCGCGGGACAATTTTCGAGCTGACCTCCATGCGCGGTGAGCCCCTCGAGCCGTCGACTCACTCCCGGGTCGCCGTCCAGGGCCACTACTTCAAGGTCTCGCCCCGCGCCTTCTGGCAGTCGCACCGCGACGCGCCCGAGCTGCTGTTGGGCGAAGTGCTGTCTGGTCTCGACGCCCAGCCCGGTGACCACGTCGTTGATCTCTTTAGTGGGGTCGGTCTCTTTTCAACCCCGCTCGCGCGCCGCGTGGGTCCCGGTGGCAAAGTAGTGGCCGTCGAAGCCTCACCCTACGCCGTGCGCGACGCCCGCGAAAATGCTGACGGCCTGCGTCAGCTCAAGGTTCGCGAATGGAGCGTCACGCCCCGGGCCATCAATGACGCCGTCGCTCCCGACGACCTCGTCGTCCTCGACCCACCCCGCAGCGGCCTCGCCAAGGGCGTGGCTGACGCCCTCGTTCGTCGATCGCCACGGCGCATGGTCTACGTCTCCTGCGACGCGGCCACGTTGGCTCGCGACCTGGTCCCGCTGCTCGCCGGTGGGTACGAACTGCGTGATCTCAAGGTCTTTGAGCTGTTCCCGATGACGGAGCACGTGGAAACCGTGTGCGTCCTTGACAAGCGGTCCTAGAAGGTAGAGAGTGCTTGTAGGGGGACGGAAAGTCTCCGGACCCCTGAGGGGGTTGACAATGTCAATCAAGTTGGACCACCACCACCGCGTGACCGCACAGAAGATCTTCGGTCACCCGCTCAACCACAACATTCAGTGGATTGATGTGTGCTCACTCCTCGGTCGATTCGGCGACGTGCACGAATCCCACCGCGGCAACTGGGCCCTCACGGTGGATGGCGAGACCATCTCCTTTGGATCAACGCGGACCCGCGACCTCACCGAAGACCAGGTGATGCGCGTTCGTCACTTCCTCCAGAGTGCCGGCCTGAGCGTCGAAAGTTTGGCCGCCTAGCGGTTCATTCCTCACCGGGGGACCGGTAACGTGGCGCCCGTGCCAACTGACGCCTACGTTCTCCTACCCCCGAGTGAGTCCAAATCATCCGGTGGCGAACGCGGGGTGGTGGGCGGTCGATTTACGACCGAACTACGGACCTCGCACGAGCAAATCCGGCGCGAACTGCGTGTGCTCATGCGCAGTGGTGACCAGGTCGCGCAGGAACGAATCTTGGGCGTCCGTGGGCCGCTGCTCGAACGAGCCACGACGGCAACAAAGGCACTATTAGCCGGAAGGGCTCCGCTGTTGCCAGCCTGGCAGCGCTACGAAGGTGTGGTGTGGTCTCACCTTGAGCCGGTCACGTTGAGCGACGCACAACGTGCGCGTCTCCTCATTCCCTCCGGTCTCTATGGTCTTAACGCCGCTGATGACCTGATTCCCGACTACCGGTTGACGATGAAGGTCTCGCTCGGGCCGGTCGGGAACGTGGCGAACTTCTGGCGACCGGCCCTTGCGAAGTCGCTCTCCAGGCTCGATCGGCCAATTATCTCGTTGCTCCCGAAAGAGCACGAGAGTGCCATTGACAGCGACGCGTTGCGAGCGGCGGGGCAGTACCAGTCAATTCAGTTTGTTAAGGCCGATGGTGAGGGTGCGGCCGGTCACGACGCGAAGGCCGTCAAGGGCATCGTTGGTGGCATTGTGCTGCGCCACGGCCTGCGGGGTCTCGTCGGCTTTTCCTGGCGTGGGTGGTCGTCGCGAGTTATCGATGGCGAGCTGGTCATCGTCGCGCCGTCTCTCTTTTAAACCCTGGCTCAGTAGGCTGAAGCCGTGGCCACTTCACCTCTCGAACAGCGACTCTCGACAACGGGGCTCTCGGTTGCTCTGGCCGCCATCGCCGTTGCGGTATTTGGCCTCTTCGCAACCGTCACACAGAGCGGATCCATGCCGACGGTGGCAACCATCGTGGCCTACGGGGTTCCCGCGTTATTGCTACTGATCGCCATGGCGGCATGGCACATCGTGGTGCGAGTGACCGATAGCGAGGCCGGACGAGGCCTCGACGTTGTCTACGGTTTTGGACTTGTCCACCAGCGCTTCGCCGCCGGTGACATTGAATCGGCCCGGGCCGTGTCCCTCTCCTTCGTGGAGATGGGCGGATGGGGCTATCGCGGTTCGTTGCGGTTACTTAAGTACGCCGCACTCGCCACCCGTCGAGGTGATGCTCTCGAGCTGCACCTGCGTGGCGGTCGCCGCTTCGTGGTGACCGTGAACAACCCACAGGCGTTTGTCGACGCCCTGGGCGGGAACTAACCCTTCTTCTTCGGCTTGGCCTTGGCCGGGGTGGGCCACTTGGCGCAGAGTCCACTCGAGACTGGTTGCGCAACGGTGAGGTATGTATTGGCGACGGCGGCGTTAGACGCGGCCGAGGCGACCGCATTAGCGAGGGCCACGATGGCGCCGTTGTTCTTCGCGTTCGACAACAACGTGGTGGCGTCATTGACGACGATAGTGAGATCGTGATTTTCGGCCGTGTCGGCGGCAGCGGCCTTGGCGTACCAGGCCTTCGCCGTCGCACTCGGCACCGCACTGCTCATTTCGTTGATGGTCTTGAGGTCTTTCGTCAATGTCGCCTGGTCGGCACTGAGCGTTGACAACGTGTTGAGTAGGTCAACAAAATTGGTGCTGCTGGGCAAGACCAGCACGGGGACGGCGGTCATCTTCTTCACGTTGGCGCAGAACACGGCGTTGCGCGGCGTCGTGGCCCCAGCGGGCAGGGTGGTGGCTGCCCCGATCAACGCGAGCGACAGGGCGCTCGCGACAGCGCTCGAACGAAGGAATGACGACATTGAAATCTCCTGCTGGTGAGTGGCGGGGGATGCCACCAAACCAGCGTACGGTGCCGTCGTCGCGTTTCCTTAAGAATTGTCCGAATCTTGACAAAGTTCTCACCGAGGTCTTATCTGTAAAACTCGACTCGTGGACGTTGGCCCCTCTTTCCCTCTTCGCACGGCGCGTACAGAGCTACGCCCGCTGAGCGATGACGACGTGGCAGTGCATGCTCGGCTCTTTCAAGATCCTGTCGTCGTCCGCTACCTTTACGACGATCTCCTCGAGGGCGAGGCCCTCGCTGACCATTTCGACAAGCGTCGCTGGCGCGGTGCGCCGGCGGAGGGGGAGTGGGCCAACCTGGGCGTCTATGTCGCGGGCGTATGCGTTGGCGAAGTGGGCTTTGGACTCACGAGTGCCACTCACGGAACGTGCGAGCTCGGTTACGTCTTTCTCCCGGAGGTTGCAGGCCTGGGGTATGCCACCGAGGCCACGCGTGCGCTGATCGACTTTTGCGCAGCGCTGTGGAATCCCCATCGTTTTGTCCTTCGCATGGATGCTCGTAATTCGGCGTCAGCTCGTTTGGCCCGTCGTCTGGGCTTCATCCTCGAAGCCCATTTTCGTGAAAACGAGTTCGTGAAGGGCGAGTGGACCGACGAGTGGTATTTCGCGCTGTTAGCGCGTGACTGGCCGAGCGCCACGCCGCCAGTAGGGCTCAGGGGCGTCGAAGGCCGGTAGGTCACTCGTGAGCCGGCCGAATCGGTCGTCTTGCGCAGTCCATTGCGACGCCGCAGCGTCGAGTTCGTCAGCGCTGCGTCCCACGAAGTTCCACCACATCAGAATCTTCTCGTCAAAGGGCTGGCCGCCGAGTAACAAGACGTGGGCCCCGGAACTACGCAGCGTTACCTCGTCGCGACCGGGACGAAGGTAGGCGAGTGTGCCCGTCGACACCGAGCGGCTTTCAATCTCGAGGTCGCCCGCGAGGGAGATGACGCCGTATTCGAACGTTGGATCGAGCGGCACCGCGGCCTCACCGTGGACGTGGGCGTCGAGGCCCACGAGTGGAGTGTCGTGGGTGGTGCCAGTAGCCTGACCTTCGAATGCTCCGGCGAAGACAGTCCCCTCGAAGGACGAAAACGCAATACGGGGGAGGGTGTCACGGTGTTCAAATCGCGCTTCGCCGTGTCGGGTTGCGTCAGTCTGGGCAATCCACAACTGGACCCCTTCGAGCATGCCGGCGTAGTGGCCAGTGGCCTCCTCGGCATGAGTGATCCCCTGGCCAGCAGTCATGAGGTTGACTTCTCCCGGGCGAATGACTTGCTCGGAGCCAAGTGAGTCACGGTGCAGCACCTGGCCGCTGGTAATCCACGTGACGGTTTGAAGGCCCGTGTGAGGGTGAGGGCCAACGTCGAGACCGCTTTCGGGGGACACGTCAGCCGGGCCGAAATGATCAGCAAAGCACCACGCGCCAATCATGCGACGACCAACCACGGGCAGCGAACGTGCGACGCTAAAGCGACCAACCGTGGCCTGGTGGCTCTCGAAGAGTTCCGGGCCGCTGCTATTCGATTCGTCAGGCACGTTGTGAACTTATCGCCTCGAGCAGACCGGCTCGTCCGCTCGCCACATCGTAGGCTTGGGCGGTGAACGAGCTCCCTCCCTGTCCCGAATGCCAGTGTGTCAACACCTACCCAATGGGCGCACTACTGGTCTGCCCCGAGTGCGCGCACGAGTGGCTCGAGGGAAGTGAAGTGGCGTCCAAAGATGCGCCAGGCGAAATCCGTGACGCGGTGGGCAATGTCTTGGTCGACGGTGACACCGTGACAGTTATTAAAGACATGAAGGTGAAGGGCAGTAGCAACACCCTTAAAGTTGGCACCCGCGTGCGCAATATTCGTTTAGTGAATGGACCCAGTGGTCACGACATCGAGGCCAAGGTCGACGGTTTTGGTCCGCTCTACCTGAAGTCGAGCATCCTCAAAAAAGCCTGAGCCGGTCTGCGGACTTAGGAGCGAGTAAGTAACTATCGCAGTGGACGAACCACGTTCTATTGGCTATAGTCTATAGTCAATAGTCTAAGTTTCTTAATTGAAGGAGCGAACAGTGGCAGTGGTTGAAAAAATCGCGGTACCCGGTGGGCAAATCGCTTGTGAGGTTGATGGCACTGGCCCGCTCGTCGTACTGAGCCCCGGTATGGGCGATTTGCGCTCTTCCTACCGATTCCAATTCGACGCCCTCGTGGATGCGGGGTATCGACCGGTACTGGTTGACCTGCGCGGCCACGGCGACAGCGATGCGACCTTTTCGGCCTACGGCGACGAGCCGACGAGCGACGACCTACTCGCCGTGATTGCGCACTTTGGGGAGCCGGCAGTCATTGTTGGGAATTCAATGAGCGCCGGTGCGGCAGTACTCGCTGCGGCCCGTTCCCCACACGCCGTGCGGGCCCTCGTCCTCGTCGGCCCCTTTGTCCGCGATCCCCACACCACCGTGCTCAATCGAATCCTGATGAACGTCGTGATGAGCAAGCCCTTCGTCGGCGCGACGTGGAATTCATACTTGCCCAAGTTGTTCGCGGGACGAAAGCCTGATGACTTCTCTGCCTACCGACAGATGGTCAAGACGGCACTGTCTCATCCTGGTTACAAGGCGGCGTTCGCCGCAACAGTGAAGACGAGTCATCAGAGCGCTGAAGGGGCGCTGAATAAGGTCACGCAGCCCGCACTGGTGGTGATGGGTGAACTCGACCCCGACTTTACGAATCCCCACGACGAGGCCACGTGGATCGGATCGACACTCTCAGCTCGGGTCGAGATGGTCAGTGACGCCGGTCACTACCCACACGCGCAGCAGCCCGAGAAATTTAATCAGCTGCTGCTGTCCTTTCTTGACGAAACGATGCGCCGTGGCTAGGGCCGGCCTTTCAACGGCGCTCGTTGTCCGCGCGGCGGGAGATCTTGCGAATGAAGTTGGCTTTGAGCACCTCACCATTTCAGCCTTGGCCCAGCGCCTGGGCGTGAAGCAGCCCACTCTTTATAAGCACGTGGACGGCACGGCCGGTCTTCATCGCGCCATGGCCGTCGTTGCCAAACGGGAACTTGCTGACGTGATGCGACGCAGCGCAGTCGGCAAGTCCGGTGGCGACGCCCTTCACTCCATGGCCATCGCCTATCGGCTGTGGGCCCACGACAACCCAGGTACCTATGCGGCCACAGTTCGGGCACCGGCCGACGGCGACGAGGAAGACCAGGTGGCGAGTCGAGAGGCCCTGGAAGTCGTCCTCTCGGTCTTGCATGCGGTTGGCGTCACCGGTGATCGGGCCATTGATGCAACCCGGGCACTGCGGGCCGCACTGCACGGCTTCGTGGCCCTCGAGCGAGCCGGCGGATTTGGTCTTCCGGTCGACGTCAACCGCAGCTTCGCTTATCTCGTTGATGGGCTGGTCCAACAGATTCTCTAGGCACTCATTAGGGCGAATTCGAGCGCGTTAAACCGACAGCCCTTGGCCGAAACCATCGCCCTCGACAGATGGGCATCGAGACACCGGTACAGTAAAAAACATGCCGAAAATGCCTCGGGTCGCACGGACAAAAAATGGGATTGCGCCGCGGGTTTGTGACGTCTGCCAGTTGCCTTTTGAGTGGCGGGCGAAGTGGCGCAAGAATTTTGACGAAGTCAAATACTGCTCGACGCGGTGTTCGCAAGTCGCGAAGAGTGCGAGACGATTGGGGCGAAACTAGCCACTTTGCGAAGGTGCCGACTCTAATGGATTTAGATGCTTCGAACCTCAACCGGTTGCGCCTGTTGAACCTGAGATGGCGGTACCCCCAGTTGGGGCAGAAGAGGGGTCTACGCCAGGACCATTCACTGCGGGGTCTCCAGTGCCTGGCCATGCGAGCGCTTCGCATGCTCGAAAAAGGTCAAGCATGTCCGACGCTACAGGAGCAGCGGGGCCACCGGATTGCGCAAGTGGAACGTCAGTCTGGAGACTACGTCCGATTTTCACGATAGAGGCAGAAGAGGCTTTCATTGCGGCATCTGCTACGTCGGTCCATTGGCTTTCGGGCACTGGCACCCCGACGGAACTGCTCTGGAGAATGGTGTCAAAAAGCCCCAGCTGGTAACAAGCAAGATAGTCCTTGGTAGATCCTTGCGCTTTTTGACCGGTATTGCTCCCACATGCGCTCAACATAACTGACGAAAGAAGAAGGGCCCCAAACAATGAAAGACAGCGTTTTGGGCTGATGTAAATTCGCAACGTTTTGGTCATGCTCTCACCTTACGACATGTGAACACTTTAAGCATCTTTTGCCGCCAAGGCTCTCTACGCTTATTCGATGTGCAAACGCATTTGCCCGTCATGGGATCGAATGAGCAGGGCTTGTCCTTAGGGCTAACCATGCCCAAGTGGAAGGCGTCGCGCAGTGGTCACGACGTCGGCAATCCGCGTCGACTTCGCTGTACTCATAGGGGCACGTTACGCCTAAGTTTTACGCCAAACAAATACAAAACCCAAAAAACAAGACGTAAAGTCTTGCCCTCTGGGGTCTTAGTGGAGATGCTGGGAATCGAACCCAGGTCCATCTGCTACGTAGTAGTCCTTCTCCGAGCGCAGTCCACAGGAAATTGTCGGGATCACCTCCACTGTGTACGCCAGCAGTGATCCGTAGTTAGCTTAAATTTCCTCTCGACACCACTAACGAGTGTTGAAAGTAAGGCCCACTTTTATGACGTGCCTTTACTGCTCCGCAGGCCTGGGAACAGGGACACGTTGCTGCCTAGGCAGCAAGCACAAGCTGAGGCTTGGCGTTTATTTTTTGTTTCCGGCTCTTTAGCGTGGCTCCGGAGACCACGGCTCGCTTCTTCTACCTTGCTATCAGATGTCGAAACCAATCATCCCCTCGTACGCAACCACCATGGCCGCGAGAAGGACAGTCTACCCACCCTCTGCGACAAAGGGTCAGGAGAATTTTTCGGCGTTGCGCACCGTGCGAGCAATTTCACGCTGGGCGTCGCGCTCCTTGATGGCCTCACGCCGGTCCTGCATCTTGCGACCCTTGGCCAGACCAATTTCAATCTTGGCGCGGCCCTCCTTGAAGTACATCTTCAGGGGCACGATGGTGAGCGGCTGCGTCTTGGTCTTTTCGTGGATGCGGTCGATTTCCTGGCGGTGGAGCAGCAGCTTTCGCTTGCGGTCCGGGTCGTGGCTGCCGAAGCCAACGGCGAAGGCCCACGGTGGGACGTGCGACTGAAAGAGCCACAGTTCCCCGTCATCGATACGGGCGTAGGCCTCGGCGATCTGGGCCTTACCTTCGCGAAGCGACTTGACTTCCGAACCGGTCAAGACCATGCCGCATTCGAAGGTTTCGAGAATGTCGTAATCGTGACGAGCGCGACGATTGGTGGCGACAACTTTGTCACCCGTCGAGTCGGCCTTGGCTTTGGCACGACGCTCTTGCATCTGTTTTGCTCTCGCCACCCCTCCATCGTACTGACCAACACTGACGCCACCCTTGGGCGATACGCTGACACCGTGCTCACCATGACTTCGGCCCAGCGAGATGCAATGATTGCCACCTGTATTCGGGCGCTACCGATGGAAGGGTGCGGCCTGCTGCTCGGTACCGCAGATGGGGTAGTGACCGACATCGTTCCGAGCCCTAACGTCGCCGCGTCAGCGAAGGTCTACGAGATTGATCCCAAGGTGCTGCTTCGCACCTATCGTCGTGCTGATGATGAGGGCGTCGAGGTAATCGGCGTCTTTCATTCCCACACGCACTCCGAGGCCTACCCCAGTCCTACCGACCGCCGGCAGGCGCCGGACCCCAGTTGGCACTACGTCTTGGTCTCGCTGGCCGAGGTGCCGACGGTGACGCGGAGTTACTCGATAGTGGCCGAAGAAGTGACCGAAGAGGAGCTAGCGGTCACGTTGTAAAGGCCGCCCGCTAATGTTGACTACGTTAGTCAGGAATTGCCAACGAGAAACGAGATCCCATGGCTGCCACACTTCGCATCCCTACTGTTCTGCGTCCCGCCGTCGGTGGCCAGTCGACCGTCACGGTTGACGGCGCCACCGTCGGTGAGGTCTTGACCGCACTGTCCGCGGCCTATCCAATGGTGCAGGGCCAAGTCCTTGACGCCGACGGGTCACTGCACCGGTTCTTGAACATCTACGTCAACGATGATGACGTTCGTTACATCGGTGGTCTCGACGCGCCCGTCGCCGACGGTGACGACATCACCCTGCTGCCCGCAGTTGCCGGAGGCGCCGCGTGACGCGTTATGCGTCCGTACTCGACATGATCGGCAAGACGCCGATTGTTGACATTTCGGCCCTGTCGCCGAAGCCGAACGTGACCATTCTCGCCAAGCTCGAGGGCCGCAATCCCGCTGGTTCAGTAAAGGACCGCGTCGCGTTGTCGCTCATCGAAGCGGCCGAGGCCGAGGGCCGACTTATTCCCGGTGCGCCCGACCAGGTCCTGCTCGAACCGAGCTCCGGGAATACGGGTATCGCCCTGGCGATGGTCTGTCGGATGCGTGGCTACCACTTAAAGGTGGTCCTGCCCACCAACGTCTCACCCGAGCGTCGTCAGCTCCTATTGGCCTGGGGCGCCGAGATTATTGACTCACCCGGCTCCGAAGGCTCCAATGGTGGCGTCCGTCTCGCTCGCCAACTCGCTGAAGAACACCCCGAGTGGGTCTTCCTCTACCAGTACGCCAACCCGAACAACCCGCTGGCGCACTACCGCACGACCGGTCCCGAGATTCTGGCCGACGTCCCCGAAATTACGCACTTCGTCGCCGGTCTCGGCACGTCGGGCACCTTGATGGGTGTCGGCCGCTACCTCAAGGAGCACAAGCCCGGTACCCAGATCTGGGCCATTGAACCGCCGAGCGGCGAAATGGTCGATGGCCTGCGCAACCTGGACGACGGCTACATCCCACCGATCTTCACTGAGAACCACGGTGCCGAACTCCTGGACCGCAAGGTGGTCGTTCGCCCGAAGGAATCGATTGAGTGGACGCGTCGACTCACCGAGGTCGGCCTCTTCACCGGTATTAGCTCCGGCGCCATCATGTCCGGCGCGGTGAAGTGCGCCAATCTGATCCCCGATGACCAGACGGCCACCATCGTGACGATTGTCTGCGACGACGGCTGGAAGTACCTCTCGACGGGTGCGTGGAGCGACGACGTTGACGAGGTTGTTGAGCGGGCCAAGAAGATCATTTACTTCTAGAGCGAGCGACTACCGTTAGTAGTCGTTTCAATCGCTGAGGAGCCCTAATGACCACACTGCGCGCCGATGGCCGTACCCCCGACGTAGCCCGACCGTTGTCATTCGAACGTGACTACACGGAGATGGCGCTCGGGTCAGTCCTTGTTTCTTTCGGCCGCACTCGCGTGCTCTGCACGGCGTCGGTCCAAGAGGATGTCCCGCGGTGGTTGAAGAACTCGGGTAAGGGCTGGGTCACCGCCGAGTACTCGATGCTGCCCGGTTCGACGCCCGACCGCGCACCGCGCGAGGCCGCCAAGGGCAAGCAGTCCGGTCGCACGCAGGAAATTCAGCGACTCATTGGCCGGAGCTTGCGCACCGTGACGGCGCTGGAGCTTATACCCGAAATCTCCATCACCGTTGACTGCGACGTGCTCCAGGCGGACGGGGGTACTCGCACCGCGTCGATTTGTGGCGGTTTCGTGGCGTTGCACGACGCATTGACCCGCCTGGTCCAGCGCGGCACCTTGCCCACGCACCCGCTCAAGGACCTCGTCGCCGCGGTGTCGGTGGGCATTATCGATGGCGTCCCCATGCTCGACTTGCCCTACGAGGA
>Ga0164296_1004462_pt1 | contig 12731 bp, 13 predicted proteins | sample GEODES057metaG_FD_113533 | JGI IMG/M metagenome (GOLD analysis project Ga0164296, IMG submission 113533) | Dystrophic lake water microbial communities from Trout Bog Lake, Wisconsin, USA - GEODES057 metaG | ecosystem: Environmental > Aquatic > Freshwater > Lake | place: USA: Trout Bog Lake...
ATCAGGTTGACGTGGGCGTTGAGACCTAGGGCGTACTCGGCCAACTCGTCAATGGCCTGGTCGGTGTCGTTGACGTTGTCAATGAGCGCCCACTCGAAACTGAGTCGTCGTGAGGTCGTGGCGATCCACTTCTCACAGGCCTCGTAGAGGCGCTCGAGTGGGTACCGGCGATTAAGGGGCACCAACTCGTCACGCGTGGTGTTGTTCGCGGCGTGCAAACTCACGGCCAGGGTCAAGGGCAAGCCTTCTTCGGCCAGTCGCTCAATGGCCGGGGCCACACCTACCGTGGAGACGGTGAGATGGCGAGCCGACATGCCCTTGTGTTCGTGGAGTCGGCGAACGACGGCCACCGTGGTGTCGTAGTTCGCGAGGGGCTCGCCCATGCCCATGAAGACCACGTTGCTGAGTCGCCGGGGCGCTGCCGCACGCGAAGCGAACATCACCTGTTCAATGACCTCACCCGGCGTGAGCTGGCGGCTGTAACCGGCTTGGCCGGTGGCGCAGAAGGTGCAGCCCATGGCACAGCCGGCCTGGGACGAGACGCAGACCGTTACCCGGTCGGCGTAGCGCATGAGGACGGTTTCGATAGTGGCGCCGTCGTGGAGACGGAATACCCACTTACGCGTCGCCCCATTGTCTGATTCGACATCGTTGGCCACCTCAAGGGCTGACGGGAGTCGTTCCCCCAGCTGGGCGCGCAGGGCCTTAGGAATGGTCGTGATGTCGCCGATTTCGAGACCGTCGCGCCACAGCCCTTGCCAAATCTGGTCGACGCGGTACCGTGGCTCGCCGTCAAGGAAGGTGGCGAGTTCCGCTGGTTCGAATTCGTAGACCGATGGCACCCCTACAGGCTAGGGCACGCCGTCACGGCCTCGCCCCAATCTGCTTGACTCAGTAGTGACACCACGCAAGGAGCAGTATGGAACTCGTCGCAACCTCAGCCCTCGTCACCGGTGGCGCCTCCGGCCTCGGTGAAGCCACCGCCCGCGCCCTCGCCGCCGAGGGCGTTCACGTCGTCCTTCTCGACCTCCAAGATGAGCGGGGCCAGCAGGTCGCCAGTGACATCGGTGGCAGCTACGTGCACTGCGACGTGACGAACGCCGATCACGTCATTGAAGCAATCAACGTTGCTACCAAAGTCGCCCCCTTGTGGTCGGTCGTGAACTGCGCCGGTATTGCCTGGGCCCAGCGAGCGATTGGCAAAGATGGGGAGTTCGCCTCGGCCCACGACCTCGACGTCTTTCGCAAGGTGGTCGAAGTCAACCTGATCGGCACGTTTAATGTCTGTCGACTAGCGGCCACCGCCATGAGCCACAACGCGCCCGACCCCGACGGCCAGCGCGGCGCCATCGTTAATACGGCCTCCGTGGCCGCCGAAGACGGCCAGATTGGCCAGGTCGCCTACGCCTCTTCTAAGGGCGGCATCGTCGGACTCACCTTGCCGTTAGCGCGTGACCTCGCCGCCATTGGCGTCCGAGTCAACACCGTCTTGCCCGGCCTCATCGACACCCCCATCTACGGTGTCGGCCCCGAGTCCGATGCGTTCAAGGCTCGTCTCGGTGAAGGTGTCCTCTTCCCCAAGCGCCTGGGCTTCCCCGGTGAGTACGCCTCACTCGTCCTCGAGCTCCTGCGCAACAGCTACATGAATGCCGAGTCGGTCCGTCTCGACGCCGGCATTCGCATGCCGCCGAAGTAAATCAGCCCCGCAGGTTGCGACGAGTAAACGTCAGCGCCGCGGCGAGACCGACGACGAGACCGACGCCGTTGAGAACGGCCAGTCCCGACCAGTCCGGCGACTGCAGCGGCACCATCCGCAAGTAGTGGAAGGGGGACAGGCCAACCAGCCAGTGGGGCCAGTGCAGCACGGGGCCCAGCAGGGCTAGCAAGAAGCCCGTGCTGAGAAGCCCCGTGGCCGTAGCGAAGGCGCCACGAGGAAACCAGGCGCACAGGGCGACGCAGAGTCCAATCACGAAGGGCAGCAGGGTGAGGGCACTCCCGAGTGCTTCGAGAATGCTGGAGAAGGCCAGTACCGAGCCCGACACTTCAACGCCCAGCCACAGTACGCCGGCCGTTACCAACGCGGTCAGCAAGACGGCCACCGTGCCGGTAACGATGACTCCTAGTAACCACGTCGAGCGGCGAGCACCGGAAGCAAAGGGGGTGTCGAGCCGACCAGACAGTTCATCGGTGGCGAGCTGCGTTACCCAGGCGACGACGAACATCGCGAGGGCGAAGGAGAACTGTGTTCCCGTGCCGGCCACGAAACCAATCCCGCGGATCATGGCGCTAAAGCCCCACCGATCGAGCAGCGCCACAAACTTCGGATCGGTGCTCGCCAGCGTAATCAAGGCGTGCGTTAGGTAGCCCACGACAAAGCTCAACAGCACAAAACCGGCGGTCCAGACCTGCCAGTTCGTGCGCCGTTCCCGCAACGCAAAGGTCAGTGGTGAGCCGAGCAACCTCGTCGCGGGGCGACGTTCGTCACCGTGCACCCAGAGTGCTCGACCAACGTCTCGACGTCCCTGGAGGCCCCAGGCCACCGTGGCCAGCACCAGTGGGACGCCAAGGGCCGGCAGGAAGGCGAAGGGGTGATGGTGGTCGAAGGCCCCGGCATCTTCAATCCACCCAAAGAAACTCGCATTACGCCACGCCAGCGTGTGGGTCGACGCATCGGCGGCAATACGAATCAGTTCCATCGCCATCACGACACTCGAGGCCACCTGGGAGGCCACGCGGCGGGGCGCCACGAGCTGCGCACTGACCAGGCCCAACGCGGCCCCCGTCCAGAGTGCGGCCACGAGACCGAGGGCGAAGAGCAGCGTGTCCACTACTCGAGCGCCGCTCGCGACGAAGAGTGCACCGGCCGCAACCCCCAACAGCAGTCCGGCTTCAGCGAGGACGGCCACCGCCTGCCACAGCACGGCGGCCCGTGATGTCGTACCGAGCACGAGTTGGTCCCACGTTCCTTCGTCCTCAGCCAAACGGGTTATTCGAGTGGCCGAAATCGCGCCCCACGTGGACACGGCCAGCAACAAGAAGGTGGCCATCTTCCACTCCACGAAAGCACCCGCACTCGCGAGGGAACTAATGCGACCCTCGAGGGCAGCCACCGCCGGGTTCTGCAAGAGCGGGGCGATAGCGACCATGCCTCGGGCTCCACCACTGACGGCGTAGGCGCGAATACCGATCTCGATCGACAGCAGCACGATGCCGATCATCACGACAGTCGAGGTGCGCAGTTGGCGCCAGAGCAAGGTGTGGGGACGGGGCACTAGTGCGCTGCGGGCTCGTCGTAGAAGGACAAGAAAATGTCTTCGAGGCTCGACTCGTGACTAGTCAGTCCGGTGACGGCTTGACGGTTCAGCGCCGCAAAGAACGGCGCGAGTGATCCCACCACCTTGACGCGGACGCCGTCGGGCAGTGACATCACCACCGAGACGCCGTCGACACCCGTGAAATCGAGATCGTCACCGGCCACGTCGTAGGCCGTGCCAACTCGCGAGCGAAGTTCGGCAATCGAGGCCACACTGACGAGTCGGCCGCCGCGAATCATGGCGACGTCGGAGCACAGGTGCTCGACCTCTCCCAGAATGTGGGAGCTGAGTAACACCGCCTGTCCCCGGTCGGCCGCTTCGCGCACGCAGGTGCGAAAGACCCGTTCCATCAACGGGTCGAGACCGGAAGTGGGTTCGTCAAGGAGAAGGACCGGCGCGCGCGAGGTGAAAGCGGCAACCAGGGCCACCTTCTGTCGATTCCCCTTGGAGTAGGCGCGAAGTCGCTTCCGGGGATTCAGTTCAAAACGTTCGATGAGTTCATCGCGGTAGCGCTCATCGGTTGAGCCGTGCAGTGATGCGAGAAAGGAAATCGTCTCTTCGCCCGTCAACTGGGGCCAAAGCGTGACGTCGCCTGGGACGTAGGCAACGTTAGCCCTCGCTTCATCGGACCCCGCGGGGTGACCGAGCACCGCGGCGCTGCCCGAGGTGGGACGTAAGAGTCCGAGCGCAAGGCGCAACGTGGTGGTCTTGCCAGCGCCGTTCGGCCCCAGAAAACCCATCACCTCACCGGCCGCCACGTTCAGCGTGACGTCTTGTACCGCCACGGTCGTGCCGAAGTGCTTCGTCAGCGAGGTCAGGGCTAAGGGGGTTGCGGACATGGCACTCAACCTACCGGTCACGGCTTCAGAAATAATTCGCCCCGAGCACTACAGAGGTCACAAATTTGGTGCAAACTACGGTCAACGGCGAAAGGAAACCCGTGAGTGCTAGTGACTGGCAATCGTGGACTCGTCGCTGGCGTGACGCCAATCTCCTAACGGACGATCAGGTCACCGCCATTACGCGTTACGAACTTCAGATGGCTCGGGCCGACGACGGCGAAATCACCTTGGCAGCCTCGCACGTCGAGGCAACACTCCCACGTTCCCTAAGTGTCGGCACGGTGGTTGGCGTCACCATTGGACTGGTCGTACTGCTGGCCAGCCTGACCAACGTCATCGGCACGTTGACCCCGAAGGAACAGATTCCCGGTGTGCTCATTATTGGCGGGCTCTTTGCCGCACTCGGATTCTTCGGTGCGTGGCGCATTACCAGTCTCAACGTGCAGCAGGGCCCGACGCTGGCGGGCGTGCTCGACGTCATCGGTGCGCTGGGAGTTGTTCTGGTTCTCGCTGCTTTGATCAAGGAGTTCGCATCGAAAAGCGTTGCGCACGACGATGGCCTTCTCGTCGTCGCCGTGGCGGCGCTGCTGCTGAATGGCTACCTGTGGCGGGGCGCCAATCGCCCGATCCAACTCGTGGCCACCGCCGTTAGCGCGGGAGGCATCTTTGGCGGACTCTTGCTCGCCCTGCGCATCAGTGGCACCACATTGCTCTGGGCGACCTTCTTTGTCTTGCTCGCAGTTCTCTTCGAGGCCCTCTTGCGCCAGAACCTCGAGCCGGCGCCACTCCTTCGCGAACTGACCATCGTCGCCGCCTTCGCGGCCAGCCTCTCCATCACCTTCACTTGGAACCTCGTGGGGCTCACGGTGATGGGGGTCGTCGCGGGATACGCACTCTGGGAGGGCCGAGTCAGTAATCGACGTTCGCTGCGGGGACTGGGCGTGATCACGGCCGCCGTCTTCGTACTCTGGTGCGCCCTCGGCAGCGGATTCCGTCCGGCGCTGCTCGTGGGGTGGGTCTTTGCCCTCACCGCCATTGTCGTCGGTCAACGTGGCTTCACGTGGCGGACCAACCGGTTTATGCCCGATGGCGTCACTACTGGCGTCGGCGTGCTCGCCCTCTACGCAGTCTTCTCCAAGAGCGTGACGTTGGTGCTGCCGGGCGCCACGGTTTTTCTCGTGTTCGGTCTCGCGATTGGTCTGGTCACCACGTTGCTCCTGCGGGCCACGCGCTCACGCAAACACACCACGCACTGACTCGGACTAGAAGTTCGAGGTGTCCGCCACGTTGTCGAAGCGGGCGAACTCGCCGCGCCATGTGAGGTAGGCCGTCTTCGTCGGACCGTTACGGTTCTTACCGACGATTACCTCGGCTTCGGACTTCTTGTCGTTCGGTACGTCCTGGCTGTACTGCTCGCCACGGTAAAGGAAGAGGACAACGTCGGCGTCCTGCTCGAGCGAACCGGACTCGCGAAGGTCACTCATCATTGGGCGCTTGTCGGCGCGCGCCTCGAGGGCACGCGAGAGCTGCGACAGCGCAATAACGGGGCAGGAGAGTTCGCGGGCCAGGATCTTGAGGGCACGGCTCATCTCCGCCACTTCGACCTGACGGTTCTCGGCCTTCGAGCGGCTCGTCATGAGCTGTAAGTAGTCGATGATGATGACGCCGAGGTCGCCATTCTCCTGCTTGATGCGTCGGGCCCGTGAACGAATGTCCATCACGGTCAGCACCGGGTTGTCGTCGATAAAGACCTTGGCCGACTGCAGGTAGCCGAAAGCCTCCTGCGCACGGTTCCAGTCGGCGTCACTTAAGTCACCGGTGCGCAGTTTCGCCGAGTCGATACGGGCCGTTGAGGCGAGGATTCGTTCGGCCAGCTCCTGGCGGCTCATTTCCATTGAGAAGAAGAGGGCCGGTCGCTTCACCACGGCACCGACGTGGGTCAAGATGCCGAGCGCGAAGGCCGTCTTACCCATGGCGGGGCGAGCACCCACGATGGTGAGCGCGTGGGGCTGAAGGCCCTGGAGAATGAGGTCGAGCGAGCGATACCCCGTTTCGAGGCCGTTGAACTGGCCACGGGTTTCACCGCGAGTCTCGAGAATGTTGGCTTCTTCGACCAGCAGTCGCTGCAGGGGCGACACGGTGTCGATCTTGTTCTCGTCACCAATCTGGTTGATCTTGCGCTCAGCGTCGTCAATGAGCGCCACCACGTCGTCGGTCGGCTTATAGGAGTCGTCAGCAATCTCGTTGGCGACGGCGATGAGTCGACGCTGCTGGGCCTTCTCGTGCACGAGCTGCGCGTAGTGGCCGGCATTGTTCACCGAGGGCGTATTGACCGACAGCGATGACAGCAGGCCGAGGTCGATTGCGACCACCCCCTGCTCTTGCAACTTGGCCTGCACCGTGACGAGGTCGACTGGTTCGCCGGCGTTGGCCAGGGCCAGAATCGCGGAGAAGATCTGCCCGTGCAGTGGACGGTAGAAGTCTTCGGGGTCGACCATCTCGTACGCCTTGGAAACAGCTTCCGGCGACAACAACATGGCGCCAATGAGGGACTCTTCGGCCTCGAGAGCGTGGGGTGGAATACGGGGCGGAGCGGCGGGACGGGAACGGTCGGATTCAATCTGCGTCATAAGACCTCAACGGTTGTCGATTTTGGCTGTGCAACACAAGAACAACAACGTGTGGAAAAGCCTGTGGGAAACACAGTGTTTCATCGTGGTGTGACAACAAAAAAGCCGGGGTCCGAAGACCCCGGCTCCTTTGCACAGCGAAACTACTTGGCGACGACCTCAACCTTGATGGTTGCCACAACGCCGTCAAACAGCGTCGCGGAAACGGTTGCGCCGCCCAGCTCCTTGAGGTGCTCGTCCATCGAGATGGCGTGGCGGTCCAGGGAGATGTTGGTGGCGGTGCGCAGAGCGTTGACGATGTCAGCCTCGGTCACCGAACCGAACAGGCGGCCGTTGGCACCGGCACGAGCGGCCACGGTCACCGTGGCGGCCTCAATGACGGCACGCTGGGTCTCGGCGGCAGTGCGGCTGGCGGCGTCACGAAGGTCACGGGCCTTGCGCATCGAGGCAGCCTGCTGCTCCATGGCGGCGTTGGCTTCGAGGCCAGCGCCGGTGGGGAGCAGGAAGTTACGGGCGTAGCCCTTCTTCACGTCGACGATGTCGCCACGACGGCCGACACCCTTTACATCACTACGGAGTAGGACTTTCATTCGCCGGCCTCCTCAACCAAAGCTTCTTCGAACACTTCTTCAGCGGTGCTGGCGTCGTCGAGCAACTCTTCGTTCTCGGCGGCGGACACCTGGTCACGGTCCTGGCGTGGGCCACGGCCGCGGTCGTCACGGCCACCACGGCCGCTACGACGCTCAGTCACGGTGCGCTGCGTGTAGGGCAACAGGGCCAGTTCGCGAGCGGTCTTGATCGAGTCGGTCACGTCGCGCTGGTGCTGCTGGCAGTTACCGGACACCTTGCGGCCGCGGATCTTGCCGCGGTCCGAGATGTACTTGCGCAGTTGAGCGAGGTCCTTGTAGTCGACCGCGCCGACGCCGTGCTGGCAGAAGGAGCAGGGCTTCTTCTTGGCACCGCGGCGGGTGTCGATCTTCGGGGCCCGCTTGGGCAGGGTGGGCATATTCTTACGGGGCATTAGAAAGGCTCCTCATCAAAGGGGTAGGAAGTGGGTTGTGCGGGTGCTGCGGTCTGGGGCTGGTAGCTCGAACCGCCGCCGTTGCCGTAGGTGGAACCACCTTCGGGACGGGGGGTGCGGGTTACCTGAGCGGTTGCCCAGCGCAAGCTTGGGGCAATCTCTTCGGCGTTGATTTCCCACGCCGTACGCTTCTCGCCACTCTCGGTCTCGTAGGAACGAGACTCGATGCGGCCAGTCACGACAACGCGGTTGCCCTTCTGCAGCGAGTTGGCCGCGTTCTCCGCCAAGGCGTCGTAGGCCTGGACGTCGAAGTAGGTCGTTTGCTCTTGCTGCTCGTTGGTCTGACGATTCGTCCAACGACGGCTCACCGCAACGGAAAGACGAAGGGCCGCCTTGCCGCTGTTGAGGAACTTCAGTTCGGGGTCACGGGTGACGTTTCCCACGATGGTAATGGTGTTATCCGCCATCATTTCTCCTTAGGGTCGAGCGTCCGAACCTATGCCTCAGCCGTGACACGGCTGGACTTGGCTCGCTCGTTGCGACGGAGAATCTTGAAGCGCAGGACTTCGTCCGAGAGGGTGAGGATGCGGTCGAGCTCGTCAACAGTGACGGGAACGCCGGCAAACTCCACCAACACGTAGTAGCCCTCTTTGCGCTTGTTGATCTCGTACGCCAAGGGACGCTTGCCCCAACGGTCGATGGTTCCGGGGGTGCCACCATTATTGCGAATGGTGTCCAGTGCTCGGTCGAGCGCTACCTGGATGGACTGTGCGTCAACGGTCGTGTCTAACACAATCATGGTTTCATAAGGCCTCATGGCCACATTCCTTTCCCTCTGGTCCGACGAATCGGGCTCTGCGGAAGACAGAGCAGGGTGAGTTGGTACTTCCCCGCACTCGCGGGACTGACTACTTTAGCCCAAATACCAAGGATTCGCTAGTGGCGCAGCTCGTCAGGGGTCGGATAGGCCTCCGACTCGTTCGGGAAATCACCCGATCGCACGTCGGCGGCGTAGCGGCTAATCGCCGTAGTGATGACCTCGCCGACGTCGGCGTAGCGGCGAACGAATTTGGCCGGCTTGGTGGCGGTCAGTCCAAGGAGGTCGTGAAAGACCAGTACCTGACCGTCCGTATCGGGCCCCGCGCCGATGCCGATGGTCGGAATTCCCAGCGCGTGGGTCACGTCCGTGCCGACCTGAGCGGGCACGCCTTCAATAACAATGGCGCAGACGCCGAGGCTTTCGAGCACCAGCGCGTCCTCCAGCAGCAGTTTGGCCGCTTCGCTGGTCTTCGCTTGGACCTTGAAGCCACCGAAGGCCAGCACGCTCTGCGGCGTAAGGCCGAGGTGGCCAACCACGGGAATTTCAGCATTCAAAATGGCCTCGACCACGGCGGATCGGTTGGCCCCACCTTCGAGCTTCACCGCGCTCGCACCGGCTCGAATGAGCGCCCCGGCGTTGGCGACGGCGGCTTCGGGGGTGCCGTGGTAGGTCAACCAGGGCATGTCGGCGACAATCATGGCCCGCGGCGAGGCCGCGGCGACCGCGGCGGTGTGGTGCACCATGGCCTCGAGCGTGACGTGTAACTGGTCGGTGTGCCCGAGCACCACGTTGGCCACAGAGTCACCCACGAGCAACAGGTCGACGCCAGCCGCGTCAGCCAACCGGGCCGATGGTTCGTCGTAGGCGGTAATCATGACGAGCGGCGCCTTGCCCGCGCGGCGCTTATGCGCGCGCAGCTGCGGGGCGTTCATTGGCGAACCCGACGTTGGCCCCGCGCAACCTTGCCGCCAGCGGCCCACTTGCGAACGAGGTGATGAAACTTGCAGTTCGTGCACACTTCGACGGCATAGCACTGCACCGGTTCGGCCCGCCGCTCTAATTTGAGCAACTCACTACGCGTCAGAGGACAGGTGCCACCGGCGGGCAGTCGGGCTCCGAAGACGTAGGTGACCTCAACCAGCTCCCGCTCCTCGCACACGGGGCACTGCTCGCCCGTGCGGCGGCCAATGTTGGTCGCCGCTCGCAGTAGTTCCGGGTGGGCGTCGCAGACGTCTTCACGGCGAAGGACACCCGCGGCAATTTTTGAAAGAAGGGCGTGACGAACGAGTCCGTACTCAACAACGGCACCGTCAGCCGTAGTAGCGCGTGGGTCTTTTTTCATTAGAAAGGAGACTACCGCCCCAAATTCGACCCCTCAACAGAGGGTTATTGTATTTCGATGTATCGAAACGATAGAATGAAACATATGTTGGATTTGGCCATACTTGGACTACTCATGGACCGTGAGCATCACGGCTACGAGATTCGTACCCAGGTTCGCGATCGCCTCGGTGTCAGCGCCAACCTTTCTTTCGGTTCGATCTACCCCGCGCTCGCTCGACTGGAGCGCCAGGGCATGGTCGAGGCCGTTCTCGCCCCCGACGCCAAGCCCTCCGCTCTTTCAACCGGGTCGCTAAGTGGTGAGCGTGCTTCCTTGCGTGCCCTGCGCGCAACGCAGTCACTAGGTCGTCGTGGCCGCAAGGTGTACCGCATTACTGAGCTGGGCCGCAGCACCTTCGTTTCACTCTTGGCCGACCCGGCCACCGTGGACGACGGGCGAAACTTTTCATTGCGCATGGCCCTCGCCAAATATTTGACCCCTTCGCTTCGCGTGACGCTCCTCGAGCGTCGCCGCACCGATCTTGTTGAGCGCCTCGCCGAATTGCAGGCCGGCGCTCGCAATGAACAGCTCGACACCTACGCCCGCAGCGTTATGACGCACGCGGCAAAGGGCGTCGAGTTGGACCTCGAGTGGATTGACACCCTGTTGTCCACCGAACGCAATAATCAGCAAACCTTCGCCAACGAGGCGAAGTAAGAAAGGAGTGCCATGGAGAAGATTCGCGTGGCCATTGCCGGCGTTGGAAACTGCGCTAGCTCACTGATTCAAGGTGTTACCTATTACAAGGACGCCAAGGAAGGCGACAATGTTCCCGGCTTGATGCACGTCACGCTCGGCGGCTTCCATGTTTCCGACCTCGACTTCGTTGCCGCGTTCGACGTTGACGCCTCCAAGGTGGGCCAGGACTTGAGCAAGGCCATTGAAGGTGGCATGAACAACACCGTCAAGTTCGCTGACGTCGCCGAAATCGGCGTCACCGTTCAGCGTGGCCCCAGCCTCGACGGCCTGAACAAGTACTACCTCGCCGCGATCGAAGAGTCGCCGGCCGAGCCCGTTGACGTCGCCCAGGCCCTTCGCGACGCTCGCGCCGAAGTGTTGGTCTCGTACCTTCCCGTCGGTTCCGAAGAGGCCCAGCGCTACTACGCGCAGGCCGCTCTCGACGCCGGTTGCGCCTTCGTCAACGCCATTCCCGTGTTCATCGCTTCCGACCCCGTCTGGGCCAAGAAGTTCGCTGACGCCGGTGTGCCAATCATTGGTGACGACATCAAGAGCCAGGTGGGCGCCACCATCGTTCACCGCGTGCTGGCCCGTTTGTTCGAAGACCGCGGCCTCGCCCTCGACCACACTTACCAGCTCAACGTGGGCGGCAACATGGACTTCAAGAACATGCTCGACCGCGACCGCCTCGAGTCGAAGAAGGTCTCCAAGACGCAGGCCGTGACCTCGCAGCTCGAGAACTACACCCTCGACGCCGACGACGTCCACATCGGACCGAGCGACCACGTGCCATGGCTCAAGGACCGCAAGTGGGCCTACATCCGCATGGAGGGCCGCAACTTCGGTGACGTTCCTCTCAACGTTGAGCTCAAGCTCGAAGTTTGGGACTCGCCCAACTCGGCCGGTGTCATCATCGACGCCGTTCGTTGTGCCAAGGTCGCACTCGACCGCGGTATTGGCGGTCCGATCCTCGGACCTAGCGCCTACTTCATGAAGTCACCGCCCGTGCAGTTCCACGACGACGTGGCCCAGCAGATGGTGGAAGACTTCGCCAACGGTGGAGAAAACCCCGTCTGGCCGTAGTGCACCTCTGATGCAACAACAATGGGCTCCGGAGAAATCCGGAGCCCATTGTTGTTTGCAGCACTCAAAATTGACCTATTCGGCCCGCTCGTCCCACCACTCGCGTAAGCGGTAACTCGCTTCGGCCTTGGAGATCTCCCCCTCGTTATGGCGAATATCGAGGAGGAACGACAGGGCCTCACCAACGGCGCGGCCGGGCTTGAGGTCCAACAACGCCATCACCTCCGCGCCGTCGAGCGCGGGCCGCTGGTTATCAACGTCTTCTTGGCGGCGAAGCTCTTCGATGCGAACCTCGAGGTCATCCATGCGGCGCGACAGTTCGGCCGCCTTTCGGGCGTTGCGCGTGGTGCAGTCGCAGCGAGTCAATTCATTGAGGTCTTCAAGGAGGTGGCCGGCGTCGCGCACGTAGCGACGAACGGCGGCGTCGCTCCAGCCCAGTTTGTAGGTGTGGAAGCGCAGGTGCAGTTCCACCAGGGTGCTGACGTCGTCGATCATCTGCTTGGAGTACTTCAGCGCCGTCATTCGCTTGCGGGTCATCTTCGCACCCACGACCTCGTGGAAGCGAAAGGTCACGCCATCGGGGGTGATGTCGCGCGTGGGCGGCTTGCCTATGTCGTGAAACAGGGCCGCGAGCCGAAGCACCAACCGGGGCGAGGTCTTGTCGACCACTGCCCACGTGTGCTTCAACACGTCCTTGTGATGATGGATGGGGTCTTGCTCGAGCTGCAACTTGGGCAACTCGGGGAAGAAATGATCAGCCAAACCCGTGCGCACTAAGAAATCGAGTCCGAATGAGGGCATCTCGGTCATCATCAAGAGGTCGAGCTCACCACGAATGCGTTCTTCGCTCACAATGGTGATCTTTTCGGCCAGCGCGGTCGCGGCGTCTTCCAGGGCGGGGTCGATACCGAGGTGGAAACGGGCGGCGAAGCGGGCGGCACGCAACATTCGTAGGGGGTCAT
>Ga0164296_1004463_pt1 | contig 12731 bp, 22 predicted proteins | sample GEODES057metaG_FD_113533 | JGI IMG/M metagenome (GOLD analysis project Ga0164296, IMG submission 113533) | Dystrophic lake water microbial communities from Trout Bog Lake, Wisconsin, USA - GEODES057 metaG | ecosystem: Environmental > Aquatic > Freshwater > Lake | place: USA: Trout Bog Lake...
AAAGATAGTTATTGAATATGCCAAAAAAGAATATGATTGGGCTATTCGTAATGGAATTGCAAAAGAACAAGCTCGTGCAGTTCTTCCAGAAGGTCTTACTGTTTCTCGTCTTTATATGGCTGGCTCTGTTAGAAGCTGGATTCACTATTGTCAGCTTCGTTGTGCTAATGGTACTCAGAAAGAACATAGGGAGATAGCAATTGAATGCTGGAAAGAAATAGTGAAAATATACCCTTCACTTAAGGATCTCATTGAGATTATTGAATAATTTTTTTTTAATAAAAATTGTTGCATTTATTTGTTTTCTATACTATTATGATAATAGAGGTAAAATATGGAAAACATTCGAGTAACGAATAAAGAGTTTGTATTAGATGGAGCAAAGTGTGAACGTACCGATGCTTCCTATACAATTGATGGCAAACCACATTTTGCTAGATTGCCATGGCTAGCATCAGCACAAGAAGTTAGGTTCTTTATTATTAGACAGCGTCAGGGATATTCAAAAAAATGAGTTTTGTAGTATTTGATATTGATGGTACGATCGCAGATAATCGGCATCGCCAAATCCACTTGATGGGTGAAAAGAAAGACTGGAAAGCATATAATGCTACTATGGCTGATGATGGTCTAATTTGGGATGTTGCATATTTGCTTATTGAATTATCAAAACAAGGTCATGATATTATTCTTTGTACTGGCAGAGAAGAAATATACGAAAATGTGACTGGAGAATGGATGATAAAACATGGCTTGAATAAGTATGTCCATGGTCTTTACATGCGTAAAGAAAAAGACTATCGTTCTGATGCTATTGTTAAGGTAGAACTTCTTGATCAGATTTGTAAGGATCACGATTTTCCTTGGCTTTGGTTTGATGATCGTCAGCAAGTAGTTGATGCAATTCGTGCTAAGGGTGTTCGTGTAATGCAAGTAGCTCCTGGTGATTTCTAATGAATATTGCATTAGACTTTGATGATACATACACTCGTGATCCTGCAATGTGGGATTTGTTCATTTTTGATGCAAAAAATAGAGGTCATGATGTACGTGTCGTCACTTTTCGTAGGAAAGCTATGACTGATCCTGCATTAGATTGGTTGGGTTCAGTTATTCCTGTTATCTTTACAGAAGGTGAACAAAAACGCAAATTCACCAACAATATGGGTTGGATGGTTGATGTGTGGATTGATGATAGTCCAGAGTTCATTGTAAATATTCCTCTGATTGGTGCAGACAATGTTTAAGTTTGAAAACACTCATATGGTTGGTAAGGATGATTTAAAGAAGTTGCGTAGTTTGGCTACGTTTATTGTTAATAAATTCTTTACAAAGCCAAAACAGAAAAAGCTAAATATCCAAGTGACTTTTAAAAAAGGACTTTTTGACGAGACTAATCAGTTTGCAAATTGTATATGGGAAGATCAACATTATCGTCCTTTTGACTTTACAATCCAAATTGATCCTAATCAAAAAATCCAACTATTACTAAACAGTTTGGCACATGAGCTTGTTCATGTCAAGCAATGGGCCAAAGGGGAATTCTACCAGTTACAACGTGAAACAAACGTCTATAAATTTAATGGTCAACGTTGGAACACTGATAAGGTAGATTATTGGGATACGCCATGGGAGATTGAAGCTCATGGACGTGCAATCGGGTTAGTCGTATTGTGGGCAAGAGAGAACAAACTGTCCCACAAAAAGTTAGTTGTAGAAGGCTAACCCATATTTTAAAACTAAGGAGTACTAAATGAAAAAGCTTATTATTACTACAGTTGCTTTGTTGATGGCAACTTCTGCATATGCAACTGATCTTCCTTCTAAGAAGGCAGCACCAGCTGCACCAGCAGCAGCACCAGCAGCTTCATCTGCTAGCGTTGATAGCTTGACTGTGCAATATGGTCAGGACCTAGGTAACAACTTTGGTGCCAAGGTTGATGATCAGTACACTGTATCTTACAAGCACAATATTGGTAACGGTTTTAGTGTTGGAGCACAGGCTCAGACAACACAGGCTTCTAATGCTCTTCTAAAGCAGAACCTTGAAGCACAGGCTGGTTATGCACTTGCTCCAATGTATGGTGTTGGTTTGAGTGGTAAGGTTGGTGTTGGTGAGCGTTTTGTTGATACTGGCAACTTCCCATATTTTGCATTGTATGGTAATGCAGATTATGCAATTGGCAGTGGCGTAACTATTAATGCCATTCAGTATCGTTACCGTTCAGCTTTTGACACTGGATCTTATGGTTACCAAAGCCACCAGATTGGAACTGGCATTACTTACGACTTCAACTCTACTTACAGTGTAAGTGCAAAGATTGCTCGTAACTATGACACTACTTCCAGCATGAATGCAACTGGCGATGTAGTTATGGCCGGTTTGACAGTAAAGTTCTAATAAAATAACTGTTGACTTAATTAAGCCTCCATGCTATTATTAAAATATAGCAATGGAGGCTTTTTTATGTCTAATCAACGTGCAGGCAAAACTCATTCGGCAGCTTTGGTCGATGGTGACAAGATTTCTTTGGCATCTCTTATTAAGTTCTGTAAGGAAGCTAAAGCAGACCTCGAGAAGCAAGGCGAAGAAGATTCAGCTCTTCGTTTTGAGATTCTTTCTGATTACCTTGTCAATGATTTCCGTGGCTCGTTTAAATATCAATCCAAGATGATTGGTCTATAAATACCAATAAAAGGATTAGCTATGAACGATAAGATAAACCAATACGCAGACTTTATTTCTAAACAAATTGCTCCTCAAGAAACTTCTTCTCAAGAATCTCCTCAGGACACAACTGTTCAGGATCAAACTCAACAAAATGATACAAGCTCTGTAGCTTCATTTGCTGATTTTATATCCAATCAAATAGCACAGCAAGAAAAGCTTAAATAACAAAAATTAAAGAGGGCTTTGCCCTCTTTTTTTATTTCAATAAATATTAGATGGCAAATCTTTCATCTTCTGAATTACTTAAACCTGGTAGGGAATATAGAGCTGGAGTTATTATAAAGAAACTCCAGGAAGGTTCTTTGTTTGAAGTTACAGGTAGTAAGAAGGTTTTATTTTATAAAAATAAACAAGCAATTGCTTTGCTAGAAAAAGGCAACAAAGCATCATATGATGCTGTAAGATTTCTTGGTAATGATGGCAACACTTATAAAATATCCGACATCGTAAAGACTCCTGAATTTGGAGGTAAAGGTGAAGGAGCAGGAACAGCCAAAGAGGATGAACAATTAGCATCTTTAAAAAAACAAATAGCTGCTGCAAAGAAAGAAATGAAGAGTGCAGTTATTCCTGTTAAAATTAAGAATAAAGTTTACAAGATAACAGACGCTGCCAGTACAACAGGAACACCTAAATCAGACTTTCATTTACTTGATGCTGACGGCAAGGAGGTTGTCTGGATTTCTCACAAAGATGGTTCAGGTCCTAAAGACTTTCAACAATGGGGTGGTATTTCTGAAAAGAAAGAACCAAAGATTTTTAATCATCCAGAAACTAAAAAGTTTATTGCAGACCTTAAGAAGATATATCCTAATGGATTACCTAACGCTACTTCTCTTTTTAGAAAAATAAAAGATAAAGATTTAAAGATGCTTTCCGTTTATGGTAATGCATTTGACACAAAGAAGCTTGGTCAACAAAACGTAACAATATTGTTACAAGGTCCTGTAAAATTGGTAAAATCGATGTCCAATTATACTTTGACTGCCAATCACGTTCATTATAATGGTGATTCTGTAGATAGCGGTGGATTTGAACCTGTTTTCATGGCTATCTATAAGGGTGACAGATCTGATGCTGGTGTCAAAGGAACTCGTATTGTTATTATGCCAATTTTAGGTAGAAAAGCCTCTCCATTTTAACATTGAATAAATACAATATAAACAGGAACAAAACACAATGAAAACATTTATCCATTACATCGAAGAAGCAGCAAATTCTGGTGTTGCTTCTGCTAAACACCAAGAGCATCCGGAAGATAATGCTGTAAAAAGCAAAGAAGGTTTTGCTCATGCTGTTTCTTCTTTGAGAGCAATCCACAAAGGATTGAAATCAGGTACATCTGATCATGAGACTCATGTTTCTACCAAATTGGATGGAGCTCCTGCTATTGTCTTTGGACATCATCCAAAGACAGGAAAATTCTTTGTTGCAACTAAACATGGAGCATTTGGATCTTCTCCAAAACTAGCGACCACTCATGCTGAAGTAGATAAGCATTTTGGTCACTCTGCTGGTCTTGCTCAAAAGCTTCATCATGCATTAGAGCATCTTCCAAAGGTCACTCCTAAAAAGGGAATGTATCAAGGTGACTATATGCATGACCATAGTGAGATCCATCATACAGATGATGAGATTCATTTTAAGCCAAACACTATAAGATATCATCTCAAAAAAGATTCTCCAGAAGGCAAAAAAGCTCTTGCTTCTAAAATGGGAATTGCTGTTCATACAAAGATTGAAGGTGATCCTGATCATCCTTCCACTATGCATGCATCTCCTCTCACAAGCCATTCAGAATTTAAAAAGCATCCTGACGTTCATATGATTTCACCAGAGGCAAAGTTAAAATGAGTCACCTTTCACCAAGCGAAGACAAAGCAGTAGAAACACATTTGGCTAAAGCAGAGGCTATTCATAACAAGCTTCCTGCAAGCCATCACGACATTATTGGAAAGCACAGTGATCATTTTGACACATATATTAACAAGACTGTACGTACAGGTGAAAAGCCATCGACAGCTGGTCTAAGATCACACATTAAAGATCGTATGCAGAAAGAAGTAGATAAAGTAGTTACTCCTGCTGCAAAAGAACGTAAGACAACAGCAATGAATGATGCACTTGCTCATCATGATACTCATGAAAAGCATTTCCAACATGCTTTGGATATTCATCACCACGTTCAGGCTGCAAAAGATATCCTTACAAAAGGATTACACAAAGCTCAATCTTCTACCAATCCAATGAGCCAATCAATCGAAGGTAAGAAGACTGATCCTGAAGGTTATGTTGTTCAGCACAAAGGCAAGATTACCAAAATGGTCAATCGTGCAGAATTTTCTCAAGCAAACTTTAATAAGCCTAAGGATTGGGTAAAGTAATGAAAACGTTTCTTAATTATATTAGCGAAGAAAAAGAAAAGTCTGCAACATTTGCTTATGGACGTTTTAATCCTCCGACAGTTGGTCATGAAAAGCTAATTCACAAAGTAGAAAGCCATGCTAAGTCAACAGGAGGTGAAGCTCATATCATAGCTTCTCATTCAGAAGGAACAGGTAAAAATCCAGTTCCTACTAAAGCAAAGGTTGGATATATTAAAAAGATTGCAGCAAAAGGAACGCATGTTGATTCTTCTAATAAAGAACATCCTACATTGCTTCACCAGCTTTCGCATCTTCACAAATCAGGTGTAAGACATCTTACTATGGTTGCTGGCTCTGATCGCGTAAAAGAATATCATGATCTTATCCACAAATACAATGGAAAAGAAAGAAGTCACGGACATTTTAATTTTAAGACAGTTAATGTTGTTTCTGCTGGACATAGAGATCCGGATGCAGAAGGAACAGAAGGAATGTCTGGAACAAAAATGAGATCTCATGCTCGTGCTGGTGATGAAGAAGGTTTCAAGAAGGGACTTCCTAAAGCTCTTCATCCACATGCGAAAGAAATTATCAATCATATTAAGTCAGTCAAAGAAAGTATCGAAGATATTGACGACGATATAAATATACAATAACAAAAAAAGAGAAAAATAATGGCAGATACTCCTTCAGATCAAGCAGAAACACCAGATAGCCCTCCTAAGCAGGATAATAAGCCTGCAAAGAAAATGAAGGCATCTACAGTGAAGGATGAGATTTCCAAAGGTCAAACTATGTTGGGAAAGACAGAAGATAACCCTTCTGGCAAACCAGATCCTATCAATTTGCATCCAATTTATAATTCTGCAGACATCGATGCAATGTTTGACAAGCATATTTCAAAGCAAACATTGGATGAAGTTAACAGAATCTATGACATTGTAGAAGCAGAAATTAATAGAAACGATACTTATCAAAGACAAGTAGGTACAAATTCTCTGACAGATATCTATAAGAACGATACACCAGGACAAGGTGTAAAAATGGATTATAAACTAAGATTTAATGATCCAAAAGAAGATAAAGAAGCAATGACTCGTTCTGGTCAAAAGAGAAACAGAATTGATCTTGTTCCTAGAAAAGATCCTGCAAGAGACAGACATCTTGACAGCGATTTCTATCGTCAACAAGCAATCACAAAGAATACATTTGAAGCCTATGGAAAGGGTTATAAATCACCATGGGACAAAATTGAAAAAGCAAAGCCTGGTATTGGCAATAGAATAGATAAAGCTGCAGCTGGATTAAAACAGAGTGCTGCAGATTATCAAGCAATTCTTGACAAAGAAGCAAAAAAGAAAACTAATGAAGAATTTGCTGAAGCGATTGCAGTAAGACGTATGAAAAAAATTCGTAAGCCTTTGACTGATCTACAAAAGCAAAGAGCAGAGATGCTTGCTCGTCAAAAGGGTCGTGAAAAACCATCTGTTGGCGATTTCATGGCAGCACGAGAAGAGTTTCTACCTGAAGTTGGTGATACACCTAAAGGTCAATATGCCTTAAATTCAGTAAAAATGAGAGCTACTGCAAGAGCAGGTTCTGCTGCTGGTGAAGAAATTACCAGCACAAAAGGGTACAAGCCTGAAGTAGTAAAAAAGAATAACAAGATTGTTGCTATGGCTACTAAGAGAATTCATGAAGAAGCAGATGATCCAGTAGAACAATTGAGATCAAAACTCTCTACAATGAAGGATACATCTTACAGTGCTATCGATAGAGTGATGCTCGATATTTCAGATACAGCTGGTATCCAATCAGATAAGCTACATAAAGATTGGGTCAAGAAATATGGTGTTACTCCTGATACTTGGATTAAGAATCAAAAACAACAAGTAAAAGAAAACACAACATGGATTGATGGTAATCCTCATTTCCGTCACCATGACGATGCAGAAGGAAAAAAGGCTGTGAAATTAAAAAGACTCGATCTTAATAAGATGTTCCAAAAAGAAGCAGAAGAAGTTTGGGATAAGCCAAATCCTAATAAAGAACATCACCATCTTTCACCAGCAAAGAAGGCACTAGCACGTGCTCGCGCTAAAGCAGCAGGACGTCCATATCCAAATCTCGTTGACAATATGGCTGTTGCAAAAGAAGAGTATAATGATGGTTGTTTCATAGATGAGCAGTGGGAATTAGAATTGGGTCTTACAGAAGACACATTTACTGTTTCTGGTCTTGAGCTTTATGAAGATTGGGGCGAAGTACATGAAGAAGCAGAACACCAAGGTAAGAAGGTAAAGCTAGGAAAGCCATTCCTTACTCCAGGTGGTCCTAAGAAAAGAGCAGTTTATGTCAAGAATGCTTCTGGTAATGTAGTCAAGGTTAACTTTGGAGATCCTCATCTTTCAATTAAGAGAGATCAACCTTCTAGAAAATCTTCTTACCGTGCAAGACATCATTGCGAGACTCCTGGTCCAAGATGGAAAGCAAACTATTGGTCATGTAAGTATTGGTCTTCAACACCCACTTCTAAATTGGATAAGGGCTAATGAAAACCTTCAAGCAATATGTAAGTGAAATAACAATTCATGATGCAACAGGCAAACCTGTAAAAATTAAAAAAGTTAAAGTTAGAGAAATAGATGGAAAGCTACATATGGCTGATCCAGGCAAAAGCAGAAGTTCTGAAAGGTAATAATTATGGATAGTCTTGTCGAAGCAATGAAGAAGTATCTTGCAACAAACTTCTCGTTCTATCTAAAAATTCATCAGTTCCATTGGAATGTAGAAGGTCCTAACTTTCCACAATACCACAAATTTCTTGAAAAATTATATGAAGAAATTTGGGAAGCAAATGATGATATTGCTGAACACATTAGATCATTGAACTCATATGCTCCTGGTTCGTATAAGGATTTCAAGCAACTTACTATGATTGAAGATCAGACTGATTTGCAATTGGATGCAACTCAGATGATGAATATTCTATACGGTGACAATGGCACTGTAATGGAAGCAATTAAGATGGCTTATAAGTCAGCTGAATTTAATAATGAGATTGGTTTATCCAATTTCCTTCAAGATAGAATGGATAAACATAAAAAGCACGCCTGGATGATTAAATCCACTGCCAAAATTTGAACCATTGACTTTTTTTAAAACCTAAATACAAGATAGAAAAAACGTTTTCTAAAAAAGGAGAAACGAAATGGGTAACTCAGGTCAATGGGGTAATACAGTTAATGGTGCAAACTCTGTACTATGGGGTGCATCAGAAACTACAAAATTGAAGGCAAATTCACAGGCAATCCAATCTGCTTTCTATAATAATACTACAATTGGTGCATATATCAACAATCTTGCAGTTGGTGAATGGGGCGTAAGCGTAACAGAACAAAACGTTTCCTATGGTCCATTGGTTGAAGTAATGCCTGCAACATATGGTTCAGGTTATCTTGCAAACACTGCAAACGTAACTATTTCTTCTAACAGTGCTACTCAAACTGGTCAAAATGCTGCAGCATATGGTGTTGCAAATTCTTCTGGTAAGATTGCTTCTTACTACGTAGCAAGTGGTGGAAACACATATAACTTTATTCCAACAATTACTGTTCCTGCTCCTGCAGCAACATCATTCAATGCAAACACTGCAGTAGATGGTAGCAATGATACTATTGCTGTTACTTCTGCTGGCGTTTTCAGAGCTTTTGATCAGATTAAGTATTACACTGCAGGTGGTAACACTGTTATTGGTGGACTTGCAAATAATACAACTTATTATGTTAACTTTGCAAACAGCACAGTCGTTGCTCTTTCAAATGTTCCTTCTAATCTTTCACAAGATAGAATTGCACTAGTTCCAAGTACAATTTCAGAAACTGGTCATTTTCTACAAGGAATTACAGCTACTGGTAAAGCTACTATCGGTGGAGCAAACCGTGGAAATGGTGCTGTTGTAACTCACTCTGGTTGGGTTCTACGTAAGTCTGGTACTGGTGGTCGTGCTGGCCGCGTTCAGTATGAAACACTCGTTGCAATGGGTTCACTAGGTGGATCTGCAAACGGTGCAATTTCAAACAACGTGTTCCTACCAGGTTAATTTATATTATTTTAGAGGGTAACCTATGCCAAAGATTTCTGAGCTTAACGAACTTACATCATTATATGCAAATGATTACTTTGCAGTTGCTCATGATCTTCAAGGGTTACCCTCTACTATAAGAATTAATGTTAATAACCTAGCAGACACTCTATTATCATATGCTAACTATGCTAATACAACTGCAAATGGTGTTATTAAAGTAGGTAACAACCTTACTGCAAACACTATGGGTTATCTCTCACTAAGTACAAATATATCTGTCAACACGATATCTGTAACAACAATGGCTGGTCCATATAGCAATGATTACAATGCTTCTGTTGGTGGAGTCAATGTAGGAACTTTGTATTATGATTCTACTGGTGTGGTAAGAATCAGATTAGTTTAATAGGAAAAACAAATGGCTACTTCTAACGTAACATATTATGCACTAGGAGCAAATACCTGGACTAAAATTGGTAGCAATGTAACAGGAAACGTAACATTTCAAGTCACAGGTCAACGTCCAGCTGTAATTAATTTCTCCAACGATGGATCAGCTCCTGCAAATAATATTGGACCAGGATTTGTGTATGATCGTTTCCAAGGTGAACTTCAACAGTCACTTTCAGTTATGACATTGCTTGATGGTGCAAACACTATATTTGCAAGATCAATGACTTCAAACACTGCTATTATTGTAGAAATGTAAGATGGCAATTAATTCTGCTGTAAGATCTGGAAAAAAGGTTTGGGGTGCACTTCAAGGGATTAAGAAGTATGTAATGACTTCTGTAAGTGGTACTTCAGGAACAACAGTTAAGTTCACTGGTCAAGCAGCAGTATTAAATCACATAAAAAGAGGCTATAGAGTATTTGGCCCAGGTTTATCAGCCAAGGCAAATGTTCTTTCTGTCAATGTTTCTTCTGGTACTGTAACGATCTATGCAGGAACAGGGACTTTCCAAACAGGACAGAAATATACATTTGAATCATAATGAAATTGAAGTAAATGGAAAGACTTGACGAGTTAAATTTTATATTATTTGCAGCCAAACATTATGATAATCCTCAATGCTATGACACAATTGAGTTTTACGATGACCTCAAACGATTCAAATATATAAAAAGATTGTTCAATAGATATGTTGAAGAAGGTGATCTCAAAGAAAGATTGATTCTCAACCATATTATGATATTAAACAACATGTTTGGTCCTGTTAATACTGCAAGGATGTTGTTTTTAAAATGTAGAGGAATGGAAGAGCTACTCAAACCTTTCTTAATGTTCTTAAATATTCTTCCCGAAAAAGTAGAAAACATTGGTTTAGATAATAGAACAATAAATACTTCAGAAATACCATTAAATAATAACATACTAAACGAACTCAGAAAGATCTAAGATGGTAGTTGATGCAGTATTAACATATCAGTTTATCAAAAAGCTAACAATGCCTTTCAATCAGTGGCCTGCATATAAACTAGGTCTTATTGATGCAAATGGCAATTTCCTTAAAGCTCGTAAAGATTTTACTCCAAGAGAAAAAGAAGCTCTTGGAATGTATGATGTAATGATTGCTAATCTTAAAAAGATTCTTGCTAAGATTCCTGGTGGTGGTTCAAGACTAGGTACTGTTGCTGCAACGTTGCTACTTCTTAGATCAAATCCAATTCACGAAGAAAACAAATATCTAGCAAAAGAACTAGAAGAAAAGCTAGAAAAAGATTTGTTACAAATTATTGATCAACTTCAAGAAGATGGTGTAGTAGGTGGAGCAGTTGCTGTTAATAGTGCTGGCTCTGGTGACATTGCTGGAATTGGACAACCTCCTGGTTCATATAAAGGAATGCCAGGTGTTTCTAAGAATGCAATGAACAAATATAAAAAGGCTAATCAGAAAGGTGCTCCAAAACCTGTTAGCCCTATGATGTCTGCTATGGGAAGAAGAGCACCTATGGCAACAGAAGAAACAACACTTGAATACCACACTGTCCTTAACCCTAAAATTTGGGATGGTGCAGAACTTAAGGATGAAGTAAGAGGAAAGCTTCTACAAATTGCAGAAGCATGGAGAGACTTTGCTAAGATCAATCCAGGAGAGATCTTTGACATTATCCTTACAGGTGGTAATGCAAATTATAATTATACACCAAATTCAGATCTCGATCTACATTTAATCATTGACAGAAATAATTTTGGTCACGATGAAGGTTGTACTTGTCCATCTTGCCAACTAAACAGAATGTTTGTTGATGAATATATGCAAGACAAAAAGACTCTTTGGACATTGACTCATCCAGACATTAGAATATTTGGTTATCCTGTAGAATTGTATGCACAGGATGTTAAAGACCAACCACATATGGGTCAAGGAGTTTATTCTGTTCTTCAAGATCGTTGGCTACAAGAGCCAGAATATTTAAATCTTGATTTTGAAAAGGATCCTCATCTTCAAGATAAGGTTCAGTATTATAAAGACACAATAGATTCTATGATTGAACAACAAGCAGACATGGATTCTATTAAAGTATTCAAAGATAAGATTAAACAATTAAGAAGCGATTCTATTGCAGACGGTGGTGAATTTGCTTTTGGTAATCTTGTGTTTAAAGAATTGCGAAATGCAGGTTATTTGGATAAACTAAGTAACTATGAAAAATCAACAAAGGATAAAGCTCTTTCGTTAGGATAATAGGATGATAGTTTTAAGATTCTTTTTAATGACTAAATTTGGTCTGATGCTTACATTACTGATTACATTATCAGGTGGCTTCTATGGTTGGTTGTATATGCACGACAAGAATATTACTGAAGCAGCAACCGAAGCATACAATGCAATGCAAAACCAAGAATATCAAAAAAAGACAGAAGAGTTTGTTGCAAAATCCCAGACAATAACAAATGATGCTGTTAATATTGCAAGCGATGTTAACAGACAAAATCAATCATTGCAAAACAACTTAGATACAATTCAAAGAAAAGCTATTGACGATGCTTCAGATGAAAAGCGTCCTTCATCTGCTTATCTAAAAAGTATAGTGAAACAACTTAATGAAACATATGGTGTTAAAAAATGAAAAAGATGTTATTATTGTCTAGTTTGTTACTTGGTGGATGCAGCCAAACTGTTAGTTTATTGACACCAGAATACAAGTTGGTCAAAGCTCCAGATTCTTTGTACCAATGTCCAACAATAACTAAGTTTCCTGACTCGAATACTTTGACAGATGAACAAGTAGGCAAATTGCTTGTCAAATTACAAAAAAATAATTTGGCATGTAAGAATTCATCTGATGCTGTTCATAAATTTTACAATGACGCAGAACAAACAGTAAACCAAAAATAATAGTTGCCTTTTAAATTCTAAGCTGTATAATAGCTCTGTCTTGACGAATTAGGATAGAGAAGATGACAACAAACACACTATGGCTAGATCAGAAATATGCTTCTCTTGCAGGAACACAGCTCGAGCAGTTCAAGGTAATTAAGACAAAACCGTACAATGCCAAGTTCAGGTGCAATGTATGTGGTGATTCTCAAACAAATAAG
>Ga0164296_1004465_pt1 | contig 12723 bp, 11 predicted proteins | sample GEODES057metaG_FD_113533 | JGI IMG/M metagenome (GOLD analysis project Ga0164296, IMG submission 113533) | Dystrophic lake water microbial communities from Trout Bog Lake, Wisconsin, USA - GEODES057 metaG | ecosystem: Environmental > Aquatic > Freshwater > Lake | place: USA: Trout Bog Lake...
CGACCGCAGCCTTGGCGGTAACGCGCTCGCCGATGTTGGCGGCATCGTCGTCAAACGTGCCCGACCTGGACGCGGCGCGCAAAAAACTGGCGTCCGACTAACGTCGCCGACAATGCGCGGCCGGAACCCGCCTGGAAACGGGCGGGCGAGGTCCCATCACCGGCAGCAATCGGCATGAGCAGATCGCCCAGCCACATCGCCCTCCACAGAGGCATCGCACTGGTGCCGGAAGGGCGCCGGGGTTTCCGCCGATGACGGTGGAACAGTATCTCAACCCGGCACTGAAGATCGCCCATTGCGGCGATGCACTGAAAAAAGCTGACGCCGTCATGGCCGGCGGCAGGCAGGAACTGCTGGGCACTGGCTCCGTCAGGCACGCCTTCCGTGGCCGATGAGCCATACACACTGACAAGAAACGGAGGAAAATTGATGCAAATCGTCGACGCGCAGATCCACACCTGGGGCTCGGGCTTGCCCTCGAACATGTCGCACCGGCAGGTGACGTCATTCACCCCGGCCGAGGCGATCGCCATGATGGATGAGGCCGGCGTGGATGCGGCCGTGATCCACCCGCCGGGCTGGGACCCGGGCGCGGACGATATGGCATTCAACGCCGTCCGCGATTATCCGGGCCGCTTCGCCATTCTGGGCTCGGTGCCGATGGAAGACCCCTCCTCCGTCGATCGCATCGCCACATGGCGCGAGCAACCCGGCATGCTTGGCCTGCGCTACACCTTTCTGCACGAGCCCGCTCGGCAATGGCTGGCCGACGGCACGCTGGATTGGTTGTGGGCAGCGGCGGAAAAAGCCGGCGTGCCCGTGGCCATGCTGGCAACGGATTCACTCGAGGATATCGGCCGCCTCGCCCAGCGCCATCCCGGGCTACAGCTGACCATCGACCACCTGGGCGGGCGCGGCGGGCTGACGACGCTGAAGGATCATGCCGCCATGACCCATATGGACCGGCTCTTACCCTTGGCGAAACTGCCCAACATCGCGGTGAAAGTGACCGGCGCGCCGGGCTATTCGGCGGAAGCCTATCCATTCCCGATCATGCAGTCTTATGTGAAGCAGATCTTCGATGCCTTCGGCCCGCAGCGGACCTTCTGGGGCACGGACATCACCAAAATGCCATGCTCTTGGAAACACTGCGTGACGATGTTCACCGAGCAGATGCCCTGGCTGCGTGGCGATGATCTGAAACTGGTGATGGGAGAGGCACTCTGCGCTTGGTGGGGATGGACACGCTCGGTCGCCACGCAATCAACGAAATAGCAGACCAAACGGCCGCATGGCTGCCCGCCGGCGATCACGCTTGGCGAGCGCGTGATTCACGCCTTCGTGTGCTGCCACCTTCGACGATCACGCTTGGCGAGCGCGTGATTCACGCCTTCGTGTGCTGCCACCTTCGGCGATCGCGCTTGGCGAGCGCGTGATTCACGCCTTCGTGTGCTGCCACCTTCGGCGATCACGCGCTCCTGAGACCGTCGAGCCGGTTTTACGCATCTGCCCATGCCGCTATGATGGCCGCCGTCAGTCACAAGGAAACGCCCACAATGGCATCGAATAAGCGCAAGGTCCTGCTGCCCCATACCATGGGCAAACCCGGTATCGATCTGGTCAAGGCACGAGAGGATATCGAAACCATCATCTATCCCGGCACCATCACGCAGGCGGATCTGCTGCCGATGCTGGCCGACGCCGCCGGCATCGCCTTGTCCGCCACCCCCTATAAGCAAACGGAAATGGATGCCTCCCCGGCCATGCAGGTCGTCGCCCGTATTGGCGTCGGCTATGATGCGGTGGAGGTTCCGGCGCTGACCGCGCGCGGCGTACCGCTGATGACGGCGGGTACCGCGAATTCCATCTCCGTCGCCGAACAGGCGTTTCATATGATGATCGCGCTGGCGAAGCGGAACCGGGGCATGGACGATCTGGTGCGCGACGGTAAATGGAATGACCGCCACCACCACCTGCCGATGGAATTGGCCAACAAGACCGTCCTGGTCGTCGGTTTCGGCCGCATCGGCACCCGCTCTGCCCGCCGGTGTGCGGCCTTCGACATGAACGTCCTCATCTACGATCCCTTCGTCGATCCGCAGACCATCACTGCCGCGGGCTATGAGGCGGTGGCGAACCTGGACGACGCCTTGGCGCGCTGCGACTTCGTTACCGTTCACTGCCCGAAGAACCCGCAGACGGTGGGCATGTTCGATGCCGCCCGCCTCGCTCGGATGAAAAAGGGCGCCTATATCGTCAACACCGCCCGCGGCGGCATTATTGACGAGCCGGCTCTGCACGCGGCGCTGAATACCGGCCATATCGCCGGCGCGGGGCTGGATGTGTTCCTGGAAGAACCGACACCGGTGAACAATGATCTGCTGACCCACAGCAACGTCATCGCCTCCCCCCACATGGCCGGCGTGACGGCCGAGGCGGTGGATGCAATGGCCGTCGCGACGGCGCGGAACATCCTGTCGGTGCTGGATGGCAAGCCGAATGTCGAGAATGTGATCAACAAGGAGGTTCTTGGCTGATCACCGGGACGATGCGTCCGTCCGGGGCCAAGCGCACCGGACGACGCCGCGTCATGAGCCTGCCGCAACGCTTATGTCTCAGCCCTTATGTCTGGGTACTCAGGTCCGGGCGCTTACGTCTGGATGTCGCGTCTCGATGTCACGCCTGGAGGTGACGTCTCGATGTCACGTCTGGGCGTTCACGCCTGGAGGTAACGTCGCGATGTCACGTCTGTGCGCTCCCGTCTGGGCGCTCCCATCCTGGCGCTCCCGTCTGGGCGTTCACGTCTGGGCGTTCACGTCTGGGCGTTCACGTCTGGGCGTTCACGTCTGGCCGCTCAGGTCCGAGCGCTATGGTCGGCAACCTGCCGCTCGGTCGCCGCGATCTCTCTTGCAAGGAAGAAGTTGAGCATCGTGCGCAACAGGATGATCGCGGCAACCTTGCCGACATCATCCCAGGTTGGGGCGACGGCGGTTTTTAAAATGTCCGCCGCCAACTGAAACTCGAGCGCCAGCGCCAGCCAGCGGCCAAGTTTCAAACGGATCGTTTCCCGCGCATCGATCGCCGCCGGTCGGCCTGGGCGCACTTGTGATAGGCAATAGGCCGCCGTCAGGCCGGCCGCGTTGATGATGCCGATACCGATGATGGCTGCCGAGATCGCCTCGGTCGCCGTGGCCAGCCATTGCGCGGCGAGCATGACATTGGTTTCCAAAGGCCACTCCTCGCAATCAACGGCCGGACATTTTTCGCCACGGCCTCAACAGTTTCAGCACCCGCCGAACGCGCCAAACCGTCAACGGCTTGCGGTACCACGAGAGGCACCATGGCCACCGCACCCTCGAGCGGCCAGCCACGCTCCCGCGCTCAGCCCCCCTGTCAGGCGGCTGCCTAGCAAACCGCCACCTGACAAACTGTCCCCAGGCAAACCGTCCCCAGGCAAGCCGCCACCCGCCAAACCGTCCCAGGGCAAACCGCGCCCTGGCGGACCATCGAGCGCTTAGGCTGTTGCGCGCACAAGGCGGCCTGGCCTGGCGCCGGTGTCCTCGCCCTTCTCAAAAACCGGCGTGCCGGACACGATCGTGGCCGTATAGCCATCCACCCGCTGCACCAGGCGCTTGCCGCCCGCCGGAAGATCATGACGCAGTTCCGGGTGATGCAGACGCAGGGTGTTGAAATCCACCACGTTGACATCGGCCTTCTTGCCCACCGCCAAACGGCCGCGATCCTTGAAGCCGAAGAAATCGGCAGCTTCGCTGCTCAGGCGCTTGACGATGAATTCCAGCGGGAAGCGCGGCCCGCGATTGCGGTCGCGCACCCAGTGGCTCAGCATATAAGACGGCAGGCTTGAATCGCAGATCAGGCCGCAATGCGCGCCGCCATCGCCCAGACCCAGGATCGTGTCCGGATCGGCAATCATGTCGTGCACCACGCCGTGATCGCCATGGACATAGTTGGTCACCGGGTAGAACAGCATCCGATCGCCAGTGCCGCCGGTCAGGTAGTCGTAACAGAACTCTTCCGGCATCATGTTGGTTTTCGCCGCCATCGCCTCGATACTGCGGCTCTGGTCCGGCTCATAATCCGGCGGGTCGCCAAGCACGTATTGCCGATCCCAGCGGGTGGCGATCGGCCGCTGCAGCGGCGGCTGGATGGCCAGCAATTCCTCGGATGCCGGCTGTGCCAGGATCTCGGCCCGCAGCGCCGGGTCACGCAGCCGAGCGAGGCGGTCCGCGACGGAGAGGCTGCTGAGCGCGGCGAAGGCGGGCCTTGCGGCGAAGGGGTTCATGGATGTGGTCAGGCCGAGGATGATGCCGACGGGCCGGCCGGCCACCTGCGCGTAGATATTCGCCCCTTGCTTGCGCGCCGAACGGACGCCGTTCATCAGGCGCACCCAGCGCTGCGGGTCATAGGCGCGGTCGGTCAGCAGGAACCACAGCGGCCGGCCGGTGGACTTGGCCAGCGTGCTCATCCAGTCGAATTCCGCTGCCTCGTCCTCGAAATCGCTCAACATGCCGAAAGCGCCACGGCCCGCCCGCCCCAGCGCGGCGCCGATGCCGAACAACTCCTGATCCTCGGCGAAGCGGCCGGGGACCAGTTCACCCTTGGTCGTCTTGTGCTGTTCGGTGCGCGAGGTGGTGAAGCCGAACGCACCCGCCTTCAACGCTTCCTCGGTCAGGCGGGACATCGCCTCGATATCCGTCGCCGTCGCCAGTTCGCGGCGCACGGCGCGATCCCCCATCACATAGACGCGCAGCGGGTGGTGCGGTACCTGGGCGGCGACGTCGATCGTGCGGTTCATGCTGCCCAGCACGTGCAGATAGTCGGGGAAGCTTTCCCAGTTCCATTCCAGCCCTTCGGCCAGGGCGATGCCGGGAATATCCTCGACCCCTTCCATCAGATCGATCAGGCAGTCGTGGTCGGCCTTGCGCACCGGGGCGAAGCCGACGCCGCAATTGCCCATCAGGATCGTGGTCGACCCGTGCCAGGATGACGGTGCCAGCACCGGATCCCAGGTCGCCTGACCGTCGTAATGGGTATGGATGTCGACCCAGCCCGGCGTCACCAATTGGCCCGCGGCATCGATCTCTCGCTTACCGGGGCCGGCCTTGCCGCCAACCTGGGCGATGCGGTCGCCGTCTATGGCAACGTCACCGGCATAAGCTTTCGCGCCGGTGCCATCGACGATCGTGCCGCCGCGAATAACGATGTCATGCATCTTGTCCGTCCCTATCCCGTATTGCCGTAGCATTACGCGGCTTGAGACCGGATGCAACCGCGCCGGCGGCTATGCCAGTTCCCATTTCTCCGCCGAGGCGCCAGCCAAGGACTGGATCAACGCCTCATCGGCTGCCAGTTCCGCCGCCGGCCCGTGATGCACCACTTCGCCATGATCGAGCACATAGGCGGTATCGGCGATTTCCAGCGTCATGCGGATGTTCTGCTCGACGATCAGAACCGTCATCCCCTCCGCCTTCATGCTGGCAACGATACGGAATACCTCTTTCACGATCAGCGGCGCCAAGCCTTGCGACGGTTCATCCAGGATCAGAACCTTGGGGTTGAGCAACAAGGCGCGGGCGATCGACAGCATTTCCTGCTCACCGCCCGAGAGTTGCCGGCCGCGATTCATGCGCCGTTCCTCCAGCCGCGGAAACAGGCTGTAGATCCGCGGAATATCGAAGGGCCCGCTGTCGCCTTGCGGCACTTTCAGATTGTCTTCCACCGTCAGATTGGGAAACACGCGCCGTCCTTCCGGCACATATCCGACGCCGAGACGCGCGACCCGATAGGGTGGCTGGCGCGTGGCATCCTTGCCGAAGATCTTCACGCTGCCCGAGCGGGGCGGGGTCAGCCCCATGATGCTGCGCATGGTCGTGGTCTTGCCCGCACCGTTGCGGCCAAGCAATGTCGTGATGCTGCCTTCGGCGGCAACCAGGGAGACATCGTGCAGGATATGGCTCTTGCCGTAGTAGGTATTGAGCCCGCTGACCTCGATCGCGTTCATTCGGCTTTTCCCAGATAGGCGTTCTGCACCAACTCATTGGCGGCGATTTCCGCTGGCGTGCCTTGCGCCAGCAGCTTGCCCTCGGCCAAGCAGGAGATGTGATCAGCCAAATGAAACACCACGCGCATATCGTGCTCGATCAGAACGATCGTGTAGCGTTCGTTTTTATGGAGTTTCCGGATCAGGCCGGTGACTTGGTAGGTTTCTTCGTCACCCATGCCCGCGGTGGGTTCGTCCAACAGCAGCAGGCTTGGTTTCAGCGCCAATGCCATGGCGATTTCCGCCGAACGCTGATCGCCATGCGATAATTCGCCGACGAGGCGATCGGCTTTGGAGAGCAGATTGGCCATTTCCAGCACATCATGGCCGGCCGCTTCGACCTGCGTCTTTTCCGTGCGGCTCAGCCAAGCGCGCCGGCTGAAACCCAGGCCGGATTCGACGGCGATGCGGGCATTTTCGCGCACGGTCAGTTCCGGAAAGATCTCGGTGATCTGAAACGTGCGGCCCATACCCATCTTCACCCGGCCGGCGGCGGGGATGGCGTTGATGTTTTGGCCATCCAGCAGAATGTCGCCAGCGGTGGGGGCGAAGAAACCGGTGATCAGGTTGAAGAACGTGGTCTTGCCTGCGCCATTCGGGCCGATCACCGCCCGCAGTTCACCGGGCTCTACCCGCATCGACACGTCCGAAACCGCGGCAAGGCTGCCGAAGCTTTTACAGGCGCCGCGAACTTCCAGTTTGGGCACGGTGCTCATGCGCCGCTCCTTTTCTGCAGAATGCCCATCAAGCCCCGCGGGAAGAACAGCACCACCAGCACGAAAGCCAGGCCGACGAAGAACATCCAGTTAACCGTCATGGAGGAGATGTAGTCTTGCAGCATCACGAACAGCACAGCCCCGGCCAGAGGCCCCCAAAATGCGCGCATCCCCCCCATCACCGTGATCATCACGATGTTGCCGGACATGATGTAGTTCAGGCTCAGCGGATCGGTGAAGTTGTTCAACAGCGCATAGAGCGCGCCCGCCAGAGCGGTGAAGTAGCAGGAAATCGAGAATGACAGCCAGATATGGCGTTCGACGGGAATTCCCAGGAAGCGCGCCCGCCGTTCGTTTTCCCGGATCGCCAGCAGGCTGCGGCCGAAGGGCGAGCGCAGGATGAAGGCCTGCAAGGCGGTGGCAATGGCGAACAGCGCCAGGACAAAATAATAGAAGGCATTCGCATTGCCGGCCAGATCCAGTTTCCACGATCCCAACCAGATCGGTGCGCGGGCAAAGCCGCGCAGCCCATCATAGCCGCCGGTGAAATCGTCCCACTTATAGGCAACGTAGAAGCAGACCTGGCCGAAGGCGATGGTGACCATGGCGAAATAGACGCCGCGGCGGCGCACCAGCAGCAGACCGAACAGCGTGCCCAGAATGCCGCCCAGCAGCACACCCGCCAGGATCGCCAGCAGGGTGGAGGCCATGACGTATTTCAAGAACAGGCCGCAGCCATAGGCCCCAAGGCCGAAGAAGGCGGCATGACCAAAGCTCATGATGCCGGTAAAGCCCAGCAGCATATTGAAGCTCATGGCCGCTAGGGCGAACACCACGACGCGACCGGCCAAGGCCGTATAGCCGCCCAGCATCGTCAGCCAGAACGGCGCGGTCAGCAGCAGGATCCAGACAACCGCGGTGGTGCGGTAACGCGCGAACAGACTTGTGGTCATGACAGCATGCCTTCCTCACCCAGCAGTCCGCGTGGTCGCAGAAGCAGCACGAGTGCCATGATAACGTAGATGACGGCCTCGCTGGCCGATGGCCAGAAAACCGTCGTGACAGCAGCGGCAACGCCGATCAGCAACCCACCCAGCAGCGTGCCGGTTAGGCTGCCGACACCGCCGACGATGATGGCGATGAAGCTGGGCATGATCAGTTCATCCCCCATGTTGGGGTTCAGCCCCACCTGCCCTGCCGCCAGCACGCCGGCGAGGCCGGCAAGATAGCTACCGACGGCGAAATTCATCGAGCGCAGGCCGGCGACATTGACCCCCAGGGCGGCAACGGTATCCAGATCCAGCGTGCCGGCGCGAATACGGATGCCGACACGCGTGTATTTCAGAAAGGCGAACAACCCGCTGACGGCGACGACGACGACCGCGACCATGAACACGCGATACCACGTAATGAAGAACAGATCCGGCGTGATCGGTGACGACAGACTATCCGGGATGCCCAGCGGCAGCGGGCTGGGCCCCCACAAATAGCGGCAGGTATCCTGCAAGATGAAACCAAGCCCGAAGGTCAGCAGCAGGCTGTAGATATGGTTGCGCATGTAGACATGCTTGATCATCAACTGCTCGATCGCCACGCCCATCAGGGCGGTCAGGATCGGTGAGATGACCAGCGCCCCCCAGAAACCCACATACGGGGTCAGCGTGTACGCAAAATAGCCGCCGATGGCCAGGAAGTTGCCATGCGCGAAATTGACGACGTTGCTGAGATTGATGATCAGCGAAAGACCCAGCGCCATCAACACATAAAAGGCACCAACGATCAGCCCGTTGGTGAGATTGAACAATACGACCTGCAGCATCGTTTCGATCCGAGTCCGGAGTAGGCAAAATGGCCGCCGCGCGACCCCGTCGCGCGGCGTCGTCAGCCTTGTGGTTTAGCTGGGCCAAACCATCTTGCAGCCGGTCGATTCAACCGAGCCCGCGGCGGCTTCACCGGTCACCAGCGCCTTGGTGGTGAACAGATTATCCGGATCGCCTTCCGCCGGATGCACTTCGCCGACGTAGATATCGCTCATCAACTGGTGATCGCCGCCGCGATAATAGACCTTGCCCGGCATCAACGACACATCGCGTGGCAGTTCCATGTCCGCCAACGACTTGGCCAGATCGATACCCTTCAGCGACTTGGCTTTTTCCGCCGCCAGTCGGAAGGCGTGGATGGACACGTAGGCCATCCAATGCCGAGCGGTCGGCTTCCGGCCGCCGATGGCGGGCGAGATGGCATCGACGAAGGCTTTTACTTCGGGCACGTCCGGCTGGTTCCAATACCACTCCAGCGTCCACCATCCGGTCTGCGCGTCCTTCGGTACGGAGCGGATCGCCTCCATTTCGAACAACGCACCGCCAAGCGCCATATCCTTGTTCATGCCGAACTGCACGAACTGCTTCATGCAGTTGATCTGCGCCGATCCGCCCATATTGTTGAGCAGAACATCCGGCTTGTAGGCCTTTGCTTTGATCAAGGTGGCGGAGAAATCGGAACTGGCAATCGGCAGGAAATCGCTTTGGAATTCACCCCCCAAGGCTTGCAGTCGCTTGACGAAATTGGCCTGCAGCGTTTTGCCATAAGCATAATCGGGCGTGATGAAGAACCAGCGCTTGCCGAATTTCTTCACCAACTCGCCGGTGACGGCGGACGCATCCATGGCTGTCGTGTTGCATGTCCGGAACGTATTCCATTTGCAATCGGCGCCGGTGATAGGATCGGTATGGCCACCCGGAACGATATGGAAAATGCCTTTTTCCGCCGTTACGCCCATGATGGCGTAGGCGATGGCAGAGTTCACGTCGCCCATGATCACGTCGACGTTGTCACGCTCGATCAGTTTATGCGCCTTCTGCACGCCCGTGCCCGAATCGTTGGCGCTGTCTTCCACCAACAATTCGACCGGCCGGCCCAGGATGCCGCCTTTTTTGTTAATCTGATCAACGGTCCACTTCGCACCTTCAACCTCGCTGACCGCCAGCAATGACAGGCTGCCGGTGATCGGGTCGATCCAGCCGATCTTGATCGGTGTTTCGCCGCGGGCCTTGATGATGAACGGGCTGGCCAGTTGCAGACCGCCGATTGCGGCACCGGCTTTGATTAAGCGCCGGCGGCCCGTGGACACGAGCCCGAGATTGGTCACCATACGTTTGCTCCCTGTCTCAAAAATCGGGGCCGGCGCTTATTGACGGACCAGTCTCCCACAAAGGCACGTTAGCGAAACTGGCGCACGGTGCAAGCAATAATCTTTCGGTTTTCCGTTCTCATGCCAACTTGCCCGCACTGGTCCAGTCGCGCGCCGGCAACGACCGAAAATCCCGATGCCCCTCCTGCACCCCCCGGGCACTCACACCGCGGCCACGCCCTGCAGCGAGAGTTCCTTCGCCCGCAAGCAACGCACCTGATGATTGGGCGCAATCTCGGTCAATGCAGGCGTTTCGGTGCGGCACGCATCCGTCGCGTAGCGACAGCGCGGATGGAAATGACAGCCCGATGGCGGGTTCGACGGATCGGCCACGTCCCCTTCCAGCACGATGCGCTGCGCGCGCCTGCGCGGATCGGGCACAGGCACAGCCGATAGCAGCGCCTCGGTATACGGGTGACGCGGCGCATCAAACAGCGCCGCGGTCGGCGCGATCTCGACGATCCGCCCGACATACATCACCGCAACGCGATGGCTGATATGCTTCACCACCGACAAATCATGCGCCACGAAAAGATAGGCCAGCCCCAACCGGTCTTGCAGGTCGAGCATCAGGTTAACGATCTGCGCCTGCACCGATACATCGAGCGCTGACACCGGTTCATCCGCAACGATCAGCGACGGATTTAACGCCAACGCCCGGGCAATACCGATGCGCTGGCGCTGCCCGCCGGAAAATGCGTGCGGAAAACGGTTCAGATAGGCCGATGGCAACTGCACCAGATCCAGCAGTTCCATCACCCGCCGGGTGCGTTCGGCCGGGTCCCGCATGCCGTTCACCAGCAGCGGTTCGCCGATGATCTCGGCGATCGTCATCCGCGGGTTCAGCGACGAAAACGGGTCCTGGAAAATCATCTGCATCTGCCGACGCAGCGGCCGGAGTTGCTTGGGTGCCAATTGCGCGACATCGACCTCGGCACCGGCTTCGGTGCGGAAGATGATCTGCCCGCCCGACGGGGCAATCGCACGCAGGATGCACCGGGATGTCGTCGTCTTGCCACAGCCGGATTCGCCGACCAGCGACAAGGTTTCTCCGGCATCGATCCCGAAGGAGACGTCATCCACCGCCCTGACCTGGCCTGTAACGCGACCCAAAACGCCGCTACGGATCGGAAAATTCTTGCGCAGCGCGCGAACGTCCAGAATACGGGTCATGCGGCGTAAAGGTGGCAAGCAGTTGCGTGCTGTTCGCCGATCATCACCTCATGCGGCGCGTTGGTTTCGCAGACCGGCTTGCGGTCAGGGCAGCGCGGATGAAACGGGCAGCCTTGCGGCCTAGCGAAAGGATGCGGAATGGACCCCGCGATCGTCGCCAAACGAGAGCGCGGCGCCGCCAGAACGCTGGGGATCGAGCGGAGCAAGGATTGCGTATACGGATGCCGCGGCGCATGGAAAATGGCATCGACCGGCCCCTTCTCCACCTCCTTGCCGAGGTACATCACCACCACGTCATCCGCTGTTTCGGCGATCACGCCCATGTCATGGGTGATCAGCATCACCGCCAAATCCCTTTCTTGCTGCAAACGGCGGATCAGATCCAAAATCTGCGCTTGTGTCGTCACATCAAGCGCCGTTGTCGGCTCGTCTGCGATCAGAATGCGCGGTTCGGCGGCCAGCGCCATGGCGATCATCACGCGCTGGCGCAAACCGCCCGAAAGCTCGAACGAATAGGCATCGACACGCTGCGACGGACGCGGAATGCCAACCATCGCCAACAGATCGATCGCCTTGGCGCGCGCCGCCTTCTTGCCGATCGGATCGTGCAGCAGGATCGCTTCCTGCAACTGGTTGCCGATCGTGTGATAGGCGGACAAAGACGACATCGGCTCCTGAAACACCAAACCGATCTCGCCACCGCGAATCTGACGCATCACGGTTCCATCGGTCGGCAACGTCGTCAGATCCTCCACCGTGCCATTCGGCCGGCGCAGCAAGACGGAACCCGATACGATGCGCCCAGGACGGTCGACGATCCGCAGGATCGAGCGCGTGGTTACCGATTTGCCACAGCCGGATTCACCGACGATCCCCAACGTGCGGCCCGCGTACAGGTCGAACGAGACGCCATCGACCGCACGCACCGCCCCTTCATCGGCAAAGAAATGCGTCCGCAATGCGCGAACTTGCAGGATCGGCTCAGCCATAGGGATCCGCCGCGTCACGCAGGCCGTCGCCCAGGAAGTTGAAGGCCAGGATCACCACGATCACCGGCACCGCCACCGATAACAACCAAGGTGCCAAGCCAAGGGTCTGAAGATTTTGCGCATCTTGCAACAGCACACCCCAGGAAATCGCCGGGGGACGCAGGCCAAGGCCGAGGAAAGACAACGTCGTTTCACTTATAATCATCGCCGGCAACGCCAAACTTACCGCCGCAATAATATGCGACAGAAAGCTCGGCACCATATGCTTGAAAATAATCCGGATACGCGAAGCGCCACAGAGTTCGGCGGCCGTGATGAAATCCTCCTCGCGCAGCGCCAAGAAACGACCGCGAACGACGCGCGCCAACTCGGTCCAGCCGATCAACGAGATGATCAGGGTGATGGCAAAATAGACCTGCTGCGGCGACCAACTGCTGGGCACGGCAGCGGCCAATCCCATCCATAATGGGATAGTTGGGATCGATCGCAGAATTTCGATCACGCGCTGGATCACCAGATCGACCCAGCCGCCATAAAGGCCCGACACGCCCCCCAGCAACACACCCAGAACGAGGGACATCACCACGCCGACCA
>Ga0164296_1004467_pt1 | contig 12718 bp, 15 predicted proteins | sample GEODES057metaG_FD_113533 | JGI IMG/M metagenome (GOLD analysis project Ga0164296, IMG submission 113533) | Dystrophic lake water microbial communities from Trout Bog Lake, Wisconsin, USA - GEODES057 metaG | ecosystem: Environmental > Aquatic > Freshwater > Lake | place: USA: Trout Bog Lake...
ACTCACAGCCACATTTTATTATAACATCTACTTGTCTGTTCGTATAGCCTGTATAAGCCAGAAGGTAGGATCTAGTTCCCACCAATGTCTGCCACCGTAGTTAGGATTACGTCCGTCACCGTGGTGATTGTTATGCCATGCTTCTCCAAGAATTAACGGAAATAGTATAGGAACATTTACACTATCATCTTTGACATTATAGTTTCTATAGCCTAATTTTGGAATGTGAGTAAAACAAGTTTGAATTAAAAAACAATGTAGTGTTATGAACATAGGAAGTACAAACATGTACAACCAAAGATTTGGGCTAATAAATGCCGCAAGTATATGAGTTGTGTAGATGATATGGACATAGAATGTATGGGCAAATCTCATATCCGAATCTCGAGTCAAATCAAGTGCCGAGCGTATACTGACCGCAGGATATTTAAACATCCATCCCATATAGGCATGCCATATACCATCTTTAGGACTATGTAGATCTTTATCTGTATCTGCATATCTATGATGATATCCCCGATGTATTGCTATCCACATAATAGGACTACCTTGTCCTCCAAGGATACCAAAATATAACATTATTCGTTTTACAAAGTTATTAACTTTAAATCCTTTGTGGCAAAATAATCTGTGATATCCTGCGGCAATTCCGATCATTTTAAAACAGACGTATCCAATTAATGTGGTAACCCACCACCAACTGGGAGCACCACCTGCTATAATATTGTATATGGCATAAATTCCAAATATCTGCATAGGAATAACAACAGCCCATAATTGGGGCAATGATAGTGTAGTTTTAATAAAATGCTTCATCTACGTTTCCAATCTGCTAATAGTTGTTCGTTGCCGTTATATATAATTGTCTGCCAACAAGTTTCGTCGCACTCATTAGGACAGGTTAGATAAGCGTACTTATCCGTTTTAAATTTGATTCCAAAGTTTTTGTTAAAGTGCTCAATCATCCAATCGTTCCAGTTGTTAGTTTGACGGCTGATAAAATACAGCTCTGACTCTGTGTTATCATGTAACCAATCTATTTGGCTCTGTGCCGAAACACCCATACTGGGACTTACTGTGCGTAGATATTCTTTTTTGTTAAATGTTTTCCAAACTCTATTGTGTATGCGGTAAACATTCTTAGGCCAACAATCTCTTGAACTAATACTTGAACACACTTCTGGCTGATTGTTATCATCGAAACAAATAGTTAGAGCTACACAAGATTCAAATGCATCGGGGCCATAGTTTTTCCATAACCTATGAGACTTGTCATTGTAACGTTGTAGTCGTAAGACTTCAAACAGGTGATCAAACTCTGCATCAGTTCCCGGTACCCACGTTACTGCTTCCATATATCTTTGTAGTCTTTGGTCCAGATTCCTAACCAGTCTTTTCTTTTTAGTTTTAAAGTTTTAAAATCTTCGTGCTGAGAAATATCACAAGTTTCGATAATTTCTAAACCATTATATTTTTTACGCTCAGGAAAATAAAGACCGCTCTGATTATTATACACTATCCACTTGCTGGAATTAGAATCTAATTTGCCCGGAACATTATTTTCAGCAAGGTCTTTTATTCGTTGATCACTAAGGAATGCTGACATCATTTGCGGTGTGTACCTATTGAAATGAGGTGTACCATAGATACCGTGTTTGGTATAGTAATTAGGTGGCGAGTAATCAAATTCAAAAATTGACAATTTCCAAACCCCATCAAACAAGGTAATACAAGGTTCGCCATCGCCCATTAGTACAGTTCCGTCTAACTGACTAATGGCATGCATCGTAGTAGAGTAGTGCGGTACACAGCATTTCATGTCTAATGATATGTCTAACATCTTACCCGACTTAACAAATCTATCATAGTTAATATCTACAATCTTAGGATTAAGACCTTTTGATACACAGAAGTCAAACGCATACTCTGTGTCATGTGTATTATAGTTAGGATTCAATTGTACAATTACAGGAACAAAATCCATCTTCATGTGTAAGAACACACTTAGCATGAATTCGCTATCTACCCCGCCACTATACATTAAATGTAGTTTGCCTTGTTTTAAGTCATAAATCTCTTCAGCCGCACGACAACTTTCAACAAAATAGTTGTCAAAGACTGTAGGTAATGGATTGTATTCAATACCCCAAGGTTCGGTCTGGCGGATGTAATTGTTTTTGCTTAATGGAATCATTTTATAGATGTTTTTCCAGAAGACAAGGTTTTAATCAATTCTTGGTATTGATGATCGGAAGACCCTCGCCAGTGATCCCAACCTTTTATTGTTTGAAAGTCTGGATGAGTTGCAATCTCAGTATTACTTATTGACTCGTATCCATTCTTTTTAATTCTTTGCTCAAGTTGAAATTTTCCTTTGTTTGTATTAAACACACGAATTTTACTTGAATTGGTTCCGGTCTTACCAGCAAGTCTGTTGTTGGCTAATGTTACCATAGTTGGATGAGTTAAAAAAGCATACATGGCTTCAGGTGTGTAACTTAACAAATACGGAGTACCATGTATATTATTTTTCCTAAATGCTCTTAATTGAGAGTGAATCTTTTCTTCCTCGTCGAGATACCAGAGACCGTCATCTTTCTTTTTCATATGCGGGGGATCATTACCTGTTAGTACAGTACCGTCAAGTTGACAAAGTACCCAAGCATTTGATGCATGCCAGGGCGATGAGCATTTCATCGATAAACAATAATCCATCATCTTACCCGACTTAACAAAATCATCATAGTCTAAATCAAATATAACAGGGGTTAGATTATTCTTTTCACAAAACTTAAAAGCATAAGAAATTTCAGGATGGTTATACTGTGTGCGCATAATAACAGGGGTAACATCCATCTTTAACGATAGCAATACCGCTAACACAAACTCGCTGTCTAATCCGCCACTGAGGCTAACATACATAGTTCCTAGTTTTTGTGCCCATACCATTTCTGCCGCAATACACACTTCTTCATAATAACTTTTAACAGGTCGTGTCGGAGGATCTACGGCTACCTGCCAGTTAGCCCCATGCCCAGATCCTCGAAGATAGTTATTATATATTAGTTCCATTAGATAATCTATCTATAAACTTAAAATAATTTTCCTTGTAATACCCATTACATGTTTTTCCAAATTCTTCTAACTCTTTAAATGACTCGTGTTTGAATATTTCGCTTTGTTCGATAATTTCATACCCTGTGTATTTGGGCCTAACTTTGAGATTAAAATTACTATAACTATTATATATTTTATGTTTACTTGACAAAGAACCTAACTTTCCTGGATATAAATTATTTGCTAGTCCGACCATGACTGGATCAGTTAAGAATGCGGCATTAATTCCCGAAGTCCAACAACTAAAATGTGGAGTTCCTATAATATTATTTTTTTTAAAATAATTTACAATAGCATAGTCATGTTCGTTTATTTGGTAATCCCATGAACCTAATTCATTTTTACAAATGTAAGGTTCATTGTCTCCCATGATTATAGTACCGTCTAACTTTGATATAGCATACATTATAGCAGATCGATGATATATTTCAGAACGATATTGCTTGGCATAGTTTAGTAACATACCCGATTTAACAAACTTATCAAAATCTATATCAATAATAATCGGATCTATGTTATGCGTTTGACAAAACTTAAAAGCATATTCTGTATCGTGTGTGTTATATTTAGACAGTTGAACAACTACGGGTGTAACCTCCATTCCGAGGTGTCTAAATACACTTAATGTGTACTCTCCATCTATACCACCCCCGTACATTATGTGAACTTTACCTTGCTTTAGAGAATATACTTCTTCAGCCGCTAAACAACTTTCAACAAACGAATTGCTAAAATTAACCGGGAATTTTTTAAATTTACATGTCCACGTAGGACCAGTTCCGCTGGTGGTTATATAATCATCTTTAACTATCGGAATCATCGATTTTATTTTTTAAATACCATTGACCCCAGTCATACATTTGTTCTTCATATTTGTTAACCATTCTTTTCAATGGAAAATATGGTCTTTTAATATTTTCAACGGCTTTGACATCTTCATCAAATACTTCGAGGTTTTTTTCCCATTCGTTTCTTGCATTTTGATCTACCCGAGGGGAATAATAAAATTGTATTTCCCAATCAAACCCAAATTCTGTGTCTTTATGTTTTGGAATTATTCTACCTAGTGCCAATTTGCCAGGTTCAATTTCAATTGAAAATCCTGGATATACAAAGACCCAATACCCTACAACCCCATTAACATTTGTATTTTTTTGTATAGAAATACCGTCTTCTAGAATTTGCTCTAATTGATCTAAAGGTGTTTCTAAAGATTGTCTTGGATGAATTCCGTTTTGACAAAAATGTAACACATCTGTCAGTTGCTCCATCATCCATAAATGGCTACCTGGGCTAGTGCCGGTAACAGTTTTAATATATTCGAGGTCGGGCATACTGTTAAGTAAGTTCGCCCATTCTGAATTTTCTTGTTCTTTAAAGTTTTGGAACAGCAATCCAGATTTCCCTACTGTTAGTTCTCCATAGTGGGGCAATTTATAAAAATGATTCCGGCATGGTTCTAATGTATTATCTAACGGATTACCTTCGTTGTCCCAAGCAAACCCGTGCATTTTACATACAACAGTTTTTACAACATCACCAGGTTTCTGAATAACATAACCACGGTGTGGACATTCTCTGGCCTTCAAAGAGTATGTGTTATTATTGTTAAAAATAATTTTATCTTCAACAACAAAGTGTCCATTTTTTAATGCAGACACATGCGCATATATATTTGGTGGATTTTTGAACATTTATTTGGTAACCTTTTGGAAAATATCATTAAACTCACTTCTTGACCAAGTTTTTTCAGTTCTGTATCTAAATGCAGGTCTTTTAAGATGTAGTTCTTGAAGTTTAAAAATTATATCGTTTGAATAAGTTGGTTTTATCTTTTCTCTATGTTTAATGTTATATAATTCGCTTTTATAATTTTTCCATGTATTACCGTTTGATGTTGGCAATGATGCATGTGCTATTTCTAAAGTATATAATAAAAGATCAATATGAACTATAGAAGGATGTGTATACTCTACATAAAAATCCCACTCATTCGACGATGCATAATTTTCTTCTGAAATTATTTCGTTACCGTCTCCTATTAAATGATTGCCGGTGATCAACACTCCATTGTTTTTTTCAACATAATCTGCCGCAAACAATACCTGGGTAGTGTGGATACCAACCCCATTAAATTTTTTATAGATTCTTTCAGTAAAGCATTCAAGATATTCGTTATCTGACACAGAAATAGTAATTGGATTAATTGAAAGTTCTTTACACACTTTGTAAGCATACTTGTTTTCAAGTTCATTTCCATAACATACAATAATAGGAATTATTGAAATATCTAATTGATTAAATGCTCTTAAAACAAATTCACTATCTAGTCCTCCACTTAGTGCCACATATAAATTTGAATAAGAATTGGCAATCTCCTTAATTGTTAACTTAACAGCAGATTTAAAATCAATTTTTTTAAATGGATATAAGTTTATATTAACATCAAACGGAGAACCAGGATCAGTAAACCGTTCTGCAATATTAGATGTAAACCAATCATTCTTTGTTTTCATATTTAAGATGCATCCCTAATTACAAAATTTTGATTTATCTTAGCAGGGGTAAAATACTTTTTAACAATCTCGATTACAACATCACTGTTAAATTCTTTACAACTAAAAACATCTAGGTAAATTTGCTTAGGAATATCAACAAAGTGTGCAGAAATATTACTAGTAACAATAAGTTGGTATAGACTAAAACCTTCCTTATCGGGTATTCCTATCGCGGTACGTTCAATCCACGGGTCTCCTATTGCAACCATATTGATAGCAATTACCAACTCTTGAACAAAATTTTTAATGTTATCCTTATCTGTCATCTTCACTAAGTCACAATTCCCGCAGTCGAGCATTAGATGATATCCCCAATATATTGTCATAGTTTGTCCGATTTAAGTGTTACTTTATATAGTATATACTAAAATTAAGATTTGTCAATAATATTTTTGATTAAATCAAAATATTTGATACTCCACCTTCCTTTAAATTTTGCATAAATTTCATTATGACATTTTTCAAAATCTTCATGTTGGTATATTGTATCAAGAATAATTTTTTCCCATCCGTGGAATTTAGGCCTGATTTCTAAATTAAACCCACTATCTCTGTTATAGACGTAATGCTTACTTGATTGAGAGTCTCGTTTGCCCGGATGTAAATTATTTGCTAATTCTGCCATCCTTGGATCCATTAACCATGATGAAACCATTTCTGGTGTATACGCATTAAAAGATACAGTACCGTCTATACTATTTATATTACAATACCTTTCTAATCCCCAGGCCCATCTCTCTAATACAAAATACCATTCTCCTGTATCTGGATGTTTTCCTATGTACGGTTCGTTTGCCGCAACTAGCACAGACCCGTTAATTTGTCCAAGAGCATACGCAGTTGTACTAATAGTATAAACACTACCTTCTGTAATTTTCATTATATCATAAAACTTTCCAGATTTAACAAAATGCGGAAAGTCTATATCAATTATTAGAGGTTTAATATTTTTAGATTCACAGAATTTAAATGCGTACTCAAGATCGTGATCGTTATATCCAGGATTTAATTTGATAATAACAGGAGTTATATCCATTCCTAAATGTAAAAACACACTTAATGCGTACTCACTATCGAGACCGCCACTATATAATAAATGAAGTTTACCTTGTTTTAGATTATATATCTCTTCAGCGGCCCGACATGTCTCAATAAAGTAATTGTCAAATTTTGTAGGTAGCGGATCAAGTTCTATCTTGAAATCTGAAAGGACTCCGTTTGGCCTCATATAATTATTTTTAATTCTTGGAATCATTTAATATTATATATGTTGATTGATTGATAGTCGCAATACTAATTCAAAGTAGTTTTCTGAGTAACATCCTCTATAGAGATGATTAGCATCTAAATTGAAATTTTTTAATTTTTCTGGATGATTGCGATAAAATGGAAGACGTCGAATTAATTCCCATCCATTAAATTTGATGCGAGGAAGGGTTAACAATTTAGAAGGTTGTTGAAGAAATTCTATCATCTTATTATTTTTAAAAAATTTAAAAGTTGAATCGGGATCATAATGATCTATATTAAATCCTGAACCGTTATTATAAACATAGGATTTACTTGAATTGGTGCCTGTTTTTCCTGGCAACTTATTGTTTACCAAATCAACTATTCTTTTTTCTAACAAAAATGATAGCATCATTTCTGCTGTATATGATAATGTATAAGGGCATCCCTGCATATTGTTTAGTTTATAATTTCTTAATTGTGCATGGGCTGATTCTTCTTCTTCAAGTTGCCATACTCCTGTTTCTTCATTATATCGAACAAACGGTGGATCATTACCTAATACTGTGAATCCATCTAACGATTCAATAACATGCAAATAGGTAGCTGTAACAGGAAAGCCTGTCCTAATGGAATGCATCTTTTCAAAGATATCTCCGCTTTCTATCCATTTATCAACATTAAATTCTATAACCAATGGAGTGGCATTCATACTTTCGCAAAGTGCAAACGCATATTGTGTATCGGCTAAATTATAATCATGGTAATGATATTTTCCTGTATATCTAATAATGACCGGAGTGAAATCAAATTTAAGATATTTGAATACTCTAAAAACATACTCACTATCTAACCCGCCGCTGACTAACAAATATAATTTTCCAGTTTTGTTTGCGTATATATATTCTGAAGAAATTAACATTTCTTCAAAATAAGATTTTACTGGTCTGGTTGGAGGATCGATTTCAACTCGCCATGTATCGCCAGTCCCAAATCCTCGAAGATAATTATCTTTGATTAGTTCCATTTTGTATTTGTAAAAAATTAAATTTAAATATTTTTTCAGATTTTTCTAACGAGTCTACTCTGGAACTAATACCATTGGTTTTAAAATATTCTTTTGTTTTAGAGTCCTCGACAAATTTGTAAGCCAATTGATTCATTTGTTTCAAAAAAGAAATATCTGCGGTATTATTTGCAACTAAAATAAATTCATTTGTTATTGTTTTTTCTATTCCTAAACAAGATTTTAACGTAGGGATACCATCAAACACTACAGACGATGTATTGGCTAAAAATATTATTTCCGGTCGAGAATTAGATAGCCCTGAAAAGAATGTTAAATCTATTTGCCCTGATATTAAATCAGTTAAAGTTTGTATTACACCTTTATAAGGTACATCTTGAAAATTAGAATATTTTTCTTTAATAAATTTTACTATTTCATCGGTACTGGTATTTTTTCCACCAGTTCCTGCAAAAAAATCTTTTTGCGTATTCTTTAATTTTTCACAGGTTAATCCTTTATTTTTTGATACTACAAGGAAGTAAGGACTTTCTGCTAATACCGCAACAAGTTTAAAGTTTTCAAGAGGAATTTGATGTTCAATTAACCCCCCATAGAATGAACTACTTTGTGCTAATATTATAGTATTTGAAGAAGGGCTTGATTCTAATTTTTTCAGCCCGATATATCCGCCAGCCCCTACAATGTTATTAACAATCGCATGATTAGGTGTTTCGTCTGTGATAAATTGCGCAAATTTTCTTGCCATAATGTCATATGCTCCACCAGGCGGAAATGGAACAATAATACTAATTTCTTCTGCTGATACAGAGAATGTTACTAACAATAATATAAACAAAATAATTTTTTTCATAGGTTGCTATTTGATGTTGAAACTGGTTTAATAAAATAGAATCTACTAAATATCACTCCCGCATTTTTAGGTATTGTATCTTTGTATTCCTCTTGCTTAAATAATCTGTGGTTTTTTGCATTTGTATAATAAAAATAGTTTTGGTTCTCTTTAATTATTTTTGTTATTTGCTCTTCAAATTTATATCGGTTAGGATGATTTGAAGATAAAAACCAATTATCCTTAGGTGAGATAATAAGACTTGCATTGTATATTTTGTCATTCCTAAATCTATTTAATAAAGCATTAGGGTATATGCACCCATCTATAGTTGCTTTATCTAAAAATTTTACAATATTATTTTCTACATGGTGGCTAACAAATGGACCAAAGGTAGGTAATTGACCTTTTAAGAGCAGGCGACTATCTGTTTTAGGTATTGTTTCCATTAGATTTACTAATAAATGTGATTGTTTGATTGATATCTTAGGAAATTCTCTGCATATATAAAAAGGTTCATCGTAGAAATTATAAAATTTTTTATTAAAATGTAATCTGTTAACATATTGTTTACTTCCTAAATCAAGAGCACCGTCTGGTATGTATAATGCGTAATGATTTTGGGTAACACACATTGAAGGTTTATCTGATCCCCATATATAACATACAGTTTTTCCATTTTCAATTAACGCCATATGTTCTTTTATTTTAGATTTAAAATAATAAGATCTAACCACTCCAGACCATTGTTGTTGAATTGTGTAGTGTTGGAAATTTTCAGCATGAAAATCATCGTTCCACCAATCTAAAATAAGTTTTCCGACTTCGACATCTCTAAAAACTGTACCTATTTTTTTTAAATTTAAAGTTTCAATAAATGGAAGGGCTGTTCTAAATACCTCCGGGTTTAAACTTTTTAATTTGTCTTCAGTATCGGAAACAGAAAAAGTACAGATCTCATCTAATTTAATATTATTTTGCAAAAATGTTTCTAATATTGTATGACTATCTATCCCACCGCTATACATTAACACTACATAATCATATTTTTCTCTTAGTTGTTGTGCTCGTTGCCTATATAATTCGTAGATATCTTCTTCAGGCTCAACTGTCCAATCGTATTTTTCAAACTCGTCATCATTAAAGATAAATCTTATATTCTTCCAATTTTTTCCTGCAAGTTGATATGCTTCAAATTTACTAAATGTTTTAATGGTATCATTAACAAGATAATATCCATATTTTGTAAGTTCGGGAGTATCATAAAAAAACATAAATTACCTTGTTAATTTCCATTTTTCGTATTCGAATTTAATTTCTTTGTTAGTTAATTCAAGAGATTTTGCCTTTGGCATAATTCCCTGTTCTTTAAGATACTTGTCAGTATCGGGATCGGAAACAAATTTTATTGCTAAAGTATTTAATTTTTTAACAATATCGTCATTTGTGTTCTGATTAGCCGAAAGAATAAATTGAGTTAATATAGGTTCGTTTATCCCCATACAAGTTTTTAAGGTAGGAATATTATTAAATGGTCTATTAGAAGTATTAGCCAACAATTCAAAATCGGGACGATTTGAATATAACCCGGATATAAATGTTATATCAATTTGACCCGAGATGATATCAACTGTTGATGCGTATGCACTCCTATAAGGAATCTCAGTAAAATTTGAATATTTTTTTTGAATCATTACTAATGGTTGTCCTGCAACACCACCCTTCCCCGAAGTCCCTACAAAAAAATGTTTTGTTTTATCTCTGAGATCTTTACAGGTTAATCCTTTGCTTTTTGATACAGCTAAAAATAACGGACTTTCTCCGATAATTGAAACGTACTTAAAATGATCCAATGGTATAGATTCTTCATTGAGGATAATGTATAAGGCAGAACTTGATAACATAAATGTGCTTTGAGAATCAGTTTCAACTTTTCTTATACCTATTAATCCCCCTGCACCTGAAATATTTGTAACAATAACTGGCACATCTATTTCAGTGGTTACAAACTTACCAAATTTTCTGGCCAATTGATCGTATGCCCCGCCGGGGGTAGTAGGTACAACAATGTTTATTTCAGCAAAACAATTTACAGAAATTAATAACAATGAGAATAAAAAATATTTAATTTTCAAATACATTAAATTTTCCTATATAATATGGCTTGCTGAGGATATAATTTATTCCTATCACCTTATTGTTTTTGAATTTGTAAAGTCCTTGATTTTGTTTTATTAATGTATCTAAATTTTGAAACCATCTATGTTGGTTATCATGATTAGATCTATTAAACCAATCATCTTTTGCAGTAAGGATAATACTTCCCTTAGTCTTATCATCTCCAAATTGTGATAGACTTGCTCTTGGATATATGGTTCCATCGACTATTTTTTTTGGTAAAAATCTAAAATATTCTGCTCGGTGATGGACAATAAACGGACCAGTGGTAGGAATCTCATCTTGAGATTTTAATATAGGATCAGTTGTCTTTATAGTCTTGATTAAGTTAAAAAGTAAATGCCCTTGTTTAATTGATATCTTAGGAAACTCTTTACATATATAAAATGGCTCGTCATAAAAATTAGCAAACTTGCTTATGAGTGTTTTTCTATTGATGTACTGGCGCATATTTAGATCAATTGAGTTGTCAGCAAATCTAACAAAGTATTTGTTATTTTCGAAAGTTAATGTAGGCTTATCAAATCCCCAAATATAACATACAGTTTTACCCTGTTCTGTTAATTTTAAATGGTCTTGTATTTTAGATTTTAGCACATGAGAACGTACAGCACTACTCCAATTGTTTCCTGGACCTTGATTATAAAGATGATGATGTTCGAAATGAAATTCATCTTGATATTGATTTATGATTAAATCACTTACATCAAACAATCTAAATTTAGTTTTAAGTCTGTCAAGATCTAACGAGCTAACAAAAGGTATGGCAGAATTAAAAACTTCTTGATTAAACTTTCCTGTTTTATTTTCTACTTTTGAATTAGTAAATGTGCATATTTCGTCTAAATGGATGCTGTTATTTAAAAATGATTCAAGTATTGTATGACTATCAATGCCTCCGCTATAAAGCAAAACAAGGTAGTCGTATTTGTTTCTTAGTTGTCGAGCACGTTCGGTATACAATTCATAAATGTTTTCCTCTGGCTCTTTTGTCCAATCTTGCTGATCCATGAGAGCATCATTGTAGATAAACTCTATTCTATCTATGTTGCCATCCGCAAATTTAAATGCCTCAAATTTACTTAAGGTTTTTATACCATTAACCTGATAGTATCCGTGTTTGGTTATTTCTTGGTCGTTGTCAAAGAACATTTTCAAATTCCATTTTTGTTATTCTTGGATTGTCTAACCAATGTCTAATGCTTGAAGTTATAGTTGTTAATGGAATAGTTTTAAGGTTTCTGGTCTTTCCGGGCTCCATTCCTTCAAGATATCCCATCTTTAATAGTAAACATCTTTCGGGATATTTTCGTATGTATAATTGATAAGTATCCTCTATAATCTTTTTCTGCTTACAATAATCTGAAAATCCATAGTTTGCCGCTATACTACCGGATGTTACAAGTTTAACCTTTGTCTTTGCTAAGTCTCTGATAACACTGGCCTGTAGTGTAGAACAATGTGCATTATTGAATACTAAATCACATTCTTTACAAATATCTATTATGTCGGCATAATTGGTTTGAAGGTTATAACCCGTACTACGACTCATACCGATTACTTCATTACCTTCAGAAAACTCTGCCAAAATAGCACTTCCCAATAATCCTCTATGTCCTATTATTCCTATTCGCATAGAAGTATTTAAATGTTTGGTCCGGCCACCAGGAATCGAACCTGGATTGATCGCTTAGAAGGCGATTGTTCTATCCGTTGAACTATGGCCAGAGTTATTATCGAATGGTTGTATTAATTACAACAGCATTAGGATCTTTC
>Ga0164296_1004469_pt1 | contig 12715 bp, 13 predicted proteins | sample GEODES057metaG_FD_113533 | JGI IMG/M metagenome (GOLD analysis project Ga0164296, IMG submission 113533) | Dystrophic lake water microbial communities from Trout Bog Lake, Wisconsin, USA - GEODES057 metaG | ecosystem: Environmental > Aquatic > Freshwater > Lake | place: USA: Trout Bog Lake...
GAAGAACCGGTTTGGCGCGACGGACGAAATCGGCGTGTTTGAGATGACCGATCGCGGGCTGGCGGAGGTTGCCAACCCGAGCGCGCTGTTTCTGGCCGAGCGGCGCGGGCATATTTCCGGCAGTGCGGTGTTTGCCGGGCTGGAGGGCAGCCGGCCGGTGCTGGTGGAAATTCAGTGTTTGCTGGCGCCCAATCCCGGCGGCTCGCCGCGCCGGTCGGTGATTGGCTGGGACAGCGGGCGGCTGTCGATGTTGCTGGCGGTGTTGGAAACGCGCTGCGGGGTGCGGTTGAACGCGACGGATGTGTATCTCAACGTTGCCGGGGGCTTGCGTATTGGCGAGCCGGCGGCGGATTTGGCGGTGGCGGCGGCGTTGGTCTCGGCGGCGACCGACACGCCGACCGATCCGGGCAGCGTGTATTTCGGCGAGGTTGGGCTATCCGGCGAGGTGCGGCAGGTGGCGCAGGCGGAGGCGCGGCTGAAGGAGGCGCAGAAACTGGGCTTTGATGCGGCGTGTTTGCCGCGTCGAGTCGCACGTGGCAGCGGCCGTCTGGCGGCGCCGGATGGGTTGCGGCTGGAGGAAATCGGCCATTTGAGCGACCTGGTGGCACGATTTTCCGCCAAGGCGGGGAAGCCATCCGCTTGACGGGGTGGTATCGCGCCCCATGCAGACGATATATGGCGCCACGATGAACACAACCGCCGCATGAACTGGGTTGACCTTGCCGTGCTGGGCGTGGTGGCGATCTCCGCCATCCTCGCCTTTATGCGGGGGTTCGTGCGCGAGGTGCTGGGCATCGCGGCATGGGCGGCGGCTGGCTATATCGCGGTGGCGACCAACGACATGGTCAAGCCGCAGTTTCGCCAATGGATTAGCGCCCCCGAGATTGCCGACCCGGTTTCCTACATCGCGGTGTTCGTGGTGGGGCTGATCATTTTTTCGGTGGTCACCAACATGGTTGGCAAGGCCGTGCATAGCGTGGGGCTGGGTGGGCTGGACCGGAGCCTGGGCATTTTGTTCGGCGCGGCGCGCGGGGCGGTTCTGGTGGCGGCAGTTTATGTGGTGTGCGGGCTGCTGACCGCCTCCGACCACTGGCCGGACCCGGTGAAGCAGGCGCGTTTGCTGCCGATGGTGCATGATGGCGCCATCTGGCTGGTGGACCAGATCCCCCCAGACCACCGACCGAAAGTTGCGCCGCTGCCCACCGGGCGGGAAACGACCTCTGAAGATTTGCTGCATACCACGCCGCAAGGCCGCGCCCTGGGCAAGCCAGCGCCGGCCACCAGCCTATGACCCTTTTGCCAGGAGAGCACCCGATGGACTCCGCCCTAGAACAGGTTTCCGCCGATGGCTCCTGGAACCTCGACCGGCCGCATGATGAGTGCGGCGTGTTCGGGATTTGGAATCATGCCGATGCCGGGGCGCTGACCGCGCTCGGGCTGCATGCGTTGCAGCATCGCGGCCAGACATCGACCGGGATTGTCACCCATGATGGCAAACGCTTCCACTCGCATCGCGGCATCGGGCTGGTGGGGGAGAATTTCGAGAATAAGCGGGTGATGGACGGGCTGCAGGGCCATCGATCCATCGGCCATAACCGCTATGCCACCACTGGCGATGTGGTGTTGCGCAATGTGCAGCCGCTTTATGCCGATTTCGCGTTTGGCGGGTTGGCGGTGGCGCATAACGGCAATTTGACCAATGCGACCATTTTGCGCCGGGCGCTGGTGGGGCGGGGCTGCCTGTTCCAGTCCACCACCGATAGCGAAGTGTTCATTCATCTGATCGCGATGAGCCGGTTTGCCACCGTGGTGGATCGGCTGACCGATGCGCTGCGGCAGGTCGTGGGGGCGTATTCGTTGGTGGCGTTGACCGAGGATGCGCTGATTGGCGCCCGCGATCCGCTGGGGGTGCGGCCGCTGATTTTGGGGCGGATGGGCACCGATGGCTGGGTGCTGGCGAGCGAGACCTGCGCGCTGGACATTGTGGGGGCGGAATTTGTCCGCGATGTGGAGCCGGGCGAGGTGGTGATTATCACCGATACCGGCATTCAGAGCCTGAAGCCGTTCAGCAAGCAGCCGAGCCGGTTCTGTGTGTTCGAATATATCTACTTCGCCCGGCCGGATTCCATCGTCGAAGGGTTGCCGGTGTATGAGGCGCGCAAGCGCATCGGCGCGGTGCTGGCGCGGGAAAGCCATGTGCCGGCGGATGTGGTGGTGCCGGTGCCAGATAGCGGGGTGCCGTCCGCGATGGGCTATGCGGCCGAGAGCGGGGTGCCGTTCGAGCTTGGGATTATCCGCAACCACTATGTGGGCCGCACCTTCATCGAGCCGACGGATAACATCCGCCATCTCGGGGTGAAGCTGAAGCATTCCGCCAATGCGGCGGTGTTGCAGGGCAAGCGGGTGGTGCTGGTGGACGATTCGATCGTGCGCGGCACGACGTCTCGCAAGATCGTCGAAATGGTGCGCCAGGCCGGGGCGCGCGAGGTGCATATGCGGATTTCCTCGCCGCCGACGACGCATTCCTGCTTTTACGGCATCGACACGCCGGAGCGCAGCAAGTTGCTGGCGTATCGGTTGAGCGTGGAGGAGATGGCGGCGCGGATTGGGGTGGATAGTCTGGCGTTTATCTCCAAAGACGGGCTGTATCAGGCGTTGGGGCAGGAAAAGCGCGATGCGCGGCAGCCGCAATATTGCGATGCCTGCTTCACCGGCGAGTATCCGATCTCTCTGCCCGACATCAACGATGATGACACGCGGCAACTCACCCTGCTGACTGAGGCGCGCTGAGACGATGCCGTTGCATGGACAAGTGGCGCTGGTGACCGGCGCGAGCCGCGGGCTGGGCGCAGCGACGGCGGTTGAACTGGCGCGGTTGGGGGCGCATGTGGTGCTGGTGGCACGCACCCAAGGCGGGCTGGAGGAAACCGACGACGCCGTGCGCGCGGTGGGCGGGGCGGCGACGTTGCTGGCGATGGATTTGCGCGAGCCGGAGCAGATTGATCTGATCGCGCCGAGCCTGTTTCAGCGCTTCGGGCGGCTGGATATTCTGATCAACAATGCCGGCGAGATCGGCACGCTGACGCCAGTGCCGCATATCGAGATGCGGGAATGGGCATCCATGCTGGCGATTAACCTCGATGCGCCGCTGCGGCTGATCCGGGGCTGCGCGCCGTTGCTGCTCGCGGCGCCGGCGGGGCGGGCGGTGTTTGTGACCACGGCAATGGCGGAGCATCCAGACGCGTATTGGGGTTTATATGCGGCCACGCAGGCGGCAGCACAGAAATTGGCACTGACCTGGGCAGCGGAGACGGTGAATACCGCGCTGCGGGTGAACTTGTTCGACCCTGGTGCGATTGCCACCCGCATTCGCATCCGCGCGTTTCCGGGTGAGGATCAGTCCGTATTGCCACAGCCGGCCGCGGTGGCGCCGGATTTGGCGGCGCTGTGCTTGCCCGGTGAGACCCGACATGGCGCGATCGTGCGTTTTCAGCCGGGCTGAGGCAGCCAAAAAAACCCGAAAACGCCACATGACCTGAGGCTTCAGCCGCGTTACAATCGCATGTGCGCCATGCGTCGGGGCGCGGGAAATGGATGCTGAGGGAGCAAACGAATGAGCCGTATCGCACTTGTGACGGGCGGAACGCGCGGCATTGGGGCTGAGATTAGCCGCGCGCTGCAAGCAGCGGGGCGGACCGTAATCGCCAGCTATGCCGGCAACGACGCGGCGGCCAATGCCTTCCATGCCGAGACGGGCATTCCGGTGCGCAAATTCGATGCCGGGGATTTTGCCGCCTGCCAGGCGGCAGTGGAGGCCATCCATGCCGAGTTCGGCAAGATTGAAATCCTGGTCAACAACGCCGGCATTACCCGCGATACCACGATGGCGCGCATGACTCGGGATATGTGGGATGCGGTGATGGATACCAATCTCGGGTCTTGCTTCAACCTGTGCAAGCTGACGTTTGAGGATATGCGGGCGGCGAAGTTTGGCCGGGTGGTGAATATCGGCTCGATCAACGGGCAGGCCGGGCAGTACGGACAGGTGAACTATGCGGCGGCGAAATCCGGCATTCATGGGTTTACCAAGGCGCTGGCGCAGGAAGGCGCGCGGTTCGGCATTACGGTGAACGCCATCGCGCCGGGTTATGTGGATACCGAAATGGTGCGGGCGGTGCCCGCGGATGTGTTGCAGAAGATTATCGCGCGGATCCCGATGGGGCGGCTTGGGCATGCCGAGGATATTGCGCGCGGGGTGGTGTTTCTGACGGCGGATAATGCGGACTTTATTACCGGCAGCACGCTGAGCATCAATGGCGGGCAGCATATGTATTAAGGGAAAAGCGCCTGATTTACGATGCCTACGGCGTACTCTCACCGGAGACTGTACGCCGTAGGCAAGAGTAGAGGGCGTTTTTTTGGTTCTTTTTGTTCACAAAAAGAACAATGCTTAGTCTGCCTTAAGCGCCCGGCTCCGCACCGCCTCCGGGTCCTCCAACGCCCCCAACCGCCGCCCCGCCAGCCGCGCGAACCGCAACGTGAGCGCCCGCCGGCGGGCCGGGGCGAGGGGATGATCCATCCCATCGCGCAACAAGGCTGCTTCCCCGGCTTCGGCGACGATCAGGCCGACGTCGCCGGGCAGCAGGTCTTGGGGGAAATCCGCATCGACGGCGAAATACAGCGTGTCCGCGAAGTCTCGGTAATGCGGCCATTTCTGGTCGAGTTGGAAATCTCGGGCGCCGGATTTGATCTCGATGCAGACGAAGCCGCCATCGGGGCGCAGTGCGAGGATGTCGGCGCGGCGGCCGTTGGCGAGGCTGACTTCGTGCAGCGGCACCCAATCCAGCAGGGCGCAGAGGCGGGCGGTGGCGCGGCGGATGCGGGCGGTGCGGTCCGGCAGGTCGCTCATGCCGTGAGGGCGTCGATGGCGGTGGCCAGTTGCACATCGCGCTGGCTGAGGCCGCCGGCATCGTGGGTGGTGAGCACGATTTCAACGCGGTTCCAGACGTTGGACCATTCCGGGTGGTGTTGCTGCTGTTCGGCGAGCAAAGCGACGCGGGCCATGAAGCCGAACGCAGCGTTGAAGTCCGCGAAGGTCCAGCGTCGGCAGAGGGCGTCGCGATCCGGCAGGATGGACCAGGATGGCAGGGTGGCGGCGAGGGTGGCGCGCTGTTCCGCTGTCAGACGTTCGACCATGTGCTTGACCTACCCGGCTTGGCCGTGCGCAGTGGGCGCATGACCCTACGATCTTTTACCACCCCGCCCGATTCCGCCGAGATTATCGCCCTGGCGGATCGCGCGCTTGCCGCCCTGCCGGCGGCGTTGCGCCAGCATATCAGCGACGTCGCCATTCTGGTGGAAGAATTGGCGAACGACGAAATCCTCGATGAGATGGGGATTGAATCGCCGTTTGACCTGCAAGGCCTGTATCACGGCACGCCGCTGGCGGCGCGCAGCATGAGCGATATCGCGCGGGCGCCGGACCGGATTTATCTGTACCGGCAGGCGATTTTGCTGGAGTGGGTGGAGTTGGGCGAGGATTTATATCGGCTGGTGCGCAACGTGCTGTGGCACGAAATTGCCCATCATTTCGGCTTTAGCGATGCGGAAATCGAGGCGTTGGAGCGGGAGGACTAGCCCCCCGCCCCAAGTCCGACGGCCCCTGCCCCGCTTGGCTACCAATCCAGCAGCGGTTTGCCGAGGCTATGTGGCAGCAGGTCGTCGAAGAACAGGTGGACTTGCACGGTAAAACCGACATTCTGGCCGGAGGCTTTGTTGCCGGGCAGAAGGGCTTCAACGCCGATTTGATAGCTCTGGGCGGAATAAATGGCGCCGACGCCGAACATCAGTTGCGTCGGGTTGCCGCTGGCCGGGCCGGAGGCGGGGGAGTGCCAGTTGGCTTCCACCAGCGGCACGAGATTGCCGAGGAAACCGGGCAGAGCGTAGTCCTTCACCTGGGCTTGCAGGTAGGGCAGGCTGTATTGCAACGAGAGTGAGCCAGACACCATGTTCGGCGCGCCGCTATTGCTGGCCAGGCTGTTCAGCCGGCGGTCGGCGAAGCTGTAGCCGAACTCTCCGGTGATCGCGAGCGGGCGGAAATTGCCGATGGGCAGATCGCCAAGGCCTTTGCCGACATAGAGCAGCGGGGTGGTAGCGCCGAACGTGTCGCCACCGATGTTTTGGGTTGACCGCGTGCCGCCAAATTCTCGGGCGACCCCGAACGAGAGGACGAATTCATGTGCTGGGTTGGTGTAGGCCTGCCATTTCCCAGTCAGGAACACATTTTCCAGCCCGTTGCGGCGTGGGCTGCCGGCCTGGCTCAGCAGGTCGAAACCGTGATTATAGATCAGCGACGTGGTGGGGGTGATGGTTTTGTCGAACTCCCACTGGGCCTGCCAGACCGATTGCGGGCCGGCGCTGCGCTGCCAGGTGATCTGCGGCAAGGTCATTTCATCGCCGACGCCGGGGTCGTCAAACGTGAGGGTGACGGGGAAACTGCGCGCGCCGGCTTCGACATGCGCGGAGGCGATTGGGGCGGCCAACAAGGTGCCGGCAACAGCCAGCACGACAAGCGAACGAGACATGAGAAAACCCTCATTACCATGAGTGCGTTAAACCGGCACCAGGCCGGTCGGGGGCATGGAACTCAGGCGAGGCGTGGGGGCGCGCGGGATTGCCAGGGCGGCAGGCGTTGCGGGCGGAGCAGCCGATCGGCGGGGGGGATGGGGGTGGCGCGGATGGCCCAGGCGATTGCCACCGCAGGGACGGCCGGCAGCGGCGGGGCGGGCGCCCAGGCGAGGCCGGAGCAGGCCGGGCAAACGTGGTCGTGCGCTAGCGCCGGCGTGGGATCGGGCGTGTTTGACGCCGCGCGGCAGAGCGCCATGTCGTCCGCCCCAAGCAAGGCAAGGCAATGCGCCGGCCCGGCTGCCCAGAGGGACAGCAGCAGGGCGATCAGCAGCCGTGCGAATAAGGGGCGGCGGGCGGACATGGACGGAGGTGATCGGGGATTGCGTGTGGGGTGTCAAGGCAAGGTCAGGACGCGTTCCGTTTCGGAATAAAAGAGCAAAATACTTTCGCCACCTTGCTGCGATGCGCAGGCTCCAACAGTGGACTGCACGGCGTGGCCCAGGAGTGCGATGACGCTTTTTTGGTTCATTTTGTTCACAAAAAGAACCGCTTACTCCTTCCCAACAATCGCCGCTCGTGCTGCATCCCGCAAGGCGCTACGGGAGGCATCGATGCTGTAGAACATGTGCCCGCCTTGCAGCACCAGCAGCTTCAGCCGGTCTGGCGGGCCGATTTGTGGCAAAGCGTCGAGGATGAGTTGGGTGCCGAGATAGGGGGTGACCAGATCGGTCAGCCCGTGCGCGATCACCACGTGCAGGCTGGGATCGAAAGCAAGGTCGGTGCGGAGGGCGTTAATGGCTTGCGGCATGCCGCTGCGGCCCCAATCCCAGGCATGGGCAACGGTTTGATTGAGGATTTCGTAGCGGGAATCCGGGTGGAAATTGAGTTTTGTGTCGTAGAGCGTGGTGAGGGCGCTGACATAAGCGGGTTGCAGGCCGAAAAGTACCGGATCTGGCGGGTAGGAATTTGGCGAGTCCGCGAACGGGTCTGGCGCTGACACGGTCGCGTCATAGGCACTGTCGATGGCGTTGGCAGCCCGGTCGTGCTCGTGGGTGAAGGTGCGGACGCCAATCTTGCCGGACAGGCGGCGCACCAGTGCTTCATCCAGCCCGGTCATGGCCGGTACATTTTTCATCAGGCGGGGAAAGGCGATTGGGTCGCGTGGTCCGGCCAGCACATCGATGATGTATTCGCTGCGGGCATATTTTTCGACATCCGCCACCGCGGCCCGATCGGTCGCATGGCGTACGGTGGCGGCCATGGCCGGCAGGCTGACGGCGTAGCTGATCGCATCGTCGCGATTGACCGCTGCGATATCCAGGGCGGGGGAGAGCAGCACCAGCGCCGAGATCGCCACGCCCTGTTCATCCGGGAGCAGACGGGCCAACCGGGGGGCACGGAAGCCGCCATAGCTTTCGCCGGCAATCGCTTTGGGTGAGGCCAGGCGATGATTGGTTTGCAGCCAGCGGCGGATGGCCTCGCCCAGCCCGTTCAGGTCGCCGGCGACGGCCCAGTATTTTTTGCGGGCGTCCTCCCCGCCTAACACGCGAGCAAAGCCGGTGCCGGGGGGATCGAGCAGCACCAGATCGGTGAAGTCCAGCCAGGTTTCCGCGTTCGGCACCAGGGCGGCCGGCATCGAGGGGCTGGGACGGGCCAGCTTGATCCGCCAGGGGCCAAGCGCGCCGAGTTGCATCCAGGCCGAGCCGGCGCCCGGCCCGCCATTGATGACGAAGGTGACCGGGCGGGTGGCGGGGTCGGCGCCATCGATGGTGTAGGCGGTGACGCCGATTTCGGCATCGGGCACGCCTTTGGCATCGAGCAGGCGGATGGCGCCGACGGTGGCGGTGAAGGACAGGGAGCGGCCGGGCAGATCCAGCGTGTGATGGGTGGTGATATCGGCCAGGGTCGGCGGCAGACTAGGGGCGGGCGGCAGGCTGGGGGCGGCCGGCTTGTCCTGCGCCAGGGCCGCGGGGGCCGTCAGCAGGGCAGCGAGGCAAAGCGCGCGCGCAAATCGCATGGAAAACTCCTTGGTGCCGCGACGGCCGTGGCGTGCAAGCCTAGCGCAGAACGTCGGCCAACGGATACTCGACCTCCGCCGCATAGACCGAGGCTTCCTTGCCGAGGCGGGAACTGAACAGGGTGAAATGCTCCACCCGGATGGGTTCGGCGCGGAACAGGTTATGCGCCTGCACGAAGCCGGCGATTTTTTGCGGCACCGCGTTGTCCAGCCGCGCGAGGGTGACGTGTGGGGTGAAGCGGCGGCGTTCCGGCGGCAGGCCGGCGCGCTGAAGCGCGGTTTCGACCTTGTTTTGCAGGTGATCGAGTGCGGAATTGCGGGCAACCCCAGCCCAGAGCTGGGTTTCCCGCCCGCCTTTGGCGAAGGTGCCGACGCCGGCCAAAGTGAGATCGAACGCCCGGCCGCGCAGCGTGGCCAGTGCGAGGTCTATCTCCTCGGCTTGCGGGGCGTTGGCCTCGCCGATGAAGCGCAAAGTGAGGTGCAGGTTGTCATCCGGCACCCAACGCGCGCCGGGAATACCGCCCATCAGGGTGGCGAGTTGCGCGCGCAGCTTCCAGGGCAGGTCGAGGGCGACAAACAGCCTCACCGCCGGGTGGCGTCCAGCAATTGCAGCACGTAGGGCAGCACATGCGCCACCACGATCGGCACCCCGGTCGGGTTGGGGTGGATGCGGTCGGCCTGATTGAGCGCCGGATCGCCGGCGACGCCGTCGAGGAAGAAGGGTTGGAAGATCACGCCGGGGCGATGGCCGAGGCGGGTGAAGGCGGCGGCGAATTCGGCGGCATAGGCATCGCCGAGATTGGGCGGTGCCAGCATGCCGGCCAGCAGCACGGGGATTTTGGCGGCGGCGAGCGCATCGAGAATGGCGGCCAGATTGGCCTCGGTGCTCGCCGGATCCAGGCCGCGCAGGCCATCATTGCCGCCGAGTTCGACGATGGCCGCATCGGCGCCATCGGCCAGCGCCCAGGCCAGCCGGGCGCGGCCGCCGGCCGTGGTGTCCCCCGACACCGCCGCGTCGATCAGGGTGACGTCTCGCCCGGCGCGGCGGAGAGCCTCGGCCAATTTGGCTTGGAAGGCGTCTGGCGCCGCCAGACCATAGCCGGCGGCGAGCGAATCGCCGAGCACCAGCAGCCGCAAACCGGCGGCCCGGCCGGCGGTGGCAAACGACAGCCAGATGAAAAAGCCGCAACACAGTGCAATCGCCGCTTTGCGCCGGGCCCGGCGCAGGCCATATCCGGTGACCATGAACGCCATCACGCCCCCCTCCGATCCCGCGACCCAGCCTTTGGTGACCCAACCTTTGGTGATGGTCAACGACCTGCGCCTGACCGTGCCCGCCGCGAGCGGGCCGGTCAACATCCTGCGCGGGATCGATCTGAAAATTCATACCGGCGAGGTGGTGGGGTTGGTTGGCCCGTCCGGCTCCGGCAAAACCAGCCTGCTGATGGTGCTGGCCGGGCTGGAAGCGGCGACCGGCGGGCAGGTGGTGCTGGCCGGGCTGGATCTGGCCGGGCTGGACGAGGATGCGCTGGCGCGCATCCGGCTGGCCAATGTGGGGATTGTGTTTCAGGCCTTTCACCTGATCCCGAGCATGACGGCGCTGGAAAACGTCGCCATTCCGCTGGAGTTGGCCGGCGACGCGGCGGCGTTCGCCAAGGCGGAGGCGGCGTTGCGCGAGGTGGGGTTGGGGCATCGGCTGGACCATTTGCCCGGCCAGCTTTCCGGTGGCGAGCAGCAGCGGGTGGCGTTGGCGCGGGCATTTGCGCCGCGCCCGCGTTTACTGCTGGCCGATGAGCCGACCGGCAATCTGGATCAGGCAACCGGTGAGGTGGTGATGCAGTTGCTGTTCGATCTGCGGGAGCGGTTGGGGGCGACCTTGCTGCTGATTACCCATGATGCCGGGCTGGCGGCGCGCTGCGACCGCACCATTCATATGGCGGATGGCCAGGTGGTCGCGTGACCGGCCAGGTGCGGCTGGCGTTTCGTCTGGCTGGGCGGGAATTACGCGGCGGCATTGCCGGGCTGTGGATTGTGCTGGCGTGCCTGGCGCTGGGGGTGACGGCGATTGCCGCCGTGGGCAGCTTGCGCGCCAGCATTGCCGAGGGGTTGGCGCGCGATGGCGCCCGGATTCTGGGTGGCGACATCTCTATTCAGGGCGGGGCGCAGGCGCTGCCGGATCGTTTGCGCGACTGGCTGCGGGCGCGACATGCGGCGTTTTCCGACGTTGTGACCTTGCGCACCATGCTGGTGGCGCCGTCTGGCAACCGGGTACTGGTGGAGTTGAAGGCGGTTGACGCGCACTGGCCGTTGATCGGCAGCGCCGCGTTCGCACCGGCCGAGGCGCGGCAAGGGCTGGCGGTGGACCCGAGCCTGCCGGAGCGGCTGGGGGTGGCGCCGGGGGTGCTGCTGCGGGTGGGCAATAGCCAACTGCCGTTGCGGGGCGTGGTGCTGACCGAGCCGGACAAGGTGGCCAGCCCGTCGCTGTTCGGGCCGCGGGTGATGCTGCCGCTGGCCGATCTGCCGGCGACGGGGCTGCTGCAGCCCGGTGCCATTGTGGAACACACGATGCGAGTGGTGGTGGCGCCAGGAGGCGACGCGGACCGGCTGCTGGCGGATTTGCGCACCCAGTTTGCCGAGCAGGGCTGGCGGATGCGACAGGCGCGCGATGCGGCGCCGGGGGTGGGCCAGTTCATCGACCGGACGGCGCTGTTTATGACGCTGGTCGGGCTGACATCGCTGCTGGTTGGCGGCATCGGGGTGGCGAACGGGGTGCGAGCCTGGCTGGCCGGGCGGGCGCGCTCGATTGCCGTGCTGCGCTGCCTCGGCGCTTCGGCCGGGTTGGTGTTCGCGGTGGTGCTGATCCAGGTGATGGCGTTGGCGGCGCTGGGCGTGCTGGTGGGCGTGGTGTTGGGGGCGGCGTTGCCGCTGCTGGCGGGCGGATTGCTGGGCGACGTGCTGCCGGTGCCGCCGGTGGCGGGGGTGTATCCGCTGGCCTTGGCGGAGGCGGCGGGGTTCGGGCTGCTGACGGCGGCGAGTTTCGCGCTGTGGCCGCTGGGGCGGACGATGCAAATCCCCGGCGCGGCGTTGTTTCGGGACCTGCTGCTGCCGGTGGCGACGCGGATGGCGTGGCGGCTGCTGGCGGCCAATTTGGCATTGGTGGCGGTTTTGGTGGGGCTGATTGTGCTGACCGCCGATGACCGCCGCTTCGCGCTGGGGTTTTGTGCCGGTGCGTTGGCGACGCTGGGGCTGTTTCGCCTGGGGGCGTGGGGGCTGATGCGGCTGGCGCGCTGGTTGGAACGGTCGGCGCGGGGGGCCGCGCTGCGGCTGGGGCTGGCGAATTTGTATCGGCCGGGCACGGCGACGCCGCTGATGCTGATCTCGGTCGGGCTGGGCCTGTCCACGCTGGCGGCGGTGGCGATGATCCAGGGCAATGTGCGCCATCAGGTTGAGGATCAGTTGCCGGCCAACGCGCCGAGCTTTTTTTTCATCGACATCCAGAACGACCAGATGGCGCAGTTTCGGGGGATTATCGAGGGGTTTCCGGGGGTGAGCGCGTTCCGCGACGTGCCGAGCCTGCGGGCGCGGATTGTGAGCGTGAAGGGGGTGCCGGCGGATCAGGTGCAGACCACGCCGGATACCGCCTGGGCGCTGCGCGGCGATCGCGGGCTGACCTATGCGGCGGCGGCGCCGGAGGGCAGCCGGGTGGTGGCCGGGCAGTGGTGGCCGGCAGATTACGATGGACCGCCATTAGTGAGTTTTGATGCCGCCATCGCCAAAGGCTGGGGGGTTGGCATTGGCGACAGCATCAGCGTGAACGTGCTGGGGCGGACGCTGGATTTGAAAATCGCCAATTTGCGCGATGTGGCCTGGCGGTCGATGGGGATCAACTTCACGCTGGTGGCCAGCCCGGGGCTGCTGTCGCGGGCGCCGCACACCCATATCGCCACGCTGCGGGCGCCGGACGAGGTGCAGGCGGCGCTGCTGCGGGCGGTGACGGACGCGCTGCCGAACGTGTCCGCCATTCGGGTCGCCGATGTGCTGGCGGTGGTGGGCGAGATGCTCGGCCAGATC
>Ga0164296_1004472_pt1 | contig 12709 bp, 17 predicted proteins | sample GEODES057metaG_FD_113533 | JGI IMG/M metagenome (GOLD analysis project Ga0164296, IMG submission 113533) | Dystrophic lake water microbial communities from Trout Bog Lake, Wisconsin, USA - GEODES057 metaG | ecosystem: Environmental > Aquatic > Freshwater > Lake | place: USA: Trout Bog Lake...
AAAAAAGTTTCTTGCGAAAGTTTCCATTTTTAAGACCAATCGATAGCAATACACTTTATAACATTTAGAAGATTTTGATTACCATTAAATGGTATTTGTTGTGTCTTATATTCTACAGAACATCCTACAAACAACTGTTTAAGTACATTCAAAATATCAGGCATATTATTTTCCCATCGTTTTATGTCATGGGCCTTAATTTCACAATAATATACAGTTTCATGTTTAGTTCGAGCTGCAAGAAGAGTTTGACTATACACATGATTAACGATTAGTTTAACTTCTATTTGTCGCGCTTCTTCAATTGTTTGAGCACGAAGTTGACGCAAATACTCTGAAGTTACTGGTTTGAAATCCTCCATTTTTTCTTTAAGGAAAAAATATGAAAACTTTCCGTTTTCTATACTGTATTCCAACCTGATGTATCATAAATACGGTAATGTATTTGAATATGATAAATACTTTTCAACGCTTCTAGAATTGTTTCTATAGGATTAGTTGAATAAACTGACATGATAACACGTGGACACTCTAGATCTCTCAAATAGACATATTCGACATTAAAATTCTTCAAACAGTTTTTTACGTCTTCATCCCAATCAATCTGCGCAGAAAACTCTACCTCATAATTGGTATACCAACCCATCTTTTCCTGAAAAAACTTTCTTAGTTAAAAGTCCGTTTTACTTGGAATTAATACTTCTAAGAAGTTCACGAATGTCATAAAGTAGACATTTCAATTCCATGAATTCACTTTTAGGAACATCTTGTTGATGCTTAGCTTCTTTCTCTGCGAGATGTTTTTTAGTTTTCTTCTTTTCAAGAGCTTCCTCAACCTGCTCTTTAGAAACACGTGTCATGAGTAGAATATCGTCAAATGACAGTTTTCGCTCAAACATTTCAATCGCGATTTTTACAAGTCTTGATTGAATTGATGAAGCTGTTCGCTGCAGTTCACCTGATATTTCTTGCGGACTCTTTCCTTCAGCGATTCTAGAAAGAACGGTTTGTTCTTCGGAATCAGACCAAGATTCACCAACTCGTGACAAGCCAGTCTGCTCTCGCATTTTATTCCAGAATTCACTATTGGTTTTCATTCTTTTGCTAAAAAAAGAATCTTACAAAAGTTTCCGTTTTAGTGAATTAGACTCCCAAATATGAGTTCAAAATAAATTTAGCATTATCTTCAGAATTCGTTACCGTTTCCTCGAGAGAAGAAACCTGCGATTGAAGAGCATCAAGACGAATGATAAGCTGTTCTTGAAACTCAATTGGAGGAATAGGAACTTTAATTTTTTCAACATCCGTCTTGCGAATACCCGGCTTTATTCCAGAGGATAAGTTTGTAAGTACTTCATTGTTAACAAGAAGCCAATAATATACAAGTTTTATGTTTACGATATCAGATTTAATCTTAAGATTGATTGTATTATCACTAGGCCAAAATTTTCCTTTGACGTAGTGAACAGAACCTATGCTCATTTTTCTAGCCGTAACTATATGTTCTCCGTCATAAAGGAAGTCCTTTCTTCTTCCAGTGATTCCATTACTATCATAATATGGGTAGCCTTCTTCATCTTGAACATAATTTCCTTTGCCACCTACCACATCAAATAATTCACATATTTCTTTAGTATTTCCTAAGTATCGGTCAAGCGTTCCAATGAGCGATTTCATTACACACTTCAAAGAAGTAATTGTTTCATTTAATCTTTTTTTTAGATCATACAGTTCATCCAGTTGGTCTGCGATTTGTTTTTGAACATTTAATGTAGGAAGAAGAAGCTCAATAGTTCCAACTCGCTCCTTACTGATAGCTTTTTTAGTCGTACCTGTTGCAAGTAGTTTGTCAGATGCGTTTTTCTTACGATCAAAATTCAGATAATAATAAATATACTTATAAAAGACATTATCTTTATATTTTGGAGTTGTAGTCAAGATAAATGTTAGATCACTTGCAATAAATTTTCCAGAATGATGATGAGCTTTTGCTAGTGAACCTTCAGAACCACCAACAAATAGTACTGCCTCACAATCATGTGTAAATATTTGGTGGGTTTTATATTCGTCAGATGCTGTAATAAATGTATATTCTCCATTAATATTTTTACTACTCTGTAGACTACCCTTTTCAATATCAAATACGTCTTGGATGGTTGTATATTTAATGTCTTCTGAATAAACTTTAGTTGGACGTTTTTTATATCTGTTAACATTTAGAGAATATGTTTCATCAAAACTTTCTTTATTAATTTTGATAACAAAATCTTCCTTAATGCTCCCGTCAATTAATTTTTCAATTTCAAAGAATTCTATATCCGTTGTCGACCCGGATTTTTCGAAGAAGAGAATATATGTTTTTATAGATGTATTTTTGAATATTTTTCCATTAATTCCAATCACACGTTTCAAATTAAAATGATCAACTAGATATTTTCTGGTAGAATTATGGCACTTGGAAACATTTTCCAACATTCCCTCGGGAACTACAACTGCACATCTTCCATTTTCATTAAGTGAAGACATCATAAGCTGAAGAAATAATGGTTCTGATTTAGTTCCATCAAGTTTTAGTCTTTTTACAGATTCATGGCAATCTGCAAATTTAAGACCTTTTAGACCAAATGGCATATTAGCAAGAATAATATCATACGAGTTTCGTAGACCATGTTTTAGGGAGTCATCGCAATGTAAATTCTCAAATGGAATTCCAGCAGACTCTATAAAGACATTCAGACGAGCAAAACCAGCAACCTTATTATCGTGATCAAAACCGTAAACACGTTTTTGATGTTTACTCCAATCAACAGAATTCCCATAGTGTTTCATATATGCAGTTAGAAATCCACCAGTACCCATAGATGGATCACATACAGATTCTGGAATATTATAACGTTTGTAAACTGGATTGCAAAGTTTCACCATATATTCGCAAACAGTTCTATCTGTAAAGAATTGACCAAGGTCACGTGCATTACTACTTCCGTTCTTCAGATGATCTTCGTAAACATATCCAAGAATATCCATATGCAGATCTACATCTTCAAGATTGATTTTATTTAGAATTTCTAGAATTTCTGTATGAGAATCTGGACACGAAATATCAAATGAAAATTTTTGAGTGTTGAATAGATTATCAAATACAGGAAGTAGTTTTTTAAATAGTTCAAGAGGAACTTTTGTAAGATTAGACTCATCTACCAAACGCATAATATTTTCCCATGCAAACTCTTTATTAATTTTTAAGTCTTCGCATATTTGGATAGTTAGAAATCTACTTAGGAGATAGAGACTTGCATGACGCATACTGTCCATTCCGGTAATACCATTCTTACGAAAGATATCGCGAATTCTTACAACTGCTTTCTTAAACTCGTCAACAGAAGCCATCGTTTTTTCATAATTTCTCTCCATTTATACTTAGATCCGTTTTTAATATGTAAATGAAAAATTTTAAAAGTCCATAAAGAATTTTTAAAATTTCAGCGACCCCGCACTTGTTCATAGGATTTGAATATTTCAATATCTCCAAAATAATTTTGTTCCAGTTCTTGCGTACTGGGAAAATTCTCAGGAATTTTGAATTTGTGATACTCGAATAATGATGAAATGTTGTTGGCTTTACAGTATGAATCAAATACTTCAAAAGTTATTTTTTCTTTAGTGACTTCTACGGTTGTTTCGTTGAATGTATTTACATTAACATAAATCCCAGCAGATCCATCAAATAAAAGTTTAGCTCGTTCAAGATCTTTTTTGAACCATTCAATTCCGTGCCCTTTTCCAGTAGATTTTTTATTAATTCGAATATCATCAAGAATTCTGTGTATACCGCGTTCTGTCATTTCATGTTTTCCCGGCTCAAACCCGTCTTTCACTAGGTAAAAGTAATAAGACGTTGGCATAAATGTTCCAATATTTTTATTGGCTTCTTGCAATCTATCTTTAGCATTGCCACATCCGATTTTCATAACATTCATTGAATCATTAACCATGACATACAATTGCTCACACTTATCCGGAGGTTCTGACATTCTAGAAAGTTATAAAAAGTCATTATTTCTTGAAAAAGTCCGTTTTGGAAAACTAGCTCGTCCTCAAAAAACTTTTGGTAAAAGTTCTTGGGCATCTATCCATTTTAGTGAAGTGTGAAATTCAGGTTTTACTTTGAAAGTTGGTTGTCATCGATAAATATTTCTTTCCCAGTAATAATAAGAGAATGTCTTTAGCAGACTTTTATGTGTGTCTTAAATGTGATTACAAAACTAAAATAGCGAGAGAATTTGATGATCATTGGAAGACATCTGAACACTTAAAACATTACGAACATTTGCGATGTGATACTTGCGAGATCCAGTTTTTCGCAAAGGTTAAATTCCAAGCGCATTTAGAAACGTCTAAACATAAACGCCTTTCTAATATAATTATGAACTGCGAACTATGTGGTTACATGACAACTAGTAAACAACTATTGGATCAACATAATTCTTCCCAAAAACATCTGAATGCCGTAAATGGTGTAAAGAAGCCAATTTATGAATGTGTTGAATGTAACCTTCTTACAAAATATAAATCTGTATACGAACAGCATATGAATACTAAAAGACATAGAGTTGGGTATGATGATCAGACCTACGAATGCATACCATGCGATTACAAATGTGGAAGTAAACAATTGATTGAACAGCATAATGCTACCAAAAAACATATGAATGTAGTGAACGGAACTAGGCAAACGGAATACGAATGCATACCGTGTAACTTCAAAAGCAAATTTAAATCTAAACTAGATGAACATCTAGAACGAAAAAGTCATAAAAAAACAGTTGGTCAATAACTTACTTCCTCTCAAATGTTTTTTTCAATGTATTTGATTCGTAATAAGCTTCCATAAATTCTTCGGCTAATATTTCTGGGTTTCGATGAATTAGATAATGATTTCTTGCTTTACGCAAATCAATACCTCTGCGGTAATCAGCGTATCTATGCCATTCTTTACGAGCTTCTTCACGTGTAACTGCCTCAGGTCCATTTGTGAACGTCTGAGGGAGATCATTCGTGAAATCCGGTGTTCCATACTTGAACCCTTGAATAACTGAACGCACCAAATCTGAGATTAGATTTTCCATACTGGATTCCATACTGGATTCCATCTTTTATTCATCAAACGTACAAAGAAGAAAAATTCCGTTTTTCAGTGAATCCTTTTTCAATAAGAGCTTTTAATGAAAATCCAGTTCCTTCATATTCAAAATTGATAACATGGTTAAGACTCCATCCTGTACTCAATAGTTCTTTTATAACATGACCAATATCATAAGGAAAAACTTTAACATATTCACGGCAATTAATGTTTACAATAAAAAAATCTAGCATTTACTAGACTATTTTAATAATCTTTAAATGAAAGCAATATCAAAATCGCTTGATTATCTTGTTTATAAAGTCTAGTTGAGCGTAGTTCTGAAGCATAAGCTACAGATTTTTTCAAATGACAACCTCTACATAATACTTGACCGTTTTCCAGAGTGGTTAGACCACCTTTAGAGAATTCTACAATATGATCTGTTTCAAATGCCCAAATTGGAAACTGAGGATACCCAGATTTCCAATGACATTTCTTATTTTTACATTTGTTTCCTTGGCTTTTTAAAATAGCCTTGCGAACATTTAGAGGAAATGATCTCAATTTTGGATTTAGTTTCATTTTTTATATTTATGTCAGAATTACCCAGAAAATCCGTTTTCTTTAGCGAGGATCATGAACGTGAGTGGATAATTTACAATCTCCAGAAGATGTGTGAATATATCTTGGTCCAGATGTAGAAATATGATCACCAGGACAAGGTAGTAAATCCTTTGATGAAGGCATAAATCCTTCACGACTGTTCCACATATAAAGAACCGCGGCGGCTACTAATAGAGCAATAATCCATTTCATTTATTATTAGGGAGTTATTTGCGCATGACCTTGTGCATCATAGCATGGACGGCAGTAAATAACGCAGCGTGGACGGCTAGAGGAGGAAGAGGGCCAACACTAGGTAAACTTACTAGAACACCGGGGGAGCACAAATAAAACGTGAGGGCGGTCAACAGAAGATAGGCATACATTTTTATTTAAGGGCGAGAATAAAAACGAATACATTCAAGAATTACAAGTTATACGCAAAAAATGCTAGCATTCATTCAGACTTTGACGCAAGATGAACTATTTCTTATGAATCGTATTAATGTTTCGGCACTAAAACGAGCAGTTTCTAGAGTTGAGGACGGACAAACATTCACAAATTTTAAATTGTTTGAGTATACGTCTGGAAGTACACATGGAATTCTTCATGAAGAGGTTTTGCCTTCAGGAAGAATTCTAAAAGATTATATTGTATCTTCTGAATTTCTACAATTCTTGGTAGGAGCATCTTATTTGGATCTATATTTTAAACTATGGAGTCGTGAGATAAATACAGGACGACGAGAACTATTTCTATGTATTAAACAGGTTCCTGAAAATACTGATTAAAAAGGTTAATCCTTTTTTTCTAATCCGGGAGGGTTTTGACGAGTGCCAGGTTTTGGTAAACAAGCTTCTACACCAGCATGAGTTGTTCCAGCATAATGTGTTGGTGGACAGCCCATAGGACCATGATTACCAAAATAGTCATAGCGCACATATTTCATTGCATAATGAAGTACTACTGCAAATAAAGCAGCATGAACTAGATGTACAGATAATCTAGATCCTTTAGGAGGTAAAGTCACTAAAACACCGGGAATAAACGCATAAAACAAAACTGCAGCTAAAAGAATCTTCCACATTTATTTAGACTTCATAAAAGTTTTTCTAACCCAATTTCTGTCAGCTTTGAATGTTTTAGCTTTTGAAGGTGCTGATCTCTTATCATATACGGCCACGGCATTCAATTGTCTAAACGCTTTCAAAGCACCTTCTGCTTTAACTACACGACGTAATGCTGAACGTCTGGCAGTTTTTGATTTAGAAGCAGAATATCCGCGAGATGTTAAGTCGCCATGATGTAATGGTCCAATTCCTTTTCTCCGAGTTTTACCTGCTCCACATTTAACTGGCATTTATTTATACCATAGAAGATGAATTCCAATAGCTAGAACACAAATATATGTAGCATCACTCCAATAATGTTCACGTGATAGACCAAATACACGACGACCAGTCATATCAGCATAACCTCCCAATGAAGATAACAGAATCGAAAAAAGAAGGAGAATATGAGAAGCTTTCATTTATTCTAAGTTTAGGCTTTAGTATTGATGCTCTTGTTTTTTGCTACATTGAGAACACATTGGCTCACGCTTGATTTGAGAATACACATAGAGTACCAACACAACAAACAGAATCAATAAAGACCACTCCCACATTTGTTTTATATAGCGTTTTCATATTGGGCGAAAAAATATACTAATGGGTATTCCTTTTTATTATGTTTCTCTGATTCGTCAACATACGGGAATTGTTAGACCTGTTAAGACTTTAAGAGCAGATATTTTGGCTCTAGACTTTAATTGTCTAATTCATAAATATCTCGTAGATTCTGATCCTATTCAAAGTGTTTTGAAAGGATTAGAATTAGTAATGTCGGTTTGTCAAGCGTCTAAAACTATATTGTACCTCGACGGTCTAGTTCCTTATGCAAAAATGGTTCAGCAAAGGTATCGTCGGTTTCGTCAAAAAGATCTGGCTGAATTTGATCGTAACCAAATTTCTCCAGATACACCCTTTATGCGTGAATTAGAATCTGCCTTACAAAAGTATCCGGTCGAAGTTTCTGGAACCACAAAAGCCGGCGAAGGTGAACAAAAACTGTTCCGTGATCTGAAAAAAACTCCCGGTAAAAAAGTTGTAGTATATGGATTGGATGCTGATCTAATTTTGTTATCAGCATACCATTCTTCATTAGCATCAGAACTTTTGCTTCTCAGAGAATCACAAGAAATGAATTCAGAAGGAGAATTTTCTGTACTTTTGTGTACAGAACTAGCTAGAATTCTTCCTATAGATCGTGAACAGTATTTGTATTTATGTGTTCTCTGTTTTGGTAATGACTTTATGCCTAATTTGGGACTATTTTCTTTACGTGAAGGGGGGTATCAACGTGCTCTGGATATTTATGCTCAATCAGGAAATCCTGATTTAACTACTGAACAAGGTAGATTTAAGTTTCTTACCCAAGCTAAAAAATATGAATGGGACTTTCTATTAAAACGTAAAGGTCATGAAAAATATATTATTGGAACAGATCTATCAAAAGTATCACGTAGATACGGATTACATATTTTGGATGGCGTAGAAAATATGGAACCTGTTGTATCAGCATTCTGGAAAACATTTCACTGGACTATTGAATATTTCAAAGAAAACAAGTCAAGTAACTGGAATTGGGTATATCCTTATCCTGACGCTCCTTTGATTATGGATATTCTAGATTTTTATGAAACAGAGTCTAAACCTGAAAAGAATGCACTAACTTTAGCAAAACATCTGGCATTTATTTTACCTTCAAAATCCTTACTCAAACGTCATAAGAAGTTTGAGGACGAATGGTATACTGAAACAAGACCTTTATGGATCAAAAAACATGAATGGGAATCAAAACCGTTTATAAGTCTACCTTGGCATCCAACAGATTCGTTAACTTCAATTGAACCATTAACGACGTAATTTTAATTTACCACCAATAAACCCTATTTTAGGTTGAGGTCCAATTTTTGTAGCAAATCCTCTTGCGGTCTTTTTTAATCCAGCTTCAGTAATGTATTCTAACACATCAGCTTCATAAAAGAATTGAACGTAAGAAGTTTCGCGCTTAGACCAATATTCATTGTTAATTTTTTCAAGTTCACGGACTTTTTGAAGAGCAAATAATCCAGTAGCACTGAAATCAGATGCCCAAATACGTTTCAAATAATTGATATATTTTTGACGATATTCAGCAGGACTAGTTACAACAGTAGCTTGTTGTAAGGTAGATAAAGCTTCAGCTATTGTTTTTACAGTAGGTTTATCTAATCTTTTGTTCACAGTATTATGCGCACGAACTGTAAATAAAAAGAAATTTTGTTTAGAGTTCAGATATTCGGGATGTAAAGAACGATATGTTTGTAACATCCGTAAAAAATGAGATTTACAAATATGACAAGTTATAGACTCGCCAAACATATCTATAAATCTTGAACAAATTTGTTTTTCGATTTCAGTTGGTGTATCAGGATAATTAATACTAACTGAATGTAATGTCATCCAACCTAAAGGTCCCCAAATAGAGGTCATTGTTTAAGGCAAAGAAACAAAACCAGCAGAAACAGCGTTATCCAGAAGTTTTTTAGATATGTGAGCTGGTGTATCAGGTTTTAATTTAATATCAGTTTGTTGATCAAATACTTTAGCAATTTCAGAAGGCTGCATTTTAGAGATTTTATGTTTCAATGTTTTACGATGTCGACGTAATCCTTTTGAAGTGAACATGCGAATTGTATGTTTACGCATATTAGGCTTTGGCGGTGGACTTTTTGCAGGATCAGTAACACCTTTGATCTTAGAAGTTTTTTTTAAGATACTACGTTTTGGAGTTTTTTGGCGATGTTGGGGTCCATCCATTTTAGTAATTACAATCTTCTTGTCCATCTCTTTATTAAAAACGGATGGGAAACAATTTACGGATACTTTTGGTACAATATCATGGAGTGGGAAGCTATTTCAAGTTTCTTCCATAATGAAGGACCTCGTAAACTCGTGGAACATCAAATTGAATCCTTCGAAGATTTCATTCGCAATAAGATTCCTTTGATTGTTTGTTCTACAAATCCTATTGTAGTTTGGCATGAACAAGATCCTGAAACAAAGAAATATAAATATGAGTTTCGTCTCTCGTTTGAGAACGTAACTTATATGAAACCCCGTATTCAGGAAGCTACTGGTCGTGTAAAACCTATGTTTCCTCAAGAAGCCAGATTGCGTAATTTTACTTACGCTGCTCAAATGTTTGTTGATGTAAGATTTATTACGCGTGCTTATCACGGCCCAACTTTGTCACAGTTCGATGAATCTGTGCGAGTCTTTGAAGGTATTTCTCTAGGTAAAATTCCAGTAATGTTGGGATCATCTCTCTGTATTATGAAAGATTATCCTTTGTCTCCTGAAGAACTAGGTGAATGTTCACAAGATCCATTTGGATATTTTGTTATTCATGGTTCTGAACGTACTATTCTATCTCAAGAAAAAGTAGCTGATAATCGTATCATGGTATTCACTGGAAAGAAAACAGCAACAAAATATAATTATTCAGTAGAATTCAAATCTTTACATGAATCATTTACGATGCCTCCTAAAAAACTAGAAATTAGACTATCCACAAAATTTAATGGTTATGGTTATCCGCTTCACGCATGTCTACCTAGATTTCGTGAAGAACTACCATTGATCATTTTGTTTCGTGCTTTGGGTATGGATAACGATGAAGATATTGCTAAACTTGTCTGGGGAACTCAACAAGATCAATATGATACTCTGATGGCTTCATTTTCTGAATGCGCCGATATTAAAGTGTATACACGTGATGATGCTCTGGAATACCTGAGTCACCATCTACAATACGCTACACCTCAAGAAGATAAGAAAGAATACGTTCGTCAACTATTAGAGACTGAACTCCTTCCGCATGTCAAATTGGCAGGAGATCAATCTTCTTTGGAAGTTTTGGAAGGGCGTAAAACAATTCTGATTTCTGCAATGATTCGACGTCTAATGCTAACTAATCAAGGAAAAATTACTTTGGATGATCGTGATTCTTATCCTAATAAACGTGTAGTTTCAACAGGTGCTTTGCTAACTCACCTGTTCCGTCAACTTTTCCAAAAAGTATGTAAAGATATTCGTGGCAAATTCGTTCATGAAATCAATAATGATTCATGGAAAAAAGGAACACCAAGACCGATTGAAGTTTTGAACCTGAATAATTTGTACAAGATTTTGAAAGTTTCAACTATCGAAGGAAAATTGAAACAAGCATTGGCAACAGGTAATTTCACTGTACAAGGTGTTGGAACTGGATCTACAGCAACCAAAATGGGTGTATCTCAAGTTTTGAATAGAATTTCTTATTTGGCTACACTAAGTCATCTAAGAAGAATTCAAACTCCTGTAGAAAAATCAGGTAAACTTTTGGCTCCGCGTAAACTACATGGAACATCATTTGGATTTGTATGTCCTGTAGAAACTCCAGAAGGTCATTCTGTAGGTATTGTTAAATCTCTATCTATGTTAACTTCTGTATCTCAACATACACCATCTATGGTGATCATAGATAAACTGAAAGAACGTCTTCAATGGATTTCTTCTTCTAAACCTTATCAGGGTATCCCTGTTTCTTTGAATGGTGTGATTCTAGGATATACAAAAGATCCTAAAAGTCTATACGATTATTTGAAAGAAGCTAAGAGAACCTTTGTTTTGCATCCGCATTCAAGTATTGTATGGAATATTTTGGATTCTGAATTTGCTATTGAAACTGATGGTGGTCGTATTGTTCGCCCATTGTTCAGAGTACAGCAAGGTAAGATCCTGAATCCTCCTGAAACACGTAATAATTGGAATTCATGGATTCAATCAAATATTGAATATGTCGATGCTGCCGAATCTGATACGATCAGAGTATCTATGTTTCCTCGTGAAATTACAGATGAACATACACATTGTGAAATTCATCCAACCCTAATTTTGGGTCATATGGCTTCAACTATTCCAATGTCTGATCATAATCAATCACCAAGAAACACGTATCAATCAGCTATGGGTAAACAAGCTATGGGATTGTATGCTAGAAATTATGCAAAACGTCTAGATAAGAATGGTTATATTTTGTGTAATCCTATGCGCCCATTTGTTGAGACACGAATGATGAGTGTATTAGGAACTGAACAGATGCCTTTTGGTTATAATGCAATTGTAGCTATTGGAATTTATTCAGGATATAATCAAGAAGATTCAGTTATCTTGAATAAAGGTGCATTAGATCGAGGTTTGTTTAGGTCTTTGTATTATACGATTTATAAAGATGAAGAACATCGTAATTTGGCTTCAGGAAAAGAAGAGAAGTTTTCTAGACCTCAACGTGAAACCACAAAAGGATTTAAAAGTTCTTCTTATGAAGCTGTTCAAGAAACAGGTATGCCAAAGCAAAATGCTTACATTAACGAAAATGATATTCTGATTGGTAAAGTCACAAACCTAAAAAATGATCCACACGGATATAAATATAGAGATTCATCTACTGTCTACAAAGGTTCGGAAACTGCTCGTGTAGATGGAGTTTGGCAGGATAAGAATTCTGAAGGGTATCCATTCATTAAAGTCCGTTGTGTTTCTGAACGTGTTCCTGAAATTGGAGATAAAGTTAGTTCCCGACATGGACAAAAAGGTACATGTGGAATTATTTTGAATGAAGAAGATATGCCGTTTACAGCTTCAGGATTGAGACCTGATATTATTATGAATCCTCATGCTGTACCTTCTCGCATGACAATTGCTCAACTAATGGAAACTATGTTTGGTAAGGTTTGTGCTGAGACAGGAAATTTGGGTGATGGAACTCCTTATTCACATTTGAAAATTGAGGATCTTCGTGAACATATGTTGAAACTAGGAATGCATTCTTACGGCAATGAATTGTTGTATAAC
>Ga0164296_1004474_pt1 | contig 12705 bp, 8 predicted proteins | sample GEODES057metaG_FD_113533 | JGI IMG/M metagenome (GOLD analysis project Ga0164296, IMG submission 113533) | Dystrophic lake water microbial communities from Trout Bog Lake, Wisconsin, USA - GEODES057 metaG | ecosystem: Environmental > Aquatic > Freshwater > Lake | place: USA: Trout Bog Lake...
AGAGGCTGCGCAGTCTGCTCCTCCTTGTCTGGAAAGATGCAAAGCGTATTGAGCGGCTCGACTCGGCTACATTTACCACGTTCACTGCAGCTAAGAGCAATGGGCACTTGACGGGCGTGCCGTCATACCACATTTTGCAGAATGAAACATACGCCGCCTCCATTGGGCCCCTGTTCTCCAAGCCCATTTGTACAACGACGCGCCCCGCCGAGGAAAGCCCATTAGATGCGCTCTAAAAGCAATGTTAGACAGCGAGCCAGTCACTGGTCACACAGTGTGTCTAATCGTATCAAGCGGACTCACACGCGCCTGTCCATGCCAGCAGACCTTCTGGACGCTTGAGCCCTTTCACCAATGTAGCCACGAACTTTCCGCTTCGAGCGTCAAACTGGTGCAGCTCGCCCATGTCTTGGCCCAAGACGAGAAGCGCGCCACCCACACGCGCCAAGCCAGCTGCATGGCCGCCGCCGTCAACAACAGCGTACTGCATGACGATCTGCCGCGCATCGGAGCTCCAAAATAGCACGCGTACCTCACCTGCTTTGTCGCTTGTCGGCGAATCACTCCCAATGAAGAGGCCTCGCTGCGGTGAGTCCCCTCCAGTGTCACCCCACAGCAACGCAATCGGCTGCTGGACCGCGATCACTTCTAGCTGGGCGCCAGTGGCTGCATCGTGGGCGTACACGGCGTTGTCGTCCTTGCAAGCGATGAACACGCGGCTGCCTTTGTCATCCACAGCAATGCCCCGCAAGCCGGTGGTGCTTGATGATGCATCGCCTGTTTGCGACCCGCCCGCGCAATGTCGTGGCAGTTCAAGGATGGCTTGGCCGGAGGATGGGTCAACCACATAACTACGGCCGTTGCCCTGGTTTGCCACATACACTCGCGCCGACCAGGTGCTGCCAGCCGCGGCAACACCGTACGGATGACGCGCTCCATCTGCCCACAAGATGCGAGCCGGCACTGCAAGCACGGATGCAGCTGCAGCTGCACCCGCACCTCCGCCACCGCTGCCGCTTTTACCGCGCTTGCTGGCGCCTTTTGATAAAGGTGTCTGCGACACTGATGGCGCATGCATGCTGTCACCGATTGCGCACGCATCCTGCGCAGAAACCGCGAGGACGGCACCCTTTGGAGCGCCAGGCGCATCGTCTGCTGCAGAAGCCACCAAAAGTGTGTCATCACCCAATAGCGCCATGCCACGGGGCTCCATAAGCGATGTTCCCACACCGGAGGTGGGTTGAGCTGCGCCATTCTGCCCAGGCGACACGGGGAATAAGGCAGCAGGCGGGAGTTGCTCCAGCTGCAATGGAACACTGCCATCGCGACTGCGCAAGTTCATGATGCGGAACCGTGCAAGTGCGTTGCCGATGCTGGTGGTCACAGTTCCCCTATCTTCACTGTTCATGAGGGGTATAGATGTGGGCACCCGGTCGCCATGAAGAGTGATGAACAGCATCCAAGGGGGCAGCGCACGGTCTGGCACATTGCTGGGCGATACGCTCAGCGTATGCAGCATCGTAACTCGCAGCTGGTCGGGGGTCACGCGGCTGGTGGGCGGCGTTGATGACTGCTGCATCGTCGAGGCAGCGGTCACTTGCGCGATGCCGAGCATGCACACGCAGAACGCGAGTAAAACGGTGACGAGTGGGCGACTGTACCTTGCCGTGAGCCCAAGCAGCAGCATGGGTCCGAAATCGCGCTCTTGCATGATGGCCTGCAGAGAGAAATCGTCCAAGGCCGCAAATTGATGTCTGAATCGGTCTGCAACGTCGCCCTCGTCGCTATCGCTGCGTGCAGGCGGCTCCGCTGGCGGAGTGGCAGTCGTGCGGTTGGCAGCGTCCGCTGTCGATGTGACCAGGGCGGTGCCTTGTGGTATAGGTCTGCGCCGGGCCTCGTGAGACGGCGTCGCTGGCTCGGGCACAATTTCAGCGACGCTGTTGGTAGCTGTGCGGCGCGGCGTAGAATGCATTGTTGTTGTTTGCGGACAGGACTTGCCTCGAAGAACGAATGAACGTCTACGTGATGTCACATCCAGATTGCGTCAGCGGCGCACATGCTCACGCTGTACCCGCTAACGCCCTGACCGCAACCTCTTGAGCGCGCGCCATGGCCAAAGCCGCAGCAGATCCGCGGACAGCGACGGTGCCGAACAGTGATCCCGGGGACAGCACCGACACGGGGCTTGTCTTGTCGTGGCCGCCTTTGGGCGTCAGAGCAGCAATGTAGGACGCGCTGCTCGGTGAGGCATCCACGCCGCTCCACATCAAGCCCTTGCGTGCCCGCGGCGCGGGTGTGCCTGAATATTGACTGTCCACCGGGCAGGGCGGCGAGTACCGAAGAGATGCCACATCCGCGCTGCCGTCTGCGGTGTGGGGCAGCAGCGCGTACAGCTGAGCGAGAGCAGCCCGTGATGCTGACAGCGCAGAGTCAGCAGCGATTGGCGGAGCTGCAACTGATCGACCTGGTGTCGGCGCAGCTGGTGCATCGTCAACAACAGCAGCTGACGTCGCCACCGGACTAGCAGACACAGCTGAGTCAGCATCCAGCGACAATGGCAGCGGCGGGCGTGCTGCAGGATGAAGAACCTTGAACGGCACTACCGGAGCCCTCTCACCAACCACTGCCTCCACCACAGCCTCAGTCTGCTGCGCCGCATCCGCCAAACACGGCGCATCAATCAAAGCCGCAGCTGCCGCTTCCGCAGCCGCTGTCTCCGCTTTGGTCAGCGCCGCCCGCAGCCGCCCACGCTCTTCCGCAGCCGCAGCCTCGATTGCGCCAAGACGCGCTGCCCAGGCTTCATTCGCGCGCGTCTCAGCCTCGGAAGCGGCATCCTGTGCTGAGCTGCGGACAGCGCGCTGCGTGTCTTGGAGCTGAGTCTCGAGAGAAACGCAGCGACCACGTTCAGCTTCCAATGCAGCGCATAGCTCCGCGATGCTAGCGTGCAACTGCTCGATTTCCTCGCGGCTAGCGATGGCGTACCCATCAGGAGGCTGAAGTGCAGTCTGCACCTCCGCATCAACAAAGGCGGTGTGAGCCTTGGCAGGAGCCTTCCCATGGCCTTGCAGAGCATCCGCCAGCGCCGCTTCCAATCTTTGCCGCTCAGCTGCTGCTTGTGCACGCAACTGCCTGAGCTGTGCGTCATACGAGCTCGCCGTCATGGACGCGCCACCCATCTGGCCTGGGAATCCGGTCGTCGTCGCCTCCAGCGCCGCAGCCCTCGCCTCCGCCCACTCTGCGCGCGCGTTCGCTTCCGCAGCAGCCGCCAGCGCTGTGTCACGCGATGCAAGTGCAGACGCCTCACGCTGCGCAGCCACAGACGCCGCCTTCTCAGCCTCCTCTGCGCGGCGAAGGGCTTGAACTGCTGTCGCATCTGCACTCACTGCGCGCTGCGCGTCTGCAGCAGCCACCGCCGTCGCCTCCTTCGCGGCTTGGGCGTGCACCTGCGCAGTCGCGCGAGCAGTGGCCAGCTCCTCCGCTAACGCAGCCACTTCCGTGGCGGCTGCTCGAGCGTCCGCCTGTCTTGCGTTTTGAACTTCTTGGACGAGTGCGCTGGCGCGGAGCGCATCTGCAGCAGCCTGAGCAGCTGCAGCCGCGTGCTCTTTCATCTGGACATGGGCATGTGCGAGCAGCGAGCCACGGAGGGCATCCAGAGTGCCGTCATGCAAGCGACCGCCTTTGCTCATCGCATCACAAGCTTCCAGTGCGCACAGAGACGCTTCCAAGCGCGTCACTTTGCCACGTGCATCTGCGCCATCAGACACGGATTGACGCATCTGGCCGTGTGCGGCTGCTTCACGAGCAAGGCTGGCCCGCAACGCGAGCCGCAAGTCAGCCAGGCGGCGGTGGAGCACAGCTGGCGGCGCACTCGGCGCAAGCGGCGACAGCAGGGCCGCGAAATCATCGTCTCCATCATGTTGTGACGGAGTGGAGCAACACGGCTGGCCGGGACTGTCGTCCGTGGCTTTACAGCTTGCACTGCAGTCCAACTCGCTCACAAGCGGTGACGTCTCGCTCCTCGCCTGACCGCGCGGTGTCGTCACAGCCCCAGGGCGCGGCGTGCTGGGTGCGCTAGGCACGGGCGTACACGCCCTCGGTCGTGGCGCGGCGTCCTCGCTGTCAGCGGAGCCTGACAGCTCAGGCACTTGTTTGCTTGCAAAGTGGAGCGCCGCTTGGAAGGCTGCTAGAGCAGCGGGAGGCAAGCCCTGCGGCTGCGTGCCACTCAAAGGCGTCTGCATGCTGGCTTCTAGAGGGTTTTGGACGTAGGGGCGCGGTGTTTTAGGTTAGTGGCGGGGATGGATGTGAACTCAAAACAGGGTGCGCTGCTTGCAAGAGCGCAGAGGCGCCCCCAGCTGGTAGCAGCGCTTGCAGAGAGTTGCGAGGCAGCGTGAGAGTGCGGGGGCGCAAGCAATGCGGGTCTGGGGCGCAAGCAGGCACCGCAGCTCACTCTTCGGGGCGAGGCCTCAATGCGCCTGGAGCAAAACAGTGCGTGTACGCGCCGGGGAAGTGACGCACCAGCCATGTGAGCAGGCATACTGGCAAAGAAGCAACGCAACCCAGTTGGCCAGTGCGACGCGGCAAGGCGGGGCGGGGCAAGCGGGGCAGCAGGCGCAGCAGCAGAGGTCAAAGGCTGTGTGGTGTCACACCTTTGTCTCTGTGGCGCTGAGGGCTGACACGGGGCGCTGGACGGCTGCAGTGGGGCGCTGAGACAGTGGTGCAGGGCACGCGACGCGCTGAATGCGTGTCACACTTGCAATGCAGCTGGCCGTAAGCTACCCCAGGGCACAGCGCGAAACGCCTGCCCCTTGTGTGGAGCAATGACAGACGCCCCATGGATGCTGCACGGCACGCCTGCGAGTCGCCTCGAACTGTCGTTCAGCGCAACTGGGCTCGCCAACGAGGACTGGGTTGGCAAGAGCGACCCTCTGGTACGCGTCCACCTTCGACACGCGACAGGGCCGTGGGCGCAAGTGGGCGAGACAGAGGTCATTCAAAACAACCTGAACCCCGTGTGGACGACGGCAGTGCAGGTCAGTAACCACTGGGCGCTCACTGTGAACAGTGTCTCCAGCCACCACCCTCCGCTTCTGACGCGGCCTCACCTCTTCCTGTGCCTGCAGGTGAACTACTTCTTCGAGGAGGTGCAGCACATGCGCTTCGAGGTGGTCGACGTAGACGGCGGAAAGCCGGGTGGGTACACCGGCGATGCCCTGGGCACCGCAGAGTGCCGCCTGTGTGACCTCGTTACTGCTCGCGGCTCCACGCTCATGCTTCCTCTGGCTGGCTGTCGCAGCGCACGGGGCAGCGTTAAAGTAGTGGCAGAAGAGTTGGCGAGCGTCAAAGGGTCGCTTCTCTTCCAACTGGCTGGCCAGAAGCTGGCCAACCGTGATTGGTTCGGCAAGTCTGACCCTTTTTTCACGGTGGGGAAGATGAATGAGGCGGCAGCGCCGGTGCAGGTCGCCAAATCCAACGTGGTGAAAAACAACCTGAACCCGTCCTGGAATCCTCTGAAGGTTTCCCTTCAGCGCTTATGCGGTGGAGACCTCATGCGGCCGCTGCAACTGTGTGTATGGGACTGGGATGCAGATGACAAGTTCGATGAGATCGGCAGCGCTGTTGTAAACGCGCAAGTGTTGTGCACGCCAGGCTCCCGCATTCCAATTCGCCAGAGCAAAATCAACAAGGAGGCTGGCACTATCCTCGTTACTTCCGCCCAGATTGTGATGGAGCCCACGTTCTTTGACTACATCCACGGTGGTGTGGAGATCAACTGTAGCGTCGCTGTGGATTTCACAGGCAGTAATGGGGACCCGAAGGACCCCAGGTCGCTGCATTACCACCTCAACCCAAGCGAACCGAACAGCTATCAGACCGCCATTGCTGCGGTGGCTGAAATCCTGGCACCCTACGACCACGATGGCTTGTTTCCAGCCTTTGGCTTTGGAGGCAAACTAGCCACCGGGTTGACGAGCCACTGCTTCGCGCTCAATGGCAACCCACAGGCCGCGGCTTGTGCTGGCGTTGCGGGCTTGCTGGCTGCATACACACAAGCTCTCAACACGGTCAGCTTGTCGGGCCCAACCTGTTTTGCGCCTGTCATTTGCCAGGCCTGCCATGATGCGGAGCACAGCATGCGGGCCGGAGGCAATCTGAAGTACAGTGTCTTGCTTATCATCACGGACGGTGAAATCATGGACGTGTACGCAACACTCGAAGCTGTCGTGAGGGCCTCTGCGCTGCCGCTGAGCTTGATCATTGTTGGCGTGGGCGACGCCGACTTCAGCGCCATGCGTGTGCTTGACTGCGATGGCGGCCTTCTCCGGGCGCCTAGCGGACGGGTGGCTGTGCGCGACTGCGTCCAGTTCGTGCAGTTCAACGCATACCGCGGCCGGGCTTGTGGTCCTCGACTTGCGGCTGATGTGCTCGCTGAGCTGCCCGAGCAACTGGTGAGGCATTTCATGTCAGTTGGAAAGCTGCCGCCGCCGCCACCACAATGCCAAACCGCAGCAGTGGGTGCTCCCGTGCCCGGTGGTGGAGTTGCTCCATCATCTCTCATGAAGCCCATCTGAACAAGCAGTGGATGGATTGCTGTAGGCTATTGCTAGAGCTATTGCATTGTAATGTTGAGCTGTACGCATGACGAAGCGCGGTGAGTGAAGCGGTCTGCAAGGGCTCCAGGACACGCGTCAACCAAAATGTGCCCGCGCAGTGCAAAACGCCCGCCCTCGTGGGGGCGCTGCTTTTGAAGTGCGCAGGGCCGCTGCATTCGCAGCCCAAGACACACCCAGCACAGCACGTATATGGCTGGTCGGGGAGTGACAGGCCGCCCGCCTGGCTCTGCACCGCCACCGCCTTTCGCCCGCCCCGGCACCGGGCTCGCTCCTGCAACCCCTGGCATTGGCCTTGCACCGCCTCAAGGACGCAGCTTACCGCCTGTGCCGGGCCTCAAAGTCCGCCTGCCACTGTGCATCGGCTTTGTTGTGAATGTTGCAGTCCGCTGGGCAAACTCACAAGGCTTGGGCGGCGTGACGACAGACACGGAGCTCTACGCCTCATACCCGACACTCCTCACGGTGCGTGGCCTCGTGCCTGCGTCTGTTTCTGCCGTGGGTGCCTCAACAAGCCGGTGTACACCTCTGCAACTCGCTCCTCTGCTCGCTCACACCTGCCCCGCCGCCTACCCACTTGTCCTCGCAGCCTGCGCCGTGGGGCTTCTGGGTGCAGAGCGTCATTGACACGCTCCAAGGCTTTGCCTGCATCTACGCTGTCTTCACAGTCGGCTACCGCACAAACGGCACCAAGGAGCGACTCGTCCGCATCGCAGGCGCATGTTGGCCATTCGCCTGGCTCTGCGCGGTCGTGGTTCAATGGTGTTGCGAGCAACAGAGGATGATTGCCTCAGCCTTGTTTGCTCAAGGCGTCTTTGCGGGCTCTTTCGTCGCGGTGACGAAGCTACTCCCGCTCGCTAGTAAATGTAGCCCTGTCCAACGATGGGCGTTCGTCACACCCAGCGCGATGCAAGCCGCATGGGCAACACTTCAAAGCTGCTTGTTCTTTGCCATGGTGCCTGCCAAACACGGCGACCAGCTCCCAGCCTGGTCTGTCGCCATGATGGCACTCGCATGCACTGGCATCGCCATGGCCATCCTCATCGTGCCGCTTGTAACCTTCCCACAAGCACCTCCACTCAGCACCTGCCCGCTTGCACTCGCTTGGGGCTTAGCCGCCGCTGCCGTGCACGATAACCGCCCTTCGCTACTCACCGGCATCGCTGCGCCGGGGACAGCAGCTGCGTTGGGGTGTTGCGCCGCCGCACTGGCGTGTGCTGCTCTTGGCGTTTCAGTAGACTTCGTGGCGGCAAAAGCGCGAGGTAAAGCAGGCGGAGGTGCGGGTGAAGCGACTCCGTTGATGGCGGCGCATGTGCAAGGCATGGCGGCAGCTGCTGCGGATTCATTTGATGCGCTGGAGCAGTCTCTATTGCTTGCAGGGGGCGGTCCTCGTGGTAGCAATGCAGCCGCCGCGCCTCAACGGGGAGGACAGAATTCCGCCGCATTCCCGCCACTACCGCCGCATCCGAGATCTGTACTTCCACCTGTTGGCGCAACGGGGTCCTCAGCGCATCACAATGCTGCCGCCGCTGTTGCGGCGGCTCGGGGTGGAGGCACTGGGCGTCGCTCGCCAGGACCAGGTGGGATAGTTGTTGATGTTGCCATTGCACCGCCTAGGGAGCAGCAACAACAACCGCACATGCGTGGGGTCGATGAAAGCCGTGACTATGCCGGCGAGGACAGGCAATCGTCTCAAGCCAATGCCGCCGCCGCTGCGAAACTGCGGTTGCATGCAGCACAACAGGCGTGGCATGACGCCCGCGCGGTGGCGGATGCGAGTTCACGGGCGCTTCAACGCGCACAAGGAGCTGCTCCTCAACCAACGGCTAATGGTGGCGGCCCCGCCGATTTCTATCGCGGAGGTGGCAACGCCACATCTAACGGCGCGTCTACATCCGCTTCGGTATCACCGGCTGTCGCGGCAGCTCAAGCCGCGTGGCACGCCGCATTGGACAGCTTGAGTGCCGCGGAAAGTGAGGTACTCGCTGCGCGCCAAGCCCTCGCGGAAGCGGGTGTTGCTGCACAGCCTGAAACGCTCATGTTCCATGGCAAGCGCCGTGCAGGCAACGGCGGTATGGACACAGCAGGGGCCATGTCGCGCGCATCATCGCTGCATATGGGCGAAGGCACGCCACTAGATAGTGATGAGGAGGAAAGTGGAGACAGGGGTCGGGGTGTGAGCTACCCGCCCAGTGGGTACGCAGATGCGGGTACAGCGGCTGCGTCTGGCACAGCCACGCCTGCTGCTCAGTTCCCAGTGAGTTACGGCCAGAAGGGACATCCCAAGCTGACGGTACGGACGAGTAGCAAATGAGTGAGGGCATTCCATAGCACCACTAGTCTATGTGACTTTAGGCACGCCACCGCCAGCGAGCATCGTGCGCACAAGTGCGCGTGCGGCGGCAGGATTCAGGGCCGCTGTCGCCGCTGCTGGCTCCGCCACCACGGCAGCAGAATTAGAGTGCGCGTGTGTTGCTACCGGTGATGCTGTGCTGCCCGCCATCATGGCGACGACGACTTCATGTTGTGGCGGTAACAACGCTGCCGCAGTGCGTTGCCATCCACACAGCGTAGGCGTGGCGCCTGGTTCATGGCTGACGCCTGCCGGCGCGGCGTTGATCCACGGGCAGAAAGGGCGATGCGCTGCACGTGGATGGAACGGCGCTAAGGAAGCAGAGCCAAAAGTGCTGCCAGTCAGGAGTTGTGGTTGGAGCTCAGAAGGCGCGCTCGTCGCGACAGACTCCAAATCATCAACATGCGCATCATCCTCTCGACGCCGCTTGACTCCAACCACGGGCGATGCACCAGCTGCCGCTGCTGGAAGGGCGCCGCCAGCGATTGTAGACCGCACTACTGCCGGGCCGCCAGCTATGGTACCGCGCGTCGTGATATACATCATGGCAGTTGCGGCAGCACCCGCACCGGATGCTGATGCTTCTTGAGGATGCGATAGGGCCCGCAGACGAGCCGCGCTGGCGGCGGATTCGTACGTGGAGCTGCCTGGAGGTGGTCGGCCGCGGGCAATGTTCCACAAGCCGACTGCAGTTCCGCACGCTTCGCAGCGCAGCATCGGGCGCATCGCCGGCGTGGTGGTGGTTTCACCGCCAGCAGAGGGTGCAGGCACTGATTCAAGGCGCCAGCCACACAGGCCCATGGCTACGACGTCCCGGTATGCGCAAGTCAGTGCTGCGCGAATACTCGCCGGCATGTTGTTATCCCCGCTGCTCTCTGCGGCATGTGCCGCTGCTTGCATACGCTCCGCGACAGCGCGCACAGCCCGCGTGAATTGTTGTTGGCCATTGTCGGCAGCGCTATCCAAGGCTGGTAGACGGGGATGCAAGCGTTCACGGAACTCGGCGCATCGGGTTTGGAATGCAAATGCGAGGTCAGATGCGGGAAGTGGCGGGAAAGAAGCCACATGGCTTGGGGTCACGCTGGTCTGCACAAATAAGTGGAAAAAGGGGGGTCAGGATATTTGCGGACATCGGAATTCTTCAAGTGATGACACACCTTCCACGGGCAATGCTCTTTGTGTGCAGACTGCAGCTTCGGCGCAAAGGCCGCAGCAGCCTGCCCGGCGAAGTGAAACTCTCAGTGAACAGGTGGGTGTGACGAAACACGAGCACGTGCCGCGCACCTCGTCTACAGCTGCCGCGTCCGCGCGTGGCGGCAATATGAGCGCCAGTGTTGCGCCACACCCGTCGCCATGAGCCCCGCACACGAGGCAGTCCGGTTCGCCAGCCTGCGCACACCAGCCGTGCCGTGCGGCTGCCACTGCGTCGCAGCAGGGCGGGCGTCCGAGCCACAGTCCCGGTCTGAATGTCCGTAGTCGCCGCAAGTACGACAGGCGGTCTGAAGGCAGTCTGCCGTTCCGCGCGTTCTGTTCAGTGACGTCCGGCGACAAGAAGCCCACAGCGTCCAGGCTGCTCGTTGCTGCGCCGGCAGGGTGCAGTGTTTCGTGCAGGGGCGACGGTGCGGATGCAGTGGCATACATGAGCGCGTCAAGAGCAGCTGCAACGCGCCGCAGGGGAGACGGCTCCTGTGCAGTTGTCATTTCGCACGATATGTGTGTTGCGCAGTCCTGTGTGTACAGCGAGCGTTACAAGCTTCTTCTCGTCTGTGCGCGTCTGGACCTGCACTTGCACGCCCGAGGGCGACGATGCAGGCGGACTTGAGGTTAAGCTACCCCGACGCATGATTTACAAGTTGTAAATTACAACACACCCGGAGGGGTTTCAGAACCCGCTCCCGTCATACCCGCCGCCCGCCATGGCCTCGTCCTTGGCGCGCTCAACAGCAGCGGCTCTCGCCGCCGCAGCGGCTTGGGCTTGGAGCCGCCGCACTATCCGCTGCCGCTCCGCTTCCGCCTCTTCACGCAACTTGGCCGCATCCACAGCCGCTGCATCCGCGCCTAGCAAACCCACTGCTGAGATGGATGATGAGGTCGCCGCCGCATTGCCGCCGGAATTGATGCGCACTTTCGGCACTGCTTGACTCTTTACCCCTCCTCCTTCTCCATCCTCTGTGTTGGTGAATAGCGCTGGGCGCATCACTTTCTGTGACGAACCGGTCGCGGGCTCTTCCCAGATGGCTGCCCAAGCTGCATCTTCTTCGCTCATCGGCGGAGGTGCCAACGGCTCGCCCGCTGCAGCAGCGGATGCATCGTACGCCTCCTCTCCGGAAGCCGGATCAGGCCCAGTGGTTGGGCGTCCCGAGAATGGCACGTCTGGAAGCATGCCCACGGACTCCCAGTCATCTAATTCAGCGGGTGTCACTCCCGTCGGTGCAAACAGAGCAAGCAGGTAGTCATCAGTCAATGTGGGCAGCAGGACGAGCTGCTTCGCGGAAGTAGACGCCGCTTCCGCAGCTGCCGCGATCGCATCAGCCGCCCGTTGACTCCACTCTTGCAGCGCGGCGCTCAACGCGGCGGGCAGGGCTTGTGCTGGGTTCGCGTACTGCGCCCATGCAGACAACGCGGCGATGAGCGCGTCCAACTGCGCGCTCAACACACCGCTGCTCGGCCCGGTGCCGAGCATGCTGGCTGCTAATGACGGGGTGGCAAGCAACTGCCAGGGATCACCAGCCTGCAAGGCTGCAACCATCGCTGTGGACGCCAACGCCCCGGTCGGGATGTCTTGCGCTGGCGTTGGCGCTGGTGCCGCCGCGACTGCACCATCACACGCTTGCACTGGCGGCAGCGGCGATGGTGACGCAACTGGAACTGCGCTGCCACGCGGTGCTTGCGCCCGCTCAGCCTGTCTGGCTGCTTCCCTCACCGCACGTTCCATCTTTCGACGCTCCGTGTCCCGCGCCATGGTCTCCACCTTTGCGTGCGCAGCTGCGACACGCGCCTCCAACTGCGCCATACGCGCCGCCTTGGCAGGGTCGCTGGTGGAAGGCCCATTGGCAGCTGCAGATGCCCCCCCTGCTTTGCTACTACGATGAGTCGCTGCCGCCGCGGCGACAGTGGCTGCATCCAAAGCCGCACGCGCGAGTGCCGCGCGGTGAAGTGACGCCATTTGAGCGCGAAGAAGGCCGACATCGGCAGCCGTGAGCAGGTACCCTTGTCGAAGTTCTTCAGGAGCATCAGCTGTCAAATACGCGCCGAATGTGTCCCCGCACCGACGCAGACTAATGCCAGTCGCCGTGTGCATCGCAGCTGACGGCGACGAGACGGCAGGCGCGTCCGCATCGCCGCCACCAACACGCACGGCCCGCCCCCGTGCACTGGCCGCGGCCTCCAGCGCCGCTTCTGCTGCTTCCGCGCGACTGCGCAGCGCGTCTGCAGCTGCACGCGCGCCGTCAAGCAGCGCTGCGACGCGCGCGTCTTCTGCAGTGGCACGTCGGCTGTGAAACACTGAAGCGTGCTGTGGTGGCCCAGACGCCCCCGCCGCAAGCGTGTCTCCGCCTCGAGGACGAGGAACGGACGAGGCGTGCGCAAGTGTGAGTCCAGCAGCAGCTGCGTGTGCGCCCCCGTCTTCCTTGGCGTCACAGCGCTGTTGTTCCTCCGCCTCGGTACCGCCAGCAGCAGTGTCAAGAGCTGCTTGCGCTGCGCGGAGCTGCGCCAGCGCGTCGTGCACGACAAAAGACGCTCGTG
>Ga0164296_1004475_pt1 | contig 12699 bp, 12 predicted proteins | sample GEODES057metaG_FD_113533 | JGI IMG/M metagenome (GOLD analysis project Ga0164296, IMG submission 113533) | Dystrophic lake water microbial communities from Trout Bog Lake, Wisconsin, USA - GEODES057 metaG | ecosystem: Environmental > Aquatic > Freshwater > Lake | place: USA: Trout Bog Lake...
CAAATTAGGATGCTAACTGCATATGTTTGGGGATTATCTAATGTGCAGAGCCCACAAAACGAGATGTCTAAGTAAGATCACCAGTTCAGATTAAAAAATCAAATTAATAAAACAAACAAATAAATCCTATAACTACGTGTACTGGTTTACAAATTCGGTGTATTTAAAACTCAATTTGGTCATAAAAATTGGTTCTCAATTTGGATATGTAAAACAATCTAAATCTCATAGTACGCATACATCTCTCATAGTAGTATAAGCTTCCAAATGGCACAATCCACTTTCCCAAATTCGGATTCACCTAAAAGAATAATTCCAGTTTTCCCAATCGATTCCTCAACTCAGGGCGCTGGATCAAGGTATACAAGCGCTCTAAGTGTTTCAAATGTCTCAAGTAAATCAGCTACACCGAGTGAAGTGGGTGAGCTCGGTGAAGTGGAGGAGACAACAACTTATTTGTACAAGGCAGCGCAAAAAATCTATCCCAGATCAGTGATGGGCAAGTTTGCTAAGTTGAGGTGGGTCATTGTTTTGCTAACCCAGATGGTCTTTTATGGCCTGCCCTGGTTTGAATGGGGCTCCAGACAAGCAGTCCTCTTTGATCTTGGAGCAAGGCGGTTTTACTTGTTTGGTCTTCTTTTATACCCTCAAGACTTCATTTATCTAACAGGTCTTTTGATAGTTTGTGCACTCACTTTGTTTTTGTTTACTGCAGTAGCAGGGAGACTTTGGTGTGGTTATGCATGTCCACAGACCGTTTATAGTGAAATATTCATGTGGATAGAGCGTCGCATTGAGGGGGACCGAAGTACAAGAGTTCGACTGGATCAAAGTGCAATGAATTTTGAGAAATTTGCTAAAAAGACTCTAAAGCAAATTCTTTGGATCACGCTTGCTTTTTGGACTGGCCTTACATTTGTGGGTTATTTCACACCTATTCACCAGTTAGGTAGAGAATTGATCGCCACCCAATTAGGTCCCTGGGAATTATTTTGGGTATGTTTTTACGGATTTGCGACCTATGGTAACGCCGGCTACATGCGTGAGCAAGTTTGTATGTACATGTGCCCTTACGCTAGGTTTCAAAGTGCAATGTTTGATCCAGATACTTTGATCGTTTCTTATGATGCGGCAAGAGGGGATCCAAGAGGTCGTAGATCAAAACACGATGATTCAACACAGCACAAGCTCGGAGCTTGCGTAGACTGTACTCTTTGTGTACAGGTTTGCCCGACAGGGATCGATATAAGAAAGGGCCTTCAGTATGAGTGTATTGGCTGCGGAGCTTGTGCAGATGTGTGCGATACGGTGATGGAGAAAATGGGCTATCAAAAAGGCCTGGTGCGATACGTCACGGAAAATGCGCTTTCAAAAGGATTAAACAATGCGCAGATGTGGGCAAGAATTTTTAGGCCAAGAGTGTTGGTTTACTCGAGCATTTTATCAGTACTGATTTTTACCATTGTGACAAGCCTTTTGTTTAGAGTTCCTTTGAAATTTGACATTGTGCGTGACAGAGGCTCCCTAGCGCGTATTACAGATCACGGCACCTTAGAGAATGTTTACAGAATTCAAATTATGAATGTCACGGAACAGGACCAAACTTATCAACTCTCAGTTTCTGGTATGAATGGAATCAATATTCATTCAAATACGACTATCAAAGTGGCCTCGGCCCAGTCGAGTTGGATACCCGTGCAGGTGGACATTCCTTTAGAAGGAGCGGTTCAGGGATCACATAAAATTAGTTTCGAGCTCACCCCGATGAATCAAAATTACAAGGTCAGTGAAGCTTCTGTTTTCATAGTTCCGCATTAAACTAAGGTACATGATGAACCAAAAAAATCAATTCTCAAACCCAATTAGCCGTGAAGATCCTAAAGGCTCATCTAGCGGGGAATGGTGGCGCAACGGATTCGTTTGGTTGGTCCTCAGCGGTCCCTTAGTTGTTATCATCGCCTCATTTTTTACTGCCTCCCTTGCATTTAGTAGCAAGGACATTATCGTATCTGACAACGATCCCAAGACGAGAGAGTTGGCCAACTACAGGAGTTTGATACCCGCCCAGACCGCTAGTTTTCACGCGGCTACTCCCGATTCAGGTTTAAGGGGAATGCTTGATAAACCAGTCAAAACAGAGCAAGCTACCATCAGTAATACTGCGAAAAATGCCAAAGAAAGGGAGCCACTGCAATGAGCACCCTTATCAAAGATCATCGGCTGATGTGGATCTTATGGCCCTCTTTTTTGATGGCTTGTCTTTTGGAATTTTTTGTGTTTGCGATGATGGATCCAGAAACCATGGAGTTCCTAGGTAAACCTTTGGAGTGGTCTAGAAATACAGTTTATTCCGTATCTTTCTTTCTATTTTGGGCGGTTACAGCTATATCAAGTGGTTTAACAACACTCTTGTCCCGTTCACCCTTTGAAGTTAATAGGTGTCCACTAAAGGAATCGGAGCGTCCGATTGCTTGTCCAAAACAGACTTGTCAGTAAAGAGGCTTATCAGTAAGTGCTCATGTGGGGCAGTAATCAATCGAACAGCACTGGACCTTGCATTCTTATGAGCAATGATCTTGCGCGTTCATAATAAGCTTTAGTGCCTCTGGGTTTAATATCTTTAGATTTCTTTGCTTCACTTCAACTATCCCTTCGTCTGCAAATTTAGAAAATGCGCGACTGACGGTCTCAAGCTTTAGCCCAAGAAAACTACCAATTTCCTCTCTGGTCATTCTTAAAACCAATTCATACTGGGAGAAACCCCTTGCATGCAGTCTTTGAACAAGGTTGAGCAAAAATGCAGCAAGCCTCTCCTCAGCCTTCATGCTACCCAAAAGCAAGATAACGCTATTTTCTCGGACGATCTCTCGGCTCATTATTTTATGAACATGGTGCTGAAGGCTTTTGACTTCTAGGGAGATTTGTTCTATCCGGTCAAAGGGCATCACGCAAACTTCAGAATCCTCTAAAGCGATGGCATCACATGCGTGTCGATCGTTCATGATTCCATCAAGTCCGATTATTTCTCCAGCCATTTGAAAACCAGATACTTGATCACGTCCGTCGTCTGTGGTTACTGATGTTTTAAAAAAACCTGTGCGTATTGCGAAGATAGACTTAAATGGAGTGCCGCTTTGGAATAGAAAATCACCTCTTTTGATTTTTCTCCTGACTGCGACTAGCTGATCAATTTTGTCAAGCTCATGAGTGCTAAGACCCATAGGCATGCATAGTTCCCGCAGGTTGCAGTTTGAACAGGCTACTTTTACAGAGGTCGGAGTGATTGGGATCATGATGGAATTATAAGGATAACTTTACTAATTGTGATGTGTTTGACATACCTCAAAATGTATTTTCAGGCTTTTAGACATACTTTGGTTCTGAAAATTACAAAAGGAGCACAAGCAAATGCCCTCGATTTCAACCGAATTGTTAAAAATATTTGACCTTCCAGGTCCAAGATACACCTCATACCCTACTGCTGATAGGTTTGTTGAGGCATTTGGCCCAGATCAATTGACCTTTGCTCTGGACCAGCGAAAAAATGGACTTGGAAAGGCGCTTGTACCTTTGTCACTCTACTTACATGTCCCTTTTTGTGAGTCTTTATGCTATTACTGTGCTTGTAACAAAATCATTACCAAGAAATATGACACAGCAATAAGCTATTTGCATTTGTTAGAGCGCGAAATTGATCTGGTTGTTAAACATCTTGGTCCCAGGCAGCTGGTATCTCAACTGCATTTTGGGGGAGGTACTCCTACTTTTTTGAAGGATCAAGATTTAAAAAAGTTATTGAATTTTTTGGAAAAAGTCTTTGATTTCACACCTGGGTGCGAGAAATCAATTGAGGTTGATCCGAGAACAGTCTCTAAAAGCAGACTTGAATTTTTAAGAGATTTGGGCTTTAACCGGTTGAGCTTTGGGGTGCAGGACTTTAATGAGCGAGTTCAAAAGGCAATACACCGTGAACAACCTTTCGAGGACTTAAGGCAATTAATAGAGCACAGTCGCGAGGTGGGGTTTGATTCCATTAGCTTAGATCTTATTTACGGATTGCCGCTTCAAACACCAAGCTCCTTTGAGCACACATTATCCCAAGTACTTCAACTTGGGCCTGAGAGGATAGCCATTTACGCTTATGCCCATTTACCGTCTCGTTTTAAGTCCCAGAGAAGAATCAACCCCGCAGATCTACCCACCCCTCACTCCAAGCTTCAGATGTTGTCCAAGGCAATTGAGCAATTGCTGGGTGAAGGATATGATTACATCGGCATGGACCATTTTGCAAAACCAAGTGATAGCCTGGCGGTCTCAAAGAGAAGGGGGACGCTTCACCGTAATTTTCAGGGCTACAGCATTCAACCGGACGGCGATTTAATTGGCTTAGGTGTTTCTGCAATATCTAGAGTTGGAGCAAGTTATAGTCAAAATGCTAAAACTATCGATGAGTATGCAGATGTTTTAGCGCAGGAGCGTTTACCCACCGTTAGGGGTTTGACGCTAAATAGGGATGATCTACTTCGGCGAACTGTGATTATGGCCTTGATGTGCCAAGGAGTGCTTAGTTTTGAAGTCTTAGAACAAGCCTTTCTTATCGATTTTCAAGCTTATTTTGTCAATGAACTTAAAGCCCTTGAGTCGATGCAAACCCATGGTTTGTTGACACTTGATACACTAAGCATTGAAGTTACTGAAACGGGGTGGTATTTTGTGCGCGCTATTGCAATGGTGTTTGATAAGTACCTTACACTAGACGAGAACCAGGAACGTTTTTCTAAAATCATCTGATGAATTTTTCCCTTTTGCTGACCGCTCTGCTCATGGGTTTTTTTGGTGGACCCCATTGTTTGGCTATGTGTGGAGCCGCTTGCGTTGCCTTAAAAAACCCTTCAGACGCAGGGACCCAAAAAAAGCTTGGTTTTTTTTTAATAGGACGCTTAATTGGTTACGCCAGTTTAGGTGCATTGGCAGCAGTTTCTGTTCAAGGTCTTGGGTGGCTGAGTATTCATAGTGCTGTATTTAGACCGCTTTGGGGGCTTTTTCACGTAGCAGCCTTTTTTGTGGGTCTCGTATTGATTTGGCAAGCAGATCAACCCATTTGGTTAAACACTTTTGCAAAAGAGGTCTGGGGCAAGGTCTCAGCGCACCCTTGGGTGGGGCGCAGTGCTACTCCTCAGTTGGGTAGCTTCGTACTAGGATTTGTGTGGGCGTTATTGCCCTGTGGACTTCTTTATTCAGCCGTATGGGTTGCTGCGCTGTGCGCTAATCCCTTGGAGGGCGCCTTGGTTATGTCAAGTTTTGCGCTAGGGAGTGCATCTGTATTGGTATTAGGTCCAGTGATTTGGGGTTTATTACGCGGAACTCCAAATTCAGTTTTATTTCAAAATGTGATTCACATTAAAAGACATACTTTAATTGAAGGAGTTAGGCTAGAGTCAATCAACAATTCATCCAAAAATTTTAATTTATTTAAACAAGAGCTTGGTGTAAGAATCGCGGGCTTGTCGTTGGTTGTAGTTTCTGCGTACGATTTATGGCAAGGTTTGGTACAGGACAAAGCACCTTGGTGTGTAAGTACACTGGTTACGTAGAATATCAAATCGTTTGGCAAAATGTACCGGAGAAATATGCTTATGACACAAAGTAATGACGCAAAAAAATAACCTTGCGAAGATATTCGATCAAATGATGTTCAATGCAATTTTAATATAATTGTGTTGAATTAACAGAATAAATGATTTTTAAAGAAATAATCCTAATAAATACTTATTTTAAAAATGGAATCTTGAAAACTTTTTCACATTTCGTTTCAAGATTATAAATATTTATGATTTGACTTGTATTAAAATAATGATCATTGATATCAATTTTAATAAAAATGATCGAAAATAATTCTTATATCAAGTTTCTTAGTTCTTTTCAAAAAATAGAGACCTCTAACGCTGCTGCAGGGTTGGATTTGGTTGGTGAGAGTTTGCTGGGGTATATAGCCGTAAATTTTGCTAAAGGGCTGACTTTAACCGTTACAGAGTGCATGCGTATCAACACCGTTGCCTCTCCTGCAACAATTCACCGCAAAATCTCTGAGCTCATAAATCAAGGTTGGATAGAGTCAGTTTATGACGGCGAAAATCGTCGAACAAAATATTTAGCTCCCACTTCCAAGGCTCTTAAATATTTTGAGAAGGTATCTAAACTAGTTGAGAAATCTACGACTTAATTTCAGCCTGTCTGTACATTTTACTTCTGTACGTATTCTATTTTACTTGCATAGATTTTTAGGTTAAGATCGAACCGAATCCGGGTTGTTTTTGAGTCCGCTCGCAACAATCTGACTTCTGGCAGCTTTTCTGCCCGATCTAATTTGTTCGCCTTCTCAATTAATCAATTAACCAATCCATTGGTGTAATTTGTATCATCTGAGGCTTACGGCCTTTTTTTGTATTCAAAAACGGTTTACCGAATAATCCTATTTTGACCAGCAACTACCAACTCATCTACATTGACCCCTCTGAAATTGAAATCACTGCGATTAGAGCCCAAGGAGCTGGTGGTCAAAATGTAAACAAAGTCTCTAACGCAGTTCATCTTCGCTTTAACATATCAAATTCCTCTTTAAGTCCAGAAATTAAAGGCAGGCTATTGGAATTAAGAGATAATAGAATTACCGGCGATGGGGTCCTCGTTATTAAAGCCCAAGAATTCAGATCTCTTGAGCGCAATAAGTTACAGGCTGTTTCAAGATTAATTGAGCTTGTCAACCGAGTTGCTCTTGCCCCTAAGTTGCGCAAAGAAACGAAGCCTACTCGCTCGGCTGTTAAAAAAAGGCTGCTTACTAAATCAAAAAGATCTGAGCTTAAAACTAGCAGAAAAGCAGGATTTGATGATTAGGGTCTTAAAAAATTCCTAACGCACCCAAAAGGGCACCAAGGCCTAACAACCAGAGCAGATGAATCCTGGTTTTCCAGACTAGCAATGCACTTAAAGCGGTTAAACTCCAGGACATTACCATGGATGTGTTAGAGGACTCAATGTGTTGCCCTTTTTGAAGCAACCAGCCCGTTGAAATCATGAGTCCAATCACAATAGGCGCTAGACCGGATTTAAATGCCCGCACGCTGGTAAGTTGACTATTTTTATGTCCCCACTGGGAAACTTTGTACATCATCACGGATGAGGGCAGCATGATCGAGATCATACATAAGATGGCTCCGAAAAGGCCCCATCCCCAAGCCCCCCAGCCGGCTTGAATTCCTCCGGCACTGTTGAGACCAATATTCCATCCCATCAAAGGAACGAATAACACGTTAGGTCCGGGCGCCACTTGCGCAAGAGTAATAGAGGAGCTGAACTGTGCTTCAGTTAATAGGTGATTCTCCACAACTAAATATCGGTGCATATCTGGAGCGGCGGAAATCGCCCCTCCCACCGCTAAAAACGAAAGCTCAATAAAATGAATAAACAAATGCACCCAGTCAAGCGCACTCATGGTGATCGAATTAAGAGAATCTAGATTACTCATCTTGCGGACTCTTTTGCTGAAGCAAAAGATCCAAGCTTATCTTGAATCACAGTCTTTCGGTAAGCTATGAGACAAGATGCCCCCCCAATTACAAATAAGACATAGAGTAAGGGGATATGCAGCATAGCAACAGAAGCGAAGGTAAGGATTGCGATAAGAGCGCTCCAAAATGATCCTAATGGATTTTTAGATAAAGTGCTAGCTAATTTCAGCGCACTAGCAATGACCAGTCCAGCGACAACTGAGTTCATCCCTCTGAGCCCGGATTGAATCCAAAGTTGATCTGATACTCCTGTGTAAAAAGCCGCAATGATAAGCAAAATGATTAGAGGAAAAGTAACAAGGCCTGCAACTGCCGCTAGAGCACCGCTCACTCCAAAGGAGCGCTGGCCGATAAGCACGCCAAGATTGACCACGTTGGGCCCAGGAAGGATTTGAGCTATCGACCACTGCTCTACAAATTCTTCGTTGGTAAGCCATTTCTTTTTTTCGACTAATTCTCGCTGTACAACAGCTAAAACACCGCCAAATCCCTGAAGTGCGAGAACACTGAATGAGAAAAATAGGTCGGCCTTTGATTTCGGTCCTGGTTTAGTATGCCCATCCTGAGGTGGATGAGCATTGGTGGGTAAAAAGGGCATTGATCTTAGAGTTAATTTACGGATGTTTAGGGTCCATTTTAGCCCCCCCGCCACAAAGTTCTAGTGTCGAGTTCCCGGGGAATAAAAGGCATGAAAATAGTCTGAATAAATTATCTCTCCTGGTAATGAGCCAAGCAGCGCGTCTTCAAATTGATTTGATCCGCAATGAGATTAAAGGCGCAGGTCAATAATTTTTCTCTACTTAGTTGTTTACCAGTAGCAAATGACCCTAGATAGCCCCCTTATGTTGTTGATCCGATTAGAATACTTCAATATCTATCCGCCCCTCTTTGCCCTCTAGCTCCCTCATGAATGCTCCCTTAGATGTCTCATTTTTTGAGCGTTTGGCCAAACCCATAACCAGTTACAAAAAATACTGGGCCAGTCGGTTTGGTAAAGCTCCTTTTCTGCCTATGTCTCGGGCAGAAATGGACACTCTTGGCTGGGATTCGTGTGACATCATTGTTGTGACTGGGGATGCTTATGTGGATCATCCAAGTTTTGGAATGGCAATTATTGGTCGCTTGCTTGAGGACCAAGGCTTTAGGGTAGGGATCATCTCTCAGCCAGATTGGCAAAGTGCTGAACCTTATAAACTGCTGGGTAAACCAAATTTATTTTTTGGTGTAACTGCTGGCAATATGGACTCCATGATCAACCGTTACACGGCTGACCGCAAAATTAGAACTGATGATGCTTACACGCCAGGTGGGATAGGGGGTAAAAGGCCAGACCGAAGTGCGCTTGTTTACAGCCAACGCTGTAAAGAGGCTTACCCCGACGTACCCATTATTTTGGGCGGTATTGAGGGGTCCTTAAGGCGAATAGCGCATTACGACTATTGGCAAGACAAAGTTCGTCGCTCAATTGTTGTCGACAGTAAGTGCGATTTATTGCTCTACGGCAACGCAGAGAGAGCTATCGTTGAGCTGTCGCACCGGCTTGCCGCTAGAGAACCGATCTCCTCCATCACTGACATAAGAGGCACAGCTTTTTTGTGCCGGTCTACCCCCTCGGGGTGGACCGAGATTGATTCAACCCGGATTGATCAGCCTGGCCGGGTTGATGCCCATACCAATCCCTATTTGATGATTAGTGAGCAAGCCACTGAGCAAGGGGAGACTTGCTCGCGAGAAGAAACAAATATTCAAGCGTCCAACTCAGAGCCTAGAAATACAAAAAACTCTGCTGCGGGTGGTGCCGATGCTGTTGATGCTGCTATAGGCTCTAACGCTGTTGCAGTTAAATTCATTGAAAGTGCGCAAACACAACTCAGAAAACAAGTTGCTAAGTTACCTAAAGATAAAACTGTCATTCGCTTACCCAGTTATGAAAAGGTCCGAAGCGACCCAGTCCTTTACGCGCATGCCAACAGAGTTTTGCACTTAGAGACCAACCCTGGCAATGCAAGGGCTCTAGTCCAAGCCCACGGTGAGGGCCCTACTGCTAAAGATGTGTGGTTCACCCCGCCACCTATTCCTCTAACCACCCAAGAGATGGACGCCGTTTTTGACTTGCCTTATGCTAGAAGTCCCCACCCCAGTTATGCTGACTCTAACGGCTCTCATGACGGGGAGACCAAGATACCTGCTTGGGAGATGATACGTTTCTCGGTCAATATCATGAGGGGCTGTTTTGGGGGGTGCACCTTTTGTTCCATAACTGAGCATGAGGGCCGGATCATTCAAAGCAGGAGCGAGGACTCCATTATTAGAGAGATAGAGGACATAAGGGATAAAGTCAAGGGCTTTACGGGGGTGGTGAGTGATTTGGGCGGACCCACCGCAAATATGTACCGCATAGGATGTAAAAGCCCAGAAATCGAGAGCGCTTGTCGCAAACCCAGCTGCGTTTATCCAGGTATTTGTTCAAACCTCAACACAGATCATGGGCCCTTGATCAAACTTTACCGTCGGGCTAGGGCGCTCAAAGGGGTTAAGAAGATACTAATAGGCTCTGGTCTTCGCTATGATCTAGCAGTAGAAAGCCCAGAGTATGTAAAAGAGTTGGTGACCCACCATGTTGGGGGGTATTTGAAAATAGCCCCTGAGCATACCGAGGGAGGGCCTTTGTCCATGATGATGAAGCCTGGAATCGGTACTTATGACCGTTTTAAGCAGTTGTTTGAAAAATATAGCCTTGAAGCTGGGAAAAAACAGTTTCTTGTGCCTTACTTCATTGCAGCTCACCCGGGCACAAGAGATGAGGACATGATGAGTCTTGCCGTGTGGTTAAAGAAAAATGGTTTCAGAGCAGACCAAGTGCAAACTTTTTATCCCAGCCCTATGGCAACTGCGACCGCAATGTACCACTCTGGTCGTAACCCTCTTAGAAAAATCAGTAGCAGCAGTGAACCTGTAGATGTTGTGAGGGGGGAGAAGAGAAGGCGTCTTCACAAAGCTTTTCTTCGCTGGCATGACGCGAAGAATTGGCCCCTTTTAAGAGAAGCTTTAAAGGCCATGGGTCGAAGTGATTTAATTGGGAATGGTCGTCAGCATTTGATTCCAACTTACCAACCCTTGAACACAGAGAGTTATGAGAGCGCGAGAAGATCTAACAGCTCGACTGCAACATCTGTTAAGTCCCCCCTAAAAAAGGGGCGTATCCTTACACAGCACACCGGTTTGCCACCCAGAAGTACGGATTCAGTGAGTAAAAATAAAGAAAAATCTGTGAACGACAGCCCGAAGAAAAAGCATAGAACTGGAGCTCAAAACCCGACCAGCTTCAAAAAATAAGGTAGCTCGTCGGATACGTAAAGCTCGCGTTGCTTAACCAAGTGCCAACGTAACCAGATCTCAATAATAGCCTCTTTTTTTAAGGCTTTTGATACAGTTATTCGGCAAAATTAAGTGGTAGACCCACATAATTTTCAGCCAGTGAAGTAGATAAAGCCTGACTGTGTACCAAGTAATCTAACTCACCCTCCTGCACTTTTTGACCAAATCCGCCAGTGTCTGGGAACCTGTGCATCAAAGAGGTGAGCCACCAAGAAAAACGCTCGGCTCTCCATATTCTTTTTAAGCATCTCGTTGAATAATGGTCGATGCCAGCTGAGCTTTTTTCCTTATAGTACTCAATAAAAGCGGTGCTGAGGTACTTGACATCAGTAGCAGCAAGGTTGAGTCCTTTTGCTCCAGTTGGGGGGACGATATGGGCGGCGTCGCCGGCTAGGAATAAACGTCCAAAACGCATGGGTTCAGCTACAAAACTCCTTAAAGGGGCGATACTTTTTTCTATGGACGGTCCAGTTACTATTTTGGAAGCAAGTTCGGGGTCTAGTCGCTTTTTCAGCTCCTCCCAGAAAAGATCGTCAGACCAACTCTCTAGCTTGTCATCCATAGAGCACTGCACATAATAACGACTCCTGGTCATACTTCGCATAGAGCAAAGAGCAAATCCTCGATCACTGTTGGCATAGACAATGGCGTGAGGGGATACGGGAGGGACATCAGCCAAAATGCCTAGCCATCCAAATGGGTACACTTTTTCGTACTCCTGAATTGAATTCTTTGGAACACTGGCTCGGCATACCCCGTGAAATCCGTCACAACCAGCGATGAAATCGGCGTGAAGAGTATGGGTTTCATCACCTACTTTGTAGGTAATGGTTGGATTAGAACTATCGTAATTATGTAACGTCACATCTGCTGCTTCATAGACTGTATGAAGTCCGTTGCGTGCTCTGTGTTCCATTAGATCTTTCGTGACTTCAGTCTGGCCGTAAGCGGTTACGACCTTTCCACCAGTCAAAGAGGAGACATCAATGGGGTATCTCTCGTTTTTGAAAACCAGCTCTATGCTGTGATGAACAGTGCCGTGAGTGTCAACACCCGAGCCCACTCCGGCCTCATGAAGCAAATCAACCGTAACTTGTTCTAATATACCCGCACGTATTCTCGACAAAACGTAGCTTGGAGTTTGCCGCTCTAAGATGATGTTATCAATGCCCGCAGCGTGAAGAAGAGCCCCCAAAAGAAGTCCAGAGGGTCCAGCGCCAATGATTGCAACTTGAGTGCGTTTAGTAAAAGTCATAAAGTCCGCATTATTATTTGTGTAAAAGAGATGTTGTTGTTTTTAGGAGATCTTAAAATGGTCTTACTGGTTAAATAGAGGGTTCATTATTTTAGTTTGATTTGATAACTTGAGCCAAAAAGGCTTGAGTCCTTAGAATTTGTGGGTTGTTGAAAAATTCATGAGGTGTATTTTCCTCAACTATTTCCCCTTGATCCATAAACACAACCCGATCAGCGACAGCTTTTGCAAATCCCATTTCATGGGTCACGCAGACCATAGTCATCCCCTGATTCGCCAAGTCACTCATCACCCCTAACACTTCGCCAACCATCTCAGGATCCAAAGCTGATGTGGGCTCATCAAAGAGCATGATTTGGGGGCGAAGGCACAAGGATCTCGCGATAGCCACTCGTTGTTGCTGGCCCCCAGATAATTGTTGAGGATATTTGGCGGCTTGATCCGCTATGTGAACTCTCTCTAGTTGTTCCAAAGCTCTTGTTGTGGCCTGGGCTTTGG
>Ga0164296_1004476_pt1 | contig 12698 bp, 9 predicted proteins | sample GEODES057metaG_FD_113533 | JGI IMG/M metagenome (GOLD analysis project Ga0164296, IMG submission 113533) | Dystrophic lake water microbial communities from Trout Bog Lake, Wisconsin, USA - GEODES057 metaG | ecosystem: Environmental > Aquatic > Freshwater > Lake | place: USA: Trout Bog Lake...
CAATAAGACTGCGTGTTTTGGTGTTACCAGCCCAGAGGCTAGCGGACGGCTTTGCGATTTTTTCGGATGTCGTCGGTCACGCTCGATGTCTTGCAGGTCGTTAACAATATAAGCCGCGGCCGAGCCAATACAAAACAAGACTAATGCTAAAAATGCTCTAAAAATAGCTTGCCTGTCTAAAAAAGATCCTGTGAATAGAAGAGGCGCCAGTACAAAGCCATTTTTAATCCACTGTTTAGGGCGCATCAATTGGAGTAGGCCTAGCCAAACGGCGCTTGTTGACTGATTCAGTGAGTTAATATTCGTAGGCATTGGTGTGTTGGGTGTTTGCTTGAATTCAATCGGTTCTGTTAGATTTTCGCATTATTCTCTTCATCCGCAAATTACAGGTGCAATCACCGCAAATTTGGCTAAACCATGAGCTTAGGAGGTGATGGGTGAGGTCGGTTAGATCTTGGGGTAGGTTAGGTGAGGCAAAGCACCGCGTGGTTGCGTTGTCCAATGCCAAAGAAAATGCGTTGCGTCACGTGCTGGCTGAATCTTTGCCAGGGCTTGCCTATGGTAATGGTCGCAGTTATGGCGATGCATGCTTAAACCCTAACGGCAATTTATGGCAATCTCGGGATTTGGATCATTTTGTCGCTTTCGATCCCGAGAATGGTTGTTTGGTTTGCGAACCTGGTGTATTGCTGAAGGATATTATGGAGCTGACCGTACCATTGGGTTGGATGCTCCCAGTTACGCCGGGAACACAAATGATCACCGTGGCAGGTGCGGTGGCAAACGATGTCCATGGCAAAAACCATCATGTGTATGGTTCGTTTGGCGATCACGTTGAGCGCATTCGTTTATTGCGCACTGACGGTGAAATCATCGAGTGCGGGCCTACTGTACGGAGTGATTGGTTTGCCGCGACCTTGGGTGGCGTCGGGCTGACGGGCTTTATTGTGCAAGTGACGTTGCGGTTAAGAAGGGTGCCGAGTGCTTGGCTCGAGGTTGAATCTAAACCATATTTTGATCTAAGTGAGTTTTTTGCGCTGTCTGACAAAGCCGAACCTGACTGGGAAAACACCGTATCGTGGATCGATTGTTTGGGTGGTGGAAGTGGCCGAGGCATTTTTATGCAAGCTAATTTCGCAACGGTCGAAGGTGACACCGTTCCGAGTACTCAGTTAGCGCGCAAACCTAAAAAAATTCCTTTTGTACCACCAGTATCGTTTATTAACCGATGGTCGCTCAAACCTTTTAATAATATTTATTTTTGGCTTAATCGCCAAAAGAAAGAACGCATACTAAGTCATTACCAACCTTTTTTTTATCCACTGGATAACTTGCACGATTGGAACAAACTTTACGGACCAAGTGGCTTTTATCAATATCAAAGTGTTATTCCGAGGGAGGTCGGCCAAGAGGCGACCAGTGAAATGCTGAGAGAAATTCGCCAGTCGGATCAAGGATCTTTTTTGAGTGTATTGAAAACTTTTGGTGATCGTCGATCGGTGGGGATGCTGAGCTTTCCAGAGCCAGGCGTGACGTTGGCGCTGGATTTTCCAAATCGAGGAAAAGTTACGCTGGACCTATTTGAGCGCTTAGATAGCATTGTTCGACAGGCCCGAGGACGCTTATATCTTGCTAAAGATGCTAGGATGCCTAGAGATCTTTTTCAGGCAGGTTACCCTAGGTTAGTCGAATTTATAAAGTATCGCGATCCGGGCATTAGTTCTGCGATGTCAAGACGTTTAATTGATTAACAAAAGGGCTAAGCAGACTGCTATGCAAAAGAAAATAGTGATCGTTGGTGCAACTTCCGCAATCGCGACTTATTGCGCTCGGATCTGGGTAGCGACTGGACAACCGATATCGATCGTTCTCCTGGGGCGCGATCTAGAGCGGTTAGGGCGTGTTGCTGCAGATCTTAGTGCGCGCAACCAACACGCTGTCGTAACAATAAAGCGAGCCGACTTTTTGAATCCAGCAAGCATTCAAACTGTGATTGACCAAGTCGAATCAGACGAGCCAACGCATCTTGCGCTGATCGCCCAGGGGTCTCTTGGTGATCAAGAAAAAAGTCAGAATGATCTTGGATTTAATTACACCGAACTGCACACTAATGCGGTTTCGCCAGTGTTGTACGCCGAAGCTTTTGCTCAGCACATGGCAAAAACCGGAAAAGGTACTTTAGTTGTTATTGGTTCTGTTGCGGGCGATCGTGGTAGACGGTCTAATTACGTATATGGTGCGGCAAAGGGCTTAGTTGCACGGTATGTTCAGGGTCTGCAACATCGATTTGCCGGTACGGAAGTCAAAGTTATCCTGATCAAACCCGGACCAACGGACACGCCTATGACATCCCACCTCAAAGATCATGGCATGCGCTTGGCTTCAGTTGAGGATGTTGCCAAGGGGATCGTTGAGGCCGTTCAGGTCGGGAAGTCGGTTGCCTACGTCCCAGGTAAATGGGCGCTGATCATGATGATTATTCGCCACTTACCAAATTTTATTTTTAATAAACTCAGAATCTAGCGGGAACTTTGCAGCTAATTAGTTTTTAGCAACATTTGCTCAAGCTGCGTCACACAAACTTCTCTGGAAAAATGGGCAACTGCGTAATCTTTTCCAGCTTGACCAAGAACTTGTAAAGTTTTTTCGTTTGAGAGCAAAGTCCTCATTGCTCTAATGCAGTTTTCGAAGTCAGCAGAATCAGCAGATATACCGCAGTGGGCAGCTTGTATCAATTCATGTCCGTCACTTGCCTTGTGCAGAAAGGCCGCGACGGGTAAGCCAGCAGCCATATGTCCTAGTATCTTTCCCGGTACGACGGGTGTTTTATTTTGTGGGCTGAGGCAAACCAAACCAATGGTGCAAGCATTAAGTAGCTTAGGATAAGTTTCGCGTGAAACAAATCCTTCAAAGCGAACGTTACTTAAATTTTTAGACTGAGCTAGGTCTTGCAGTCGCTTTTTTTCTTTCCCGTCTCCCACTAGCAAAAAAAGTAAATCAGTACGATCTTGCATGTTCTCTGCGATATCTAGGATTAAATCCAGATATTGCGAGGGCCCCATTACACCAGCAAAAATAGCCACATGGCGTTGGCTGATGCCCCATTTGATCCTAAAGTCATGGTTTGCGTCCGTATGAGCGACGTTCGCTGTAGTGTGATGATCTATATCAATCCAGTTGTGCAGAATTTTTAAGCGCTGAGCAATATTAGGATGCTCTTTAATAAGAACTTTCTTATTACCTTCTGAATGCACGGTGACCACATCTGCTGTTTTATATGCGTGCCTTTCAAGGGTCTTAAATAATTTAATTTGTAATGGACTACGCAAAATTCCTAGGTCGATCGCATTTTGTGGAAACAGATCTTGCACGTTTAAAAGATATCTAGCGCCCTTGCGTCTGAGCGCACTACCCACCAGGGCCAGTGGTAGGGGCGGGCTGTAGACCACAACGGCCTCTGGTTTTATGCGATATTGACTAAGCTTGCGTAAAAACTGCCAGGGCATGAGTAGTTGTGCCAAGCCTCTTAATAAATAGTTGACATTATGGTGAGGAAGCGTTTTAACGCGAATGACGCGAATTCGATCCTCAAGTTCAGATTCATTAAATGCATGTAATGTGACGTTTTGATCCAAATTGTATTCTGGCCAGGTAGTGATGACTGTAACTTCATGACCTTTGTGAGATAGCTGTTGCGCTAATTCGAGCATCAGGTGTGATGCAGAGCGAATCTCAGGTGGGTAGGAGTCGGTCACTAAAAGGATGTTCACTTAGTTAAGAACCTTTCAGGGACTAGTGAAACGGATTGGCCAGTAGCGAGTGCTTGTTCGATTGCAAAGATAATCTCCATCGTATCGAACATTTCTGACAGGGAGAGTTGGGGCTTGATCTTGCCAAGGGCACAATCTACGAAAGCTTTAAGCTCTTGGGCATAGCCAATCTCCTGACCCCTGGTTTTAAAGGTTTCTACTTTGCCGTTTTTATGTAATTCGCTAATACGAAAATCTTTGGATACGATTGTTTTGCTATCAAAAAATATTTCTGTCATTTCGCGAGAATAGGCCCTATCTCCCGAGGCAGAATAAATCATCGAGCCGACTGAGCCATCGTTGAGTTTGAAGCAGACAGCGATATTATCGTTATTAACTGAGCTGTTATTGTCCCCTGAAATTCTCTCGGCCGAGACTCTTACGATTGCTGTGCCAGCAAGGCATTGAATGAGATCAATAAAGTGAGACATTTCTCCTACGATGCGGCTTCTGCCTTCGTCTTCATTATGAACCCAATGTGATGCCGGTACAAAACCAGCGTTAATTCTCATCTGGAGTACTAAGGGCGATTGACGATGCAATAGCCACTTTTGCATTTGCTCGGTATGCGGTGAATACCGGCGATTGTGCCCCACAAAGATGATGGGTAGAGTGCTAGCCGAAGCGGCTTGGTTGCGCATGTGGGCTAACTCGTCTGAGTTAGTACACAGAGGCTTTTCTATGAATAGTGTCTTTTGGTGTTGGATGGCTTGGCTAATCAGGTTTGCATGATTACTATGCGGTGTCAGTCCAATGACGGCATCAATATCTAGGTTTTGCCAAACGGCAGATGCTTCGGTTGCTTGATATGCAAAACCGAATTTCCTGGCGCTGTGCTCAACACTTGCACCTGATCCTGTGACGAGAGTGTTTAGCCTAACACCCGGTTGCGATTGCAGGGCTGGCAACAACAAGGCCTTTCCGAACAGGCCCGCGCCAATGACACCAATCGACAGGTCTTTATTGTTACTATTTTTGCTTACGCGTGTATCTGGTATGGGTAGTTGTCTTTTAATATCAGTCAGATTCGGATAGCTCAGTAGCACACCAATTGGTTCTAAGAGCTTACCGGCAACAAATTGTCCGTATACATCCTCAGCTTGATCAATTGTAAAGCGATGTGTGATTAGCGATTGGACATCGATTTTTTTTTCGGCAATTAAACGTAAAAATTCTTGTAGATTGCGTTTTTGTGTCCATCTTACTTCGCCGATTGGGAGATCAACACCTTCGATTTCATAAACGGGATCCAGCGAGCCTGGCCCTGCCGCTTTTGAGACTACGATCTCTACCTCTTTGTGCCAAAGTTCGTTACGATCGGGGTGAATATCTGTGGTACCGACGACCACAATGCGTCCTTTGGGGCGGCACAACTGGATGGCTTGATCAACTGGACCACGATCTTTGGTAGCGGCAGTAATGATGACAGCATCTGCACCTAAGCCATGAGTTATAAGTTCGCAGACGTTAGTAAGTTCACTCGAATCTGTTGTAGTGTTTGTAAAGCCCAAACGACGAGCCATAACTATTTTGTTAGTTGCTGGGTCAAATGCGATAACGTCACAACCATAAGCCCGTAACATCTGAGCAGTTAGTAGCCCTAACAAGCCGAGTCCCATCACTATCACTCGTGAACCGAAGCTTAAATTGGCGCTTCTGATACCGTGCAAGGCTATAACGCCGAGCATCCCAAAAGCAGCCTCTTCACAAGAGACTTCTGTAGGGATTCGACAAGCTAGATTGACAGGTATTGAGACAAAATCAGCGTGGGAGGCAAAACCCTGCCCGACGCATGCGACTCGGTCGCCGGGCGAGAACTCCGTTGCCGACAGTCCGCATTGCTCGATTATCCCCGCTGCACTATAGCCAAGAGGGGTAGGCGTGTCCAACCTTCCCATGGCTTCTTGCCACGTTTTTAATAGCCCTTCTTTTTTGGCTTTATCCCAAGCGCGTCGCACAAGATCTGGCCGAGCTGCTGCTTTACCGAGTAGGGACTTGCGGCCAAGTTCAATGGTGGATCGTTCTGTACCGAGGCTAATCAGGGAGTTTTGGTTGCGCACCAAAATTCGTTTGGTTCCACACTGTGGCACTGGAACGTTGCGCAAGGCGACCTCGCCCGTTTTATAGCTTTGTACGACTTGCTTCATCCTCGATCGGATCCTTGACGCAGGACATAATTTTTAACAGCCGAGGACATTCCAGGTGGAAATTCCGCATCTCGCGTAATATCGTTCCAGTGATCTTTGAACCACTGAATGGTGGCGTTCAGGCCTTCTTCAAAGCTGGTTTTAGGCTCATAGCCCAAAAGAGTTTTGGCTTTGTCCACGCTAGCAAGAAGTCTGGACTTAGTATCCCATTTACGTCGATCAGTATATAAAAGTCCAGCTTGATTCCCGGTGAGCTTGTTGATCATTTCCGCCATTTGAACGATTTCAGTTTCACGGGCAGATGCGATATTCATCTCGGCTCCAATAGCTTCCTCGACAACCCCCGCGCGTAGAAGCGCATCAACGATATCTTCGACATAGGTGAAGTCGCGCGTCATTTTGCCATCGCCAGTTATGGGAAGCGGTTGCCCTTTCATTGCCCAGTAGATAAAGTTAGGAATTACGTTTCGGTATTGACCGGGAACTTCACCAGGACCGTAGGAATTAAAGAAGCGAGTTTTTACGATGGGAAGGCCGTAGTGATGCCAATAAAAGTTGCAATAGAGTTCGCCCGCCATTTTCGAGATCTGATACGGAGTAGTCAGATGCATAGAAATGAAATCTTCTTTCAGCGGTAAGGGCGCCTGAGCGCCGTAGATAGCACATCCCGAGCCCGCATAGACGAAACGTTTGAGGGAACCCTGTAAGACGGCATATTCCAGCATTTTTACAGTTCCAAGCTGACTCACAAGCAAATCTTTTTCTGGAAAATCTACGGAATTCTGATTCGCAAAAAATGCCGCTAAGTGAAATATGTAGTCTGGTTTTTCATGAAAAACCCTTTTTAAATCAACATCATTGTTGATGCTGCCTTTAACGAACAGCACATTGGATAGATTAGGTATATTCCACTCATATGATGCTGAGAGGTCATCAAGTATGACAACTTTGGATGCGCCTGCCTCTGCTAGCGCTCGCGTTAAGTTGCTACCGATAGCGCCTGCCCCACCTGTAATCAGTATGGTTTTGTTTTGATAGGGTTGAGAAACTGTCACGCTACACACTCCACAACTGGAAACACTCGGAATTACTTGATTGTAACTGCCTAAATAATGGAAGTTTGACGTCAAATTTGCTGTTTTAGCTCAACAGCAACCGCTTGACCTGGTCAAATAAAGGTTTTCTGCGGTGAATAAAAGGCAAAAACGTAAACTTGTGGCTTATCAGCATGATGCCTATAAGGGTTATGACCCCTGCCACTTTAAAGTTGACTGTAAATTCCTCAGACGGGAACAGATATCGCCTAAGGATTTGAAAAAGTAAGACGGTAAACGTTAGAGTGATTAGCTGTTTGACGAGGCTGACATAAGCCGTTACTCGGCGAAAACAGGGGATGGCTAGAGCCGTCAAAATCATACTTCCGGTGAGCCAGATGTAGATATCCAAAAAGTTGATGTCATTATTAAAAATACGAACATTTGTTGACTCATTTAGCAGTAATCCTCTTGATTTGGCTTTGAATATCACCAACAACCAAAAGCCAGCGCAAGCTGCTGAAAGGGTGAGTTGTCGGGGGTTCGGATCGAAAAATTTAGCTATGTGGCTGACGAGGTTCAAACTCAGATGGTATATCTGAGGGTGCACCTTTGTAATGACTTGTCTGAGTCCGATTAAATACGGCCCAACTATGATGACCGCGAATACCCTGAGCCCGTCTGTAGTGAAGAATAAACCTACATAAGCCAGTAAAATGCTAAATAAAAGCGTTAGCGCAAACTTTATTTGTCGAGTAAACAGAAAATAAGTGACGATGAAAATGTAAGTTATCAGAAATGCAAATCCAGGTGTCAACCAGAATGCAATAGGATTCTTTCCGTATCTGTCTAGGAAAAACTGTGTTCCGTTCGTCAACACAATACTCAGGCGAGACTCAATACGGTATTCGAACGCAAAGTACCACGCTATTAAAAAAATCTTTGAAACTATAAGTCCAAGGAGCATTCGCTTAGCTTGCTGATGCCGAATTATCTTATCGCCGTTGCTTATGGAAATGGTCAATAATACGCAAGAAACAATGCCCAGTGCTGACATAGAAAAATGCGATAAGCCAGCCATCATTGCAGATAAAAAAATGAGATGCGACTGACGTTGAAAGCATACTAGAGTAAGAAATATGATCGTTAGAGGATCAGGGAAGTTAAGCCAAAATTCATATAAATATCTGTAAGTAGTGGAAAAAATTAGCAATATGCTAATGGATTGAAATGTGTTTTTAAAATAATATTGAGCACAAAGAGCTAAATTCGGAAGAATTAGGGCGGTCACAATAGCGCAAAGTATTAAATAGCAATACGTAGAGTGCGTGGCCCCTAGCGTTTTTGCTAAAAACGGGAGCAAGATTGATTCTGAAATATATGAATAACTAGGTTCAAAAATATGAGCAGCAAAATAGATATAAGGCTCCTGCCCGTCAGCTTCTGTGAAAAAATTTATTAGTTGCGGGTTACGAAAAAAAAAGTAGAGCCCTAGACACAAGCTAAAACAAAAAAGCATAGGAGAATTGATGTGGAAATCTTTCCTGATGGGGATATCTCTCGTCGATGCCGTTTTCAATTTTTACCCTCTCCAGCCGAGTCAATAAGTCGCCATTGCGACTAATTCTAGTACTCACAACTCCGTAGCATAATATATCGGGTATGCATCAACTTTCAGTACGAATTTTCCAAGCAATATTTATCGCGCTTGCTTGCCATTGGTTGACGGGCATTGAAGCCGTACCTGCAATTACGTGGATGAATATATATGACTTAGAAGATTTTAAATACAAATCCTGGTCGGAATTGTTTTCCTTCGTGAGCAATAATCGGTTGCCGATTCCTCCTCTTGTACTAGCAGCTGAGCTCTCCGTATACAAAATATTGGGTTCAGTACAGCTTATTACGATCTATTTTTACAAGTTCGCTATTTGCGCACCTTATGTTGTAGCAATGGAGATGGTCAAGCTCAACAGAGTTCGGTTTTTAGCTACCTATGCGGTATCAATTTTGTTTTTGTTTGGTTCTATACAAATCCATCAAGGTAATCCACAGGGTTATGATGTCTATCTTCCTTGCTTCCTATTGTTATTTGTCTACTTTTTTGAACGCAGTGTTAGTGGCGGTCCTCTTCAGACGCAGTGTTTGTACGCTCTTTACGCTGGGTTGGCTCTCAGTCTAGCCGAGCTCACAAGACCCTTTATGATTTTCGTGTTGCCAGCCGGACTGTTGATAAGTGTGATTAGCTATTGTCGTTTTAAAAAAGTTGGGTTGATACTTACGGTAGTATTTTTGATGCCTGTTGTTTCTCTGTCTGGATCGTTCCATATTTTCAAATGGGTAAAGCACCAGCAGCTAACTTTTTCCAATAACACGGGCTTTAACTTGTCGCGTGCTTGGGGGCGTGTAATTGTTGTCCCGCCGCTATTAGATGAGTCAAAATATCTGCCGATTAAAGAAGGCCGTTGGCCCAACCTTGACACTGATGAACATCAAATTAACAGTGAAAGGTTCAAGCAGGCTGTAGTAGAGCAGTGGTTAAATCATCCTGTTCAAAGTGCCAGCTTTGCCATGAGCTTGTTAAACGATTTTTTAGCGGGTGAAACAAGGATATACGACCACAATCCTAATTCAATTTTTTTACAGGCCTACAAGCTTGTTTACAAATGTCTTGCAGGCCTTTTGCTAGTTAACGGCCTGGTTCTAGTCGGCTGTGTCTTGATGTATCGTCGTCGAGTATTCGATCGGATTACAGACCGAGATAATTTGACCATTTTGCTGACCGCTTTTTTAATTCTGATTTTTGCTATCGGTGAAAAAGGCGAGGAGGCCCGCTTTATTATCTCTGTTTTGCCTTTACTTGCCCTTATTCCGCTTGCGCGAGTCAATGATATTGGAGCAGAAAATAGCTCTGTTCCACCTGACGGTTCAAAAATTAGTTTTAACTGGTAGTGATCACTACAATTCAACGCCTCTTTCTTTGAGTACGCAAGGCGAGTTGTTCCCCTAAATTATTTATGATGTTTTTTTCTTATTAAATAAATCGGTCGATTTTTTGTCTCAACGTATATGCGGCCGATATATTCGCCCAATATACCCACACTGATTAGTTGCAAGCTACCAAAAAAAAGCACTGCAACTAAAAGCGATGCATATCCAGGTACGTCAACACCGAAAATCAGTGTTCTGCCCACTATCATGGCTGCATAGAAAAAAGTGAATAATGCACCGACGGCTCCCACGTAAGACCAAAATTTAAGTGGGGCCGTACTGAAGCTGGTAAAACCTTCAACAGCAAAATTCCAAAGCTTCCAACCTGAAAACTTGCTGTCGCCCGCAGATCTTTCTTTGCGCGCATATTCAATGGTGACTGTTTTATAACCAACCCATGCGAACAGTCCTTTCATGAATCGGTGATGTTCACGCAACTGTTTCAGCGCATCGACTACCACTCTGTCCATTAAGCGAAAATCACCTACATTTTTAGGAATTTTGATCGTAGACAGCTTATTATGCAAGTGGTAGAAAACTTCAGCTGTACGACGCTTGAGATAGCTATCGACATCCCGGTTGGCGCGGCACGCGACCACAACCTCTGCACCGTTTTCCCAACATTTGATCATTTCAGGAATGAGTTCAGGTGGGTCTTGCAGGTCTGCATCAAAGGGTATGACAGCATCGCCCGTAGATTCGTTAATACCTGCAGTTAAAGCAGCTTCTTTGCCGAAATTGCGAGATAACTCAATGACATGGAAACGATGGTCTTCCGTAACTAAAGGCAAAAGCTTCATTAGCGTATCGTCACGGCTACCATCGTCAACACACACTACTTCAAAATCGATGTCAGTTACGCTAGCAAATAAAGAACGCAACGCATCGAACAGTTTTTGTACGCCTTCGCTCTCGTTGTACAAGGGTATGACGATAGATACTTTGCGTCGATTGGTCACATCAGATCGATGGCTCGAGGGACTCATGCCTTAATCCTTATAGATTGGTCGGTTGCACTATGTTTACAGTAATCGGACAACATCAATATATTTGGGAACGACTAATGCCTCAGTCGCTTTGCTAGCTTTCTAATTGACAACTATCATCTGAGTCGGAATTTTCATGCCGTATTCATGGAACCAAGAAAAACCTTCTTGTACCAAAGTGAGTTCCAATAAGTATTTGCCCTTTTCCTTGGGTAACGGCGCAATGAAATCCACATCGTACGAATGTTTAGCTTCAACCATCATACTGAGTTCTCTTCTACCTCTCCATGGTGGCGGGGTATTTATATTGTCTATTTTTAAAAATCGCCAAGATATTTTCACATCACCACTGATTGGACGGGTGCTAAATGAAGTGTCAGAGTTATTCGTGATTGTCGCTAATCCTTTGTAGGCGTCCCCATCTGCTTTTCCTGAGAATTCTAAATTGATATTGCTCGCAAATTGACGACTAACAGTCAGATCGCAGGATATTAATGGGTAAGACCCCAGATTCGAGGCTTTAAACTGGTATACCTCGTAATTAGCTGTAGGATCATTGAGATTGCCGACTTTCTCAAATTTATTCTGTCCTATTCCTTTCATAAGTTCTTGCATTTTAACGGTGTCATTAATAATGTATTGTGTCCTGCCCGTCAGCGCGACACGAGTTAACAGTTGTTCCGCTATACAAAGTCCTCCGAAGTCGAGTTTTGCGGTGTATTTGCCAAAATAATAATTCACTATTCCACCGGTTACACCAGCGTATACGATAGCCTCTTTGTCTTGCAATCGGGCGGGAAACTTTACCGAGACCTCAGAGGGCGCCTCAATTTGTAACCTGTAGATACCTCCCCCCAACAAAATTGCGAAGCACAGCAAAGTCGAACGGATTTTGAGTGCTTGATTATTTTGTTCAACTACGAAACTTTTGGAGTTACCGAAATTTAGCAGGCTGAAATACAAACAAAAAATGGAAACAGGTAAAAAATAGTAATCAATGACAATAGGGTAATCATCCCCTAGGTTAATCGGGGTTAGAAGTAGAATTTTCTCGTTATGAGGGGGTTCTACAGATGAAGAAGTCACGATTCACAGATAGCCAGATTGTCGAGGCGCTTAAACGCGCCGAAGCTGGGGTGACGGTCCCAGAGTTATGTAGGGAGCTCGGGGTTAGTTCTGCAACGTTTTACAAGTGGCGTGCCAAGTTCGGCGGCATGGATACTTCGATGGTGGCGCGAATGAAGGAGCTAGAGATTGAGAACGCCAGACTGAAGAAGATGTACGCTGAGGAACGTTTAAAGGCCGAGATTCTGAATGAGGCACTCACAAAAAAGTGGTAAGGCCATCTCGCCGACGAGAGATGGCCAAGCAGGTAGTGTCTGAGCGCGGCATCTCCATTCGACTTGCATGCCTGATTTTTTCAGTGAGCGAGACTTGCTACCGGTACGATGCTAAGCGAGATGCGGAGAATGACCGGATCGCTCACTGGTTACTCAGACTGACAGACAACTATCGCAACTGGGGCTTTGGCCTTTGCTTTCTATATCTTCGAAACGTGAAGGGTTTTGCATGGAACCACAAGCGCGTTTATAGGATCTATAAATTGCTGGAGCTTAATTTACGTATAAAACCACGCAAGCGCTTGTGTCGGGAGAAGCCTGAGCCGTTGACGGTACCCAAAGCGATTAACGAAGTTTGGTCGATGGATTTCATGCATGATCAACTTTCAGA
>Ga0164296_1004477_pt1 | contig 12698 bp, 9 predicted proteins | sample GEODES057metaG_FD_113533 | JGI IMG/M metagenome (GOLD analysis project Ga0164296, IMG submission 113533) | Dystrophic lake water microbial communities from Trout Bog Lake, Wisconsin, USA - GEODES057 metaG | ecosystem: Environmental > Aquatic > Freshwater > Lake | place: USA: Trout Bog Lake...
AGAAACGCTCGTTCGTGACATTGAGATCGTTTTCAACCGCCTCTTTCCGGGGGTTTGGAAGATAGGCAATGTCCGAGTCAGTAAGTGACGCGATGAGCTTGGCGAGTTCATCAACTTGGTGCGTCTCCGTGACCTGATTGAAGACCGAAACCTGCTCACCGCTCTTCGGCGGATTATTGAGTGCAATTTCGATGCAACGCACCGTGTCTCGAATGTGGATGAACGCTCTTGTCTGGCCACCCGTTCCGTGGACCGTCAAAGGGTGGCCAATGGCGGCTTGCATAATGAACCGGTTGAGCACCGTGCCGTAGTCGCCGTCATAGTCAAAACGATTAATCAAGCGCTCATCAAGCGCAGTCTCTGGGGTTTGCGTACCCCAGACAATTCCTTGGTGGAGGTCCGTAATTCGGACCGCATCGTTCTTGGCATAAAAGGCGAAGAGCAGCTGATCAAGTGTCTTGGTCATGTGATACACCGAGCCAGGATTCGCGGGGTGCAGAATCTCGCGTTCGATCTCACCATCAGGAGTCGGAACATTGACCGTGAGGTACCCCTTGGGGATGGGAGCCGACCCCGACCACCCGTAGCCATAGACGCCCATGGTTCCCAAGTGGACGACGGCAATGTCTCGCCCACTTTCGACGATTCCGCAGAGCAGGTTGTGCGTCCCCGACACGTTATTGTCAACCGTGTAGCGCTTGGTCGTCGACGACCGCATTGAATAGGGAGCGGCACGCTGTTCAGCGAAGTGCACCGCTGCATCGGGAGCCTCGTCAATTAAAAGTTGGACCAGTCGCTCGTATTCCTTCGCCAAGTCCAACTCAACAAAACCGATCTCTCGGCCCGTAAGTTCCTTCCATGCAGCAATTCGCTCGTGGATTGGCCGGATAGGAGTCAATGACTCCACTTCGAGTTCGAGATCGATCTTCCGACGACTGAGATTGTCTACAATGATGACGTCGTGACCCGCCTGAGAAAGGTGGAGCGAAGTCGGCCACCCACAGAAGCCATCGCCGCCAAGAACTAGAACGCGGATTTGATCCCTTTTCCGCCAAACTGATCATCCGCCGATCAAACGGGACACGGCTTCAGCACCAAAACCGTAGCCGACACTGCCTTGTTTTTCGGGGCATCGAAAAGTTTGCTCCCCTATTCCACAAAGTGCATGAATCCTCGCCGCCTTTTGGGCTTTCCGCTTTGCGGCCGGGTTGGGCATGGCTGTCAATCTCACCGATGACGCCCTCTCCAGGTCGCTCGATTCGCTACTGGATGTGAATCCCTGAGATTGCGCGAGCGATGATCAACTGCTGAATCTCCGAGGTTCCTTCAAAGATCGTGAAGATCTTTGAATCTCGGTGCCAGCGCTCGACTGGGTATTCGCGCACGTAGCCGTACCCGCCGAGAATCTGGATGGCCTCTTCGGTGACGTGGACCGCGGTTTCTCCCGCCATCAACTTCGACATCGAACCTTCGCCGTTCAAGAATGGTTTGCCCGTTGCACCCATCCATGCGGCGCGCCAGACCAGTAAACGAGAGGCGTCAATCTGCATCTTCATGTTGGCCAACTTGAATGCGATGGCTTGGTTTTCGATGATGGGTCGACCGAACTGCTTGCGCTCCTTTGCGTAGTCCAATGCGTACTCGTACGCCGCCCGTGCGATACCGAGCGCTTGCGCTCCCACCGAAGGACGAGTCGACTCAAACGTCTTCATTGCCGCTTGGCCACCCGACTTCTTTCCGGCGCGCGCATTTGCCAATTTCTCGTCCAGCTTCTCTTTGCCACCAAGCAACATGCGTCCAGGAATTCGACAATCGTCAAACACCACTTCTGCCGTGTGGCTGGCTCGGATTCCCATCTTCTGGAATTTCTGTCCCTGGCTGATCCCCTTGGTTCCTTCTGGGATGACGAAACTGGCCTGACCTCGCCCACGAAGTCCGGGGTCCACGGAACAAACGGCAACGTGCGTATTGGCAATGCCGCCATTGGTGATCCACGTCTTGGTTCCGTTCAGCACCCACTCGTCGGTCTTTTCGTCGTACACGGCTCTCGTACGCAGACTCGAAACGTCGGAACCAGCATCTGGTTCCGAGACGCAGAAGGCACCAAGCTTGATGTCATCAGGCGTTCCCAAGCACTGCGGGATCCATTCCATTTGCTGCTCAGGTGTCCCGTTCGCCATGATGCCGGCGATCGCCAATGTGGAACCCATGATCGAGAGACAAATGCCGGCGTCACCCCATGCCAACTCTTCAAGAGCAAGCACCATTTTCAGTCCCTGTGGGTCAGAGAATGCGTCTGCGAGAAAGTCCATGCTGTAGAGACCCACCCGCGCCGCTTCCTCAATGACTGGCCAGGGTGTTTCCTCACGCTCGTCCCATTCGTGGGCGACTGGGCGAATCACAGTCTCTGCAAAGTCGTGCACCCACGCTTGCAGTGTGCTCTGGTCCTCGTTGAGGTCCATTGAGAAGTCCGGCATCGATTCCTCCGTAGTGGGCTCGTTATTACCTTCCGGTAACAATCACTCTCCCCTACCTTAGCGGCCGGCTACTCAGCGATGGAGCGCCGTCCCCGTGGCCGTGTCTTCTACGACCCACCCCGCTGCTTGGAGCTGGTCTCGGATCTCGTCAGACCGAGCAAAATTCTTTGCCGCCCGAGCCTCGTCCCGCTCTCGAGCAAGCGCCAGCGTGGCCTCATCGACGTCCTCTGCGGCACCATCTAGGGTGAGTCCCATTGCCCCAACCAGCGTCGCCACGGTCCGGCCAAGCCGCGCCCCGCGCGCGTCATCGCCTGCATCGAGTGCGGAGTTCGCCTCACCCACAAGTTCGAACACAAGGGCTAATGCTTGTCCCGTCTGCAGATCGTCATCCATGAGCGCGACGAAGCGATCAAGTGCGGCTTCATCAACGTCGCCGGCGGAAACGCGCACCACGGGAGATGCGTCCGTCGTGATGCCGAGTCGTCGAGCGAGTGCGTCGAGTCGGGCCAAGCCGCGCTCCGCATCGCCAATCGTTTCAGCCGTGACTTCAATGGGTGCTCGGTAGTGCGAACGCAGCACCAGTAATCGATAGGCGCGAGGGTCGGACTTGTCCAGCAAATCCGTGAGCGACGTGAAGTTGCCAAGTGACTTGGACATCTTTTCGCCCTCGACCATGACCCAGCCGTTATGTGCCCAGTGCTTGGCAAAGGGGCGACCGAGGGCGACGGCTTGCGCACGTTCATTTTCGTGATGTGGGAATTTGAGATCAAGACCGCCGCCGTGGAGATCGAATCCCTCGCCGAGCAGTTCGAGCGACATCACCACACACTCGGTGTGCCACCCCGGCCGACCGTCACCAAAGGGTGCCTTCCACATGGGCTCACCAGGCTTGGCAACCTTCCAGAGGGCGAAATCAAGTGGTGACCGCTTCTCTTCGTTGGATTCGACTCGTTCGCCTGCTCGGAGGGAGTCCAACGATTGACCGGCCAACAAACCGTAGCCATCAACTTTTGAGGTGTCGAGATAGACGCCGTCAGAAGTGACGTAGGCAACGTCCTCCGCCAACAACGTGCTGATGGTGGACACCATTCCCTCAACAAAGGCTGTCGCATGAGGGATCTCATCGGGCCGAAGCACATTCAAAAGGTCCATGGCTTCCCACCAGCGCTCTTCGAATTCGGCAGCGATGCTCTCTTCGGTTCGACCTTCTCTGGCTGCCTTTTCGATGATTTTGTCGTCGATGTCCGTGATATTCGAGACATAGGTCACGTCCAAGCCGCTGAAGAGCAAAAACCGGCGAAGCACGTCGAACACCAAGGTAAATCGGCCATGCCCGAGGTGGGGAAGGTCGTAGACGGTGGGTCCACAGACGTACATCGATACCCGGCCCTCATCACGAAGCGCCAGGGGCCGGACAGCACTGGTCGCAGTATCGAACAGGTTCAGCATGGCCTCTAGGCTATTGCGACCATGTCGAACCCTCTGAATCCTCTGGCACCTGCTTCACGAGCCATCCCCGAAAAGCCCACTCTGGAAGGCCTCGAGGCCCTCTGGGCTCCCCGGTGGGCTGAACAGGGAACCTATGCATTCGATCGCACGGCAACCCGTGACCAGGTGTTCTCGATCGACACGCCGCCACCAACCGTCTCGGGTTCGCTCCACATTGGCCACGTTTTTAGTTACACCCACACCGATGCGGTCGCTCGCTTCCAACGCATGCGTGGCAAGTCGGTCTTCTACCCCATGGGGTGGGACGACAACGGACTCCCCACCGAACGACGCGTAGAAAATTACTTTGGGGTTCGTTGCGACCCCTCACTCCCCTACGACCCCACCTTTGAACCACCAAGCGAACCTGGCGAGCAGAAGATTTCCATCTCTCGGCCGAACTTCGTTGCCTTGTGTCTCCGACTGACGACACAAGACGAAGAGATTTTTAAAGCCCTCTGGTCCGCCCTTGGCCTGAGTGTCGACTGGGCCCTTGAATACGCCACCATTGGTGAAGTCGCGCAACGAGCATCGCAACGAGCGTTCTTGCGCCAACTTTCTCGCGGCGAGGTGTATCAATCTGTCGCTCCCACGCTTTGGGACGTTGACTTTCGCACCGCAGTGAGTCAGGCCGAGCTCGAGGATAGAGAACGGCCAGGCGCCTATCACCGCCTCGGTTTTCGCCGGAGCGATGGTCAAGGACTTGTCGAGATCGAAACGACACGGCCTGAGTTGTTGCCGGCCTGCGTCGCCCTAGTCGCCCACCCCGATGACGAGCGCTACAAGCCCCTCTTTGACTCCACCGTGCTCACGCCGCTCTTTGGCGTTGAAGTTCCGGTTCTTGCCCACGAGTTGGCCGACCCAGAAAAGGGTTCGGGCATCGCCATGATTTGCACCTTCGGTGACACCACCGACGTGATTTGGTGGCGCGAACTCTCTCTTCCCACGCGCACGCTGGTCTCTCGAGAAGGTCGACTTGAGCACGCACCTTTCGGCGAGGAGGGATGGGAGTCGACAGATCCGGCGCGAGCTCGAGCCGCGTATGCAGAGCTCGAAGGCAAAACAGTCAAGCAGGCACAGGCTCGCATCGTCGAGCTGTTGAGTGAATCTGGCGACTTGATCGGCGAGCCTCGGCCCATTACCCACCCCGTTAAATTCTTTGAAAAGGGCGACCGTCCCCTTGAGATCGTGACGTCACGCCAGTGGTTTGCCGCAACGCGGCCAATGAGAGACGTGTTGCTCCAGGCCAGTGAAGAGCTCAACTGGCACCCTTCCTACATGTCACATCGGCTGCGCACCTGGGTAGAAGGGCTCAATGCCGACTGGAATATCAGCCGACAGCGTTTCTTTGGCGTCCCGTTTCCGGTTTGGTATCGCATCGAGAGCGACGGACAAGTCGACTACACCACACCTCTCGTTCCGCCCGAGGAACAACTGCCGATCGATCCTTCGACAGACGTACCTGCAGGCTACGAGGCCGAACAGCGTGGCCAAGCAGGTGGCTTCATTGGCGACCCCGACGTCATGGACACGTGGGCAACGAGTTCGCTCACCCCACAAATTGCTGGCCGATGGGAAGACGACCCCGATCTGTTCGCACGCATCTTCCCTATGGACGTGCGGCCTCAGGCTCACGAAATCATTCGGACCTGGCTTTTTACGACGGTGGTTCGTTCAGAACTTGAATTTGGCACCTTGCCGTGGGCGAACGCCACAATTTCAGGCTGGGTCCTTGACCCCGATCGCAAAAAAATGTCCAAATCAAAGGGCAACGTGGTCACCCCCATGCCCTTGATTGAAACCCATGGGGCCGATGCCTTGCGATACTGGGCCGCCTCGGGTCGCCCCGGCACCGACACTGCTGTCGATGAAGCGCAGATGAAGGTCGGACGGCGTCTTGCGATCAAGATTCTCAATGCGTCGAAATTCACTCTGGGCCGTCTCGGCGAGAATCCCGTGCCGCCCCTGAGCGCCGTCACCCAACCGCTTGATGTTGACGTCATTGCCTTGCTGCGCGACTTGGTGACTGAAGTCACCGCTGCGTTCGATGCCTTTGACTACGCACGAGCACTTGAACGCACTGAAGCGTTCTTCTGGCGCTTCTGTGACGACTACGTCGAACTCGTCAAAGAACGCGCCTATGGAGACCAGTCAGATTCGGCGACGGTCTCGGCTCAAGCTGCGCTCAGCCATGCGCTCAGCGTCCTGCTGCGACTTTTTGCTCCCTTCCTCCCCTTCGTGACGGAAGAAGTGTGGCAATGGTGGCAAGAAGGATCAGTGCATACTGCCGCATGGCCTGAGGAGAGTGAACTCGAACTCAGTGCAGAGCACGTCGAAGGGGTTTTTGACGCTGCAAGCGATGTCCTCGCTGCAATCCGTCGGGAGAAGACCGCCTCGAAGCGTTCCATGCGTACTCCCGTCACCGGTGTCGTGGTGACTGATCACGCTCTCGAGATTGCCAAAATGCGCCTTGCTGTCGACGACATCTTGGCAGCAGGCGGCGCCGAGGCAATCGACTTCCACGAAGGCGACGAATCCATTGTCGTGACCTTGGAACCCGAAGCGCCAAAGGCTCCCTAAGAATCTTGGCCAGAGCCTGAGGCGTGACGCTCAAGTAAGGCAATGCGCCCAGAGGTGCACCACACCACTGACGTGCGTTCCGGCTCAATCTCATAAACGGCAAGTTGCCCGAAGCGAGCGCCGAGCGCGGCAGCCTCTTCACGAGAGATGTCCCACACGCACCATCCCGGTTCTCGCCAGTGGGAATCAGGGTCTGCGCCACTCGCAGCGACGTGCGGAAGACCGAGTGACGTGATTTCTGCCAGTAGGTCCTCGTTTGCAGCATCATTTGTCGCTTGCTCGCGCGCAGTCCCTCCGGGGTTGTAGGCAGTCACAAGAAAGACGGGCTTTCCTTCCCGCCGCGCAATTTCTCTCGGGTGCTCTGTGTGTCCCTCATAGGCAACCTCAAGAGTTGCTCGACGCCAGATTTCTGTGTGGGAGTGCTCGATTCGGACTGCCTCGAGAAAAGCAACAATTCCTTGTGTCGTGGCACTCGATCGAGGAGAGGCGAAGACGTCAAAGGCGTGTTGCGCAAGGGGAAGTTCGATGTAGGCCACAGGAGCAGTTGCGATGCCTCGAAAGAGATGGACGAAGGTGCGTGCGACGACCACAGGGACCAAGGTGTCGTGGGTGCCATGGAGGACGAGGAATGGCGGTGCATCTGGGTGAAGACGATGGATCGGTGAGGCCTGTTCAAAAAGCTCAGGTGCCTCAGTAATCGTCTTTTTCATCACTTGGCGTTCAAGCAGAACACGTAACCCCGGCCCATAGCGACCGCCAACTTCACGAGAGGCCGTCATGTCTTGTACGCCATAGAGCGGCACGCAGGCCTGCACGCGAGTGTCAGCATCTTCAAAACCTGGTTGGAAATTTGGATCACCGGCAGCGAGGCCAGCGAGCGCGCACAAGTGTCCTCCCGCCGATCCTCCCGAGAGTGCAACGAAGGACGGGTCGCCACCGTAGGAAGCGATGTTGTCTTTGACCCATGCAATGGCGCGCAGCACGTCAACGATGTGGTCAGGCCAGGTGGCCTTGGGTGAAAGGCGATAGTTAATGGAGACACACACCCAGCCTCGAGCAGCCAGCTCATAGAGCATGGGAAGTCCTTGCTCTCGCTTGTCGCCGATCACCCAGGCGCCACCATGGATAAAGACCATGACGGGAGCTCCCTCGACGGGCTGCTTCGGAAGGATTACATCGAGTTGATGTGCCTTTTCGCCGTCGTCGACGTAGGCCACATGCTTCATGACTTTGACGTGTCGACCTGGGGTCGGGACTGCGAACAGAGATCGAAGCCAACTCGCCCAGTGTGCTCGACCGGCGAGAGCAGGAACGTCCAGAGAAAAACCGGGTGTGTCTCGTAATTCACGATGCACCACTCTGCGAGCCAAGAGGCCGGCGATGAAAAGGCCAGCCAAACCAAGGAGCGAGAGAAGATCCGCACCAGTCGCCAGATGGCCGGCAAATCCGCGTCCGGCGTGGACCCATTCAAAAAACTCCATGACGAGCAAGAGGGCGATGGCGATCTGCAACGCCAATTCGCCAACGAGCCAACCGGTGATGAATGCCGGCCCGGTGAAAGGGTCTTTGCGAAACGGTAAGTAGGTCGTCACAACGGCGAGCAGCACAGTGAGCGCAACCAGCAAGTGGACATAGACCATGGCACCATTCTGACTGCTCACGTGTCGCTGCTCCACCCGACAGGCTCGGAAGGCCTTCGGCCTAGGCTGAGGACGAGCAAAGGAGAATTCTCGTGGCAAAGCCAACTCTGGAACGAATTCGAGGACGAGTCGGGATTTGGACACCAGCCCACGAGTCAGTAGCTCCCGCTGAGTCAGGCGCCGTCATCGGCCTTGCGGAGGAACTTGGATATTGTGCCTATTGGTATCCAGAGTCTTCTGGTCGCGAAGCGCTGGTGAGCGGTGCACTCCTAACACAGGCCACATCAGAGATCGTGGTGGGTTCCGCAATTGCTTCAATTTGGGCTCGAGATGCCGTTGCCGCCATTAATGGAGCTCGAACACTCGCTGCGAGTTCTCACGATCGCTTCGTCCTCGGTCTTGGCGTCAGTCACCAGCCCCTAGTTGAGGGTCTTCGGGGCCACCACTACGACAAGCCACTGAGTGCAATGCGCAGTTACCTTGCTGCCATGGAAGGCGTGACGATGCGCTCGCCAGAAAAACTCAGTGATCCCCCCGTCATGATCGCTGCGTTAGGACCTGGCATGCTGCGTTTGGCGGCAGAATTTTGCGACGGTGCCCTCCCCTATCTCGTCACTCCAGAGCACACTGCACGTGCTCGAGAGACGATGGGCAAGGACGCGTTTTTGGCGGTCGAACAAGCGGTGGCGCTCACCGACGATGCAGCGACGTTTTCGTCACTCGCTGCCACGCATCTCGAGATGTACACGGGCCTCCCCAACTACTACCTGAACTGGCAGCGCCTCGGCTTCGATGAGAGTGATTTTGTACGAGGTGGCAGTCCTCGTCTGCAAGAGGCGTTAGTGGCTCACGGCGATGAGGCAGCGATTTATCAGCGCATAGACGAGCACTTTGCCGCAGGTGCAGACCATGTCAGCATCCAGATACTCGGAAGCGATTTTGCGCACCCACCCTTTGACGCATGGCGTCGACTTTCCCCGAAGGCAGTAGGTCGATGACCTCGCCCATCACTATCACCGTCGAAATCCACGCTCCTCTCGAGCGCGTCTGGCAAGAACTTGCTTGCATCGAAGACCACGTCGAGTGGATGGCTGATGCGGTGGCAATTGATTTTCTCTCTGAACAACACACAGGTCTCGGCACGACGTTTCGCTGCGCTACCAAAATTGGATTCCTTCGCACCAACGACCTCATGACCATCGACCAATGGGAGGAAGGTCACCGCATTGGCGTGACCCATTCTGGGGCAGTGACTGGCACCGGCGTCTTTGAGCTCGCCGGCGCTGACACGTCCACCACTGTCACCTGGACCGAAGTACTGAAATTCCCGTGGTGGATGGCTGGTGCCATCGGGGCATGGTGCGCTCGGCCTATTTTTCATTGGATCTGGCGGCGCAATCTCGAAGCACTGCGCTCAAGGATTGCCTCGACGTAATTCGCGCGACTTTTTCTGGTCTCGACCCAGCCAGAATAAGGGCATGGCTATTTCTGAGTCGCCTCACCACGTTGATCCTGACATCGCGGCGGCCCAACTTGTTCGAGAATCGCTTGCCCATAACGTGTCGCAACTCTTGAGCGCCGATCCTGTCGTTCGTTCTGGCGACGACATTGAGGGGGTGCACCGCATGCGAGTCGCCGCTCGTCGACTCCGCGCCGAGCTTCGTCTCTTGCAACCTGCGCTTCGAGAGAAACCAACGACCAAACTGCGCACTGAGTTGCGATGGCTCGGCCGGACCTTGGGCGTTGCTCGAGACCTCGACACGGTCGCTCCATATCTGACTAGCCCCTCCGGACGTGATCTCGATGACCCGCACCGTGCCCATCTCGCTGCCAGTTTGGAGCGCGATTCGCGTGAAGCGCAACGCGAAGTGAAACAGCTCCTTCGATCAACTCGATACGAGCAACTCATGACATCACTGATGGGCTACGCCATAACGCCGCCCCTTCGCAAGCTCGCCAAGGTGCCTGCCCGTGGCATTGTGATGCCACAACTCAGAGATCTCGCTCGCACCTTGGAGCAACACGTCAACGACCTCGGAGAGGACTCCACGCTCAGTGGAATTCATCGCGTTCGCATTCTTGGGAAACAACTTCGCTACGGTGCCTCGTTGGCAGTCCGATTCGAAGGAGCACCGGCGGGAGCCCTCGCTGACGCTCTCGGAGAACTTCAAGATTCGCTCGGCGAAATGAGAGACGCGCAACGCGCACTCGACCTGCTGACCAGGCTTCGAGACGGCAGCGACGGCGACGGCCCGCTTGACGATCTCGAGCGTTCTTGTCGAGAAGCTGTTGCGCTGCAGCACACGCAATGGAAACCACACTTTGATGCAGCGCGCTCCTTGCTTCTTGAACGTCAATGGCTCGTCACTTGAGTGACCTCACGAACGAAGAATGCCAGGCCCTGTCGGCCTGGCATTCTTCTCATTCTTATGACGCAGTTGGCAAACTGCCAAGTCGTTACTTCTTGAGTTCGTGGCGAATCACAAACCCTGTTGCGATTTCAAGAATTCCCATCACAAGGAACCAAATTCCCAACAGAACTGCGAGCACGTTGAGTGAATTCTCAGGAACGGCAACGACCACGATGCCTGCTGCGAGGGAAATCACACCAAAGAGGATCTGCCAGACACGCGCTCGTGATTGACCGACAAAACCAATCAGCAACGCGACAATGCCCTGCACGATCCACGAAAGACCAACCAACAGGCCGATGATCGCCCGGGTGAGTCCAAGGTGACGGATAAAGACGACACCGAGGACAATCTCGATAATGCCGGCGATTGCCAACCACGTTCGGTGTTGTTCGTCGTGGTCCAAGAGTCGGATGAAGTGGAACAAACCGCCCACAATCAGCAACAGTCCGATGATGACGCAGATCACGTTCAGCGACTTCGTTGGGTGCGCGGTGAGGATGATGCCGAGCACCAAGGTCACAAAGCCAACAAACAGTTGCAGCTGCCACGCCAATTTGGCGGGGATACCGCCAACTTCAACTTGGGTTTCTCTCATAGATGCCATGACGGCTCCTTCTCTCCGATAGGTGTCAATGACTGCTCTCTAGCGTAGGACTGCACCCACCCAGAAAAGGGGATGATCGAGGTGAGAGTGCTCGAAAGAGTCGCCAGTGGCCGAGATTTTGAGAATGGATGATGCCGTTACGCTGGAACTGTGCCGCAGAGTTAGTGGCATAAAAAGGAGTTCATGATGGCCACGCAGCCTGCAGCATTTCTCGGACACGGAAACCCCATGAATGCGCTCGAAAACAACCGCTATACCGATGCGTGGCGCACTTTCGCGAACAGCGCACCTGAGCCGCCACGAGCGATTCTTGCAATCTCGGCCCATTGGTACGTCAACATCACTGCGGTTACCGCCATGGAACGGCCACGAACCATTCATGACTTCTACGGCTTCCCGCCTGAACTCTTTGCCATCGACTACCCAGCGCCCGGCGATCCAGAATTAGCTGCCGAAATCGTCGACCTTGTCCGTCCGACCTATGTTGGCCTCGACGCCGATAGTTGGGGGCTTGATCACGGCACGTGGTCACTCCTCGTCCACATGTTCCCGAACGCCGATATTCCCGTCATCCAACTCTCAATCAACGCAGATCAGCCGCTTGCGTACCACCTTGAACTCGGTGCAGCACTTGCTCCCCTTCGTGACGCAGGCGTGATGATTATTGCGAGCGGCAACGTCGTCCACAACCTCGGCCTCGTTGATTGGTCCAAGCCTGGCGAAGGTGCTCTATGGGCGCAAACGTTTGATGACCAAGTCCGCACCATCATGACGACAGACCCTGGCTCCTTCGCTTCAGTCTCTGAACTCCCAGGATTCCACCAGGCTGTCCCAACACCAGATCACTTTCTCCCACTCGCCTATTTTGCGGGTCTCGCTCAAGCGGCGGGCACTACGGCAAGGACACTCGTAGATGGCTGCGACATGGGTTCACTTTCCATGGCTTCATACGCCATCTAATTCAGTTACCCAAGAGTTACCAAGAAGCACACCTAGGATCGCTGCGGTCAAGGCGAAGCGCGTTACAAAGGAGTGAGAATGGCGATCGACAAAATTGGCGTCGTGGGTTGTGGGCTGATGGGATCTGGAATTGCCGAAGTCGCGGCCAAGGCAGGCTGTGACGTCATCGTCTACGAGATTTCCGACGCTGCCATTGAGGCTGGTCGGGCCCGAATCGAGAATTCTCTTGCTCGAGGCGTGAAATCGGGGAAGCTCGAGGAGTCGAGCCGTGACGAAATTCTGGGCCGCATTCGCTACGTCAGCGACTACGCCCCATTTGCTGATCGCGATCTCGTCATTGAGGCAGTTGCCGAAAACGAAGAGATTAAGACTGCAGTGTTTCGATCCCTCGACGAGGCACTCACCTCTCCGCACACCATCATCGCGTCGAATACTTCTTCAATTCCCATCATGAAACTCGCCATGGCGACCCGGAGGCCGGAAAAGGTCGTCGGGCTTCACTTCTTCAATCCTGTTCCCGTCATGAAGTTGGTAG